>ERZ724508.1591-NODE-1591-length-13164-cov-3.798230_pt1 | contig 13164 bp, 19 predicted proteins | sample MGYA00376041_ERZ724508 | MGnify/ENA primary metagenome ERZ724508 (study PRJEB28724, sample SAMN07190887) | wastewater metagenome | isolation source: effluent of sewage treatment plant in Hong Hong | place: USA: Christiansburg, Virginia | collected 2016-03-01 ...
CCCAAACTGTAGAGCACCAAATATCACTGTGACCTGATGCCGACGAAATTATAACATCATTTCAGCAAATGCCTGAGCTGTAGGGCTCCATCCTTCATTCTCTAATTTATAAACGCAGTTGTTAATCTCCTAAACCATTTGAGGTAAAGATCATTAGCGGAGCCTCATCAGTTGATCTCGAGCGTGAAGTTGTAAATCTTCGGGTAGCCGTTGACGTGGTCCATGATCGATCGCATTTGCTTGATGTCCGAATCAACTTGGAACTTTCTCTGGAGCCTGGCGAGGCGGTCGGTGAGTTCATCATCAGGGTCGGGGACCTCGACTTCTTGGATGCACAGGGCCTTAGCCTCGTAGCAGACGATCTTGATACCGGTTTGGCGGTAGGTGCAGAGGAGAGTGAGGCATCTGGGAAGGACAACGATGGGATCACCGCTAACGAGGTACCTTCGGCTGGTAGTATTAGTGATATTGTCGAAGTGAGCAGCCCAGTACTTATTTCCAACGCGAGGAGCACCGAAAGTGATAACTCGGATATTCTTGAAGATGTTCTTTTGAACGATATCGATGTAGCTGATGCCAGCGAGACCACCTCCAAGACTAATGCCGGTGATGTACAGGAGGGTGGCACCAGTTTGCTTCTGGATCTCAGTGAGGTTACGATAGACATCCTCGCGGATGGTTCCCCACATGTTGTTGTAGGCCTTCTGAACTTTGCAGTTTTTGCAGGTTCCTTCGTCAACGACCTAAGCTAACATGCGAAATTACCTGAAGAGGATAGAGGATGTCTTGCCAAACATTCAATAGAGTGTTAGTGTATCGGAAGGCAAGCACGATGAACTCGGGATAGACGCTAACGATGCACTTGATGTCCACCTTGGGCTCCTCGATGTAATGAGCATGGATGGGTTTGTTCGAATCGTCACAGACTTTGCAATTCCACAGAGTCAGCTCTTCAGTTCGCCCGACAATCAACGAGTTGGTAAGGGCCATCTGATCATTGTAGGGAAGGGCCACGACGACGGCCAGGAAGACTGCGAGCGCGAGCAGGAGCCTCATTCTGTAAGAAATCAATTATTGGTGATATCGAGACCATGGACAATATCAATGGACATCATAATTCCTACTAGATGACGTAACAAATACATGACCACAAGCGAAAATTCGCCACTAAACTGAGGCACCTCCTTGAACTCACATGTTGGATGGCGTAGTCCAAGGCGACCGTTTTAGCTCTGGTTGAAGTACACAATTCAAATGAAGTGCGTTTCGCTGGGTGATTGGTTTCAGGAGATGCTGGATATTGACGCCTGATGTTTAACTGCGCTAAGTTCCAGAACATTTAAAATATTATCGCTTTTCGACTGTGAGGGCGCTTATTAACGTTTTAAACCACCCACAAAGGCTATTCTAGAGTCACTTCAGCGTCAGTTGGAAAATGCTGAGGCCTCCCCAATTACTGAACTTGTTCGCAAGCACTTCCTGAAGATTAACAGCAAATAACTCCGGAAAGATGGTTTATACGAGAGGCTCACTGGTCGTCATTGTAGTCAACACCGAATTGATCTGGTCTGCATTGCCACTCAGGATGAGCCTTTAGTCAATGAATTATCATTTATCCATTGCAAAAAGCACGGGTATGGCAGCGATTCTCATTGTGGGCATCCATTCCAAGGCAACCGGATGTTAATCGCAATTCAATGCTCCAAAAGCTTCAAATCCTCTTTAGAATCTACAAGCAGATAAACAAATTCAGGAGAGTCAGCAGCCGCCTCGTTGGAGTTAATTCACCGCCCCCTTCTGTTCAGTATCCTTAGTCACGGTAGTATTGAAGACCCGAAACGACTCTTTGGTTCTCACAACCTACACTAGCTTTGAATTTCCAATTTTGAGCACAAACTCGTGCTGATTTTCCGAAGAGCTTTGCTTGGATGAACCTTCAGCGTAGAAATTAAGCGTCGTTCGAATACTGATCCTGTTTAAAGTTCTTCGAATTTCTCAATTTAAATTTACGTTCCATCTGCAGAAATTATAAAGATTCGATGAGAACAGTCCAAACAGCAGTTCTTCTAGCAGCAGTTTTGTTCTGCTGTCTTGCCCAGGACACTCCCGTAGTGGATCCTTCTGCAGAAACCCCCACAACTGATCCCACAGCAGTTCCAACAGTTGTCGATACCACGACCACAACCACCAGCACTGATACCAATTCTCCAGCTCCAACCGATGCTGGGTCGGTGACTCCTGTCGATACTGGGGCCGTCCCAACCGATAGCGTTACCCCCACACCTGCAGATAATAACACTCCACCAGCTGATAACTCAACTGTTCCCGTTGACAACAGTATTGTTCCCATTGACAATAGTACTGTACCAGTTGACAATACTACAGTTCCAGTCGATAATCCTACTCCTCCCGACCAAAACGCAACCCTACCACCAATCTTAATCTCCCCATCACCAGTTCCAACCACGACTCCGACTGATAAGGCATGCTTGCGACCCAAACCTCCTCATGGTGTTGAAGAACCTCGACCCATCGATGCCAACGGAAAGTCTCGATAGGGCAGCAGAAATTCGCGAATTCAACCGCGATATAAAAGTCCGGTTTCAAAGGGCTTCCCTCGCCCAACTTCCGCCCATTCAGGGGAAAGATCTCCGTACTTTGGACCCAAGTTCCCAAATTTCCATAACAATGACAAACCCAGCCCGACTCCTCGCTACAAGAGCCCATTAAGGAGTGAGCTCTCGAAAAAGGAGCACATTTTATCAAAGTCCGATCCTCGATCATCGGCTTACCCAACAAAAGTCAAGCCCGTCAAGGAAATTCCTCACTATCTTCCCGAAAAAGGAAAGATTGTCTTCCGAGACCACCGATCAATTTGCGACTCAAAGGAAGGTTGCAGATCACGTCAGCTAATCGACAAAAATTGATATTACGCTCGCCTCAAAAGCCTTTGCAATAGTTATGTAGAAATTGGAAAGGATCATCGGTGACTGAGCAACACTTCAACTAACTATCTTTTGTCCTTTTCCTCTCCCAATTCCTGCCCAAATTATCGTTCGATAAGATGACACATCAGCACGGAATCGCTGGTGTTACCCAACACATCCATGAAAACACTGGCTATTGTTAGCGATACGATGAAGAAGATTAGAGTTGGCATGGTTGGACTGAAGAGTGCGTCTGAGTAGTAGCTGATGCCGGTTATGACGAAGTAACCGATAGTTGAGGCAATTATAGCAATGGCCAGCTTGCTGAATATAGTGAGAACACTGCTTAACTCATGGGTTATAAGGTAGCTCCGAGCATGTTTCTTAATGACATGAAAGGAAGTATGAGCGGACTGGCAGAATGACTCACCAGTGATAGCCATGATGATATAGGCGTTTCTTGTCACATACTGCAGGAACCTATGGAAGGTGCTTGTTAAGCAATTGAGAAAGGTATTGCAACATCGCTTCATGCAGTTGGCATTATTGGGTAGAACTGTAACTTTACGATCGCAAAGCAGTTGCATGAACACCCGAAAGATGGACATGAGCGTAAGTACGATAGCTCCAAAAGCAATCGACCCAAGATGATAGCAAATCATCCAGCCCAGGCTCCTGCAGACAGGATGAGTAGCTTGGGATTTGTAGTACCAATGTGCAGCTGCAGCCGATATGAGGTATTGGGTGAGATGAGCAATAAACAGGCAGTTCCACAACAATGCAAATGCTGAGAGCCCAAAGAACCTCTGGAACTGCTGGTTCCAATCCACACATCCATACGGAGTCGAGTTGCACCCGATGATTGTGCCCATGCTGAACTGGTAGATGAATAAGGTGAGAAAGAACCCAATGACTAAAAACTGAATTATACTATTGCTTACCAGCAGTAGACACACACACAGCGGGATTAGTATCGTTGAGGGAAGTTAAACTAGCATTTTGGTTGAAGCGTTGATGACTCTCACAGCAGTGCCGATCTTCTTGATTGAGCATAACATGAAGATCAATGAGATGGCTGCTATTACCCAGCACAACACTGCAATGACCTTCAAGAAGGTAGGGTCGATGAGTTGGCTGTAGTCTGTCACCTCTGACTCGAAGTGAGGGTTTACAGACATAATGTAGGCGACTACGCCGAATCCGATTAAGAAAACGAGGTGAAGTACAATGCTCGCCCAAATCATGCACTTCGTCCACTTCCTTGTGAGGAACAGGAAAATGATGCTGAGGAGCATACTCACCACGAACACACCGATAGTCGCCGTGTAAGTTGTTGCGAGGTCGCTGATCCATTCCTGTGATATCTGTAAACCAAGATCGAAAGCAAACGATACCGGGCTATTGGTGGGGTAACACACCTTTGCAATCAGCTCCGTTGCTACAGAGCCCAAGCTGGTACAGTTTATTGATGAGTTGTTCATCATACATTTGCTCTGAGCCACTTTGCTGACTTAATTAGATGAAGTACATTCTGGTCGGAGGGCAGGTATTTGTGCAGGCAAATGACTGACTGTTGGATTGATTGATGTAGACGTATGGGTATCCTTCGTACCCGGGACTGATTCCGCATTGGTATCCGTATGAGTCGAAAGGGTCGAGCAGCAGATACGGTCGACCCTCTGAAAAGCTGTAACCCGCGATAATGATGACTCCAATCCATACTGCAAAGAACAGGGCACAGCAAGGAATATCCTTACATTTTCGTGATTCAATGGGCCCATGTTCAAGCAGTGGATTAAGAGGCTCTCCATAGTAAAGAGGGTCAGCTTCCTTGTAGGGATAAAGTGCTGCTTACTCCTCAATTGTGCCCTGGCGTGCTCTATCTGAAAGGTTGGAATCATTCATCGACACTGTTGGAGATTTTTTGCCGAGCATAAGTATTGTTAATGAGCGCCTAAATGCGTCGGTTTGCTCCAATGTCAATATCATTTTGCACTCAAACATTCAAGGCATGAAGACTTTGTCTCTGCTTATGGTTTTAGTGGTGGCTTTGCTCCAGCTGTGCACATCAATGCGTCTTCCAGAGGTAACGCACACCACCTAAGACGGACGACAAGCACACGGATGTTTAGGGATGCCTGGCTATCGATGTGGGGGCTATCACAGACGATGGAGATACTGGAAGCACTCCGGTGCAGCAGACCTCGGCAATTGATCAGCATACCTCAGATTGGTATATCTTCAAAGCCGTAAAAGTATTGTCGTCGTATTTATCAAGATCATTAGCAGCCATGGAACCCGAGCCCATCAGCTTCAAAAAGCGACTGCTGCGTAACATCGAGTGCACAGACCCAATGAGATACGTGTTGTCGAGAGCTGGCAAGCTCTAGTTAGACTATCCAAGGGCATGTTGCGAAGAACCAGATCGCAGTGGCCAGAGGCAACTCATCGCAATTGATTGTGAGATGGTTCAAACAAGTTTGGGATAGGAGGTGGTGTCAGTTACAATCATCGATTGCAACGAAAAGCTGCTGTTGCAGGAGTTCATCAGACCCGAAGGAGAACTGAAGAACCTTCGAACAGAGATCACTGGATTGAAGGTTGAGGATCTTCATGCTTACACCAAGTCGCTCGAGGAAGTGTTGCCCGTGATTCAACAAATTGCGAGTGCGGCCATATTGGTTGGACACGATCTGAGTAATGATATGAAGGTGCTCAAGTTCGCCCACCAACACTTTGTGGATACTGTTGCACTCTTCCCTCACAAGGACAGGCTACCCTTCAAGACCAAGCTTCGCGACTTGTCTTTGAGTATTCTCAAGCAGCCGATTCAATACGGGAAGCACGATCCTATTGAAGATGCTACTGCAGCATTACGACTGGCAAAGTGGCACATCTCCAACGGTCGGGGAACAGTTGAATATGTGCCCAGTGAAGAAATAACCCCACATACTCTCGAGGAAATCTGCCGGTAGGCAGAACTGAATCCCGACAAGGTTGTTGTGCTGGTCCTGCGGGGTTCCCAAGCCGGTGGCTTCAACGATTTGGAATCTGACTACGACTACGTCATGGCATACGATACTCCGTCGGAGATAGATGGAGCACTCATAACCTTATTCAACGTTGATATCGCCTTCTACGACATCAAATCCTTTATGAAACTCATTGAGGATCAGGATATCAGCATCCGAGAGATCTTCTCAAGCGGATAGAGATATGTCCTCCGCAACCGATTTCTCCTCCCCAAACCTGATCTGGTTAAGCTACGCGAATCCACTACTCACCACGTCTATCGTTCCTTGAACAAGTCCAGGAAAATGTTACGAAACGGCAAGCAGCGGAAGGCACTCAAAAGTATCCACACGGCCTACCGCTTCTACGACTACTACGAACAGTTGGCCGAACATGGTGACATCATCGATCATCGAAGGCAGACCCCGCTGTGGTTTAAAATCAAGCAGGAATGGTAGCAGAAGAATATGGATATCATCCAGCTGCATGCCAAATGGATGGCGAATCTTGACGAGTACGCCAAAGATTTTCGGAGGAAGTATCCAACCGTTCGTCGGACCACCCAGCTAGAAGATGAGGAGAGCACCCTTAAACCCAAGCGTAGAAAGGAGAAGTTAAAGAATTTTGGCACTTACGAGAGAATTGATCTGCCAGAGGGGGAGCTCAATTTACGTAACTACCTCATTGAAAATGGCTACGACTATATTGAGGAAGACTATCGGGTACGGGTACAGCAGCACTGCCTTTACCCAAATATCTTACAATTCCATTACTTGCAGTCTGCAGATTTCTCGAAGCGAATTGCCTGCTAAAGTCGAGGAGCCATTCTCGACAAGGCACAAAACTACAAGGCAGTCGCGTTTCCCTACTTCAAGTTCTTCGACTATAATGACAAGCATTGTCGGTTAGCAGAGTTCCAGTGGGAGGGATCTGAACTCTACGAAAAGTTGGATGGGTCTACGGCTACGCTATACTACTATAGTGGTAGTTGGCACGTGGCATCATCCAATAAGCCCGATGGAGCAGGTGACTACTGCTTTGCCAGCGAACTGACAGTCACCAGTTTCAGCAAGGAATTTTGGCGAGTGTTCTATGAAGGAGGCTATCAACTACCTGCTGAATAGGACCGCGATAAGACGTTTGTGTTCGAACTGTTATCGACCAAGCATTTGATTGTAGTCAACCACAAAACCGACAGGTTGGTGCTTCACGGCTGCAGGCATATCCCATCTTTGCGGGAATTGCCAATAGAACTGTACGGACTGCAATACAATTGGGAGACAATCCAGCCATTGAATTTACAGTACAAAGGAATCGAAGATGTGGTGAGGCTAAGCACGAAATTGGACCCACATGTTTGTTAGGGATTTATACTCAAAGACCGGAATAACATGCGAATAAAGATTAAGAGCCCGCAGTACCTGTTGATGAGTTGGGTAAACCCTCTGAACAACAACATTATCACCGACAAATCTTTGCTTGATATTATCGTGAGAAACGAGCACTAAACGTTCATGAAATACTGCCCGGAATGGCAGAAAGGTATCGAAAGTCTCCTTGTGCCGCTAGAGAGGCTGAAGAAACATATATTCGCGCTTTTAGATGGTATCCCCAAGGAGATGTCTTAACGGGAGTTCGCTCAGTTCGTAAAGAAGCAGCATGTCAGTCTGCACCCCCTCTTCTTCTCAGCACGCAGAGGAGAAATGACCCCGGAGAACTTCTACTCGGCTTTGGGAACCAAGAAGCTTAGCCAACTCCTGGAGACCGATTACGAGGTGAATGCGATATCGACATGACGTTGCCCTATTAAACGGTCGGCTGTGCCGTTTGCTTATTGCTTTTGCCTCGTATGAGTCCTTGGCTTTAACCTTATACAATTCGAATGCACCGATTTAGATCGTTTGGAAGGGGCTACGCAGAGGGCTGCGGCAACTCCTGGTCAACTGTTGGTTGCTCAGCGATCTATTACCAATCTCAATGTCATTATCTAAACAAGTCGATTTCCTTAATTCGGGGTGGGAGCGATTGCTTTAATACATTGAATTTCTCTGCCCGAAACTGGCGACCAGTTTCGGTATGTGATTATTCGTTGGGTCCCCTCCATCGTTGTTAATGAGCTTGGTGTTCAAAATATAAAAAAGACCGATATGCTTCAAGTTGTCTTCCTCTGCGCTTGCCTGTTATGCATTCTCTCTGCTGAGACTAATGAGGAGAGGTGGAAGCAGGTTAGTGTGACTCAAGTCCTTACTCAAGATCCTGTTCTCAAGCGATACTTGCATCCTATGCAGATGGCACGTCTGATCAACGAAGTTCCAATGGCACTCAGAGAAATCTTTAGAATGTAGGTTTATGCCGTAATAGACGGGAAAACTAGCAGCACATATTGCTTCGGCATAATGTGTACCTTGCGTTGGTATTTTGGGAACGGACGAGTCCTCACAGACTTCCTTAACACATACTCCAAAAATATGTCAATAAAGGACCTCTATTTGGTGATGCTGAGTGAAGATAGGATACACTACGACACAGTTCGAGCCAAAATCGGGCCTTTACCAACGACCAATCCAGAATAATTTGAGAGCATTTACCAGCACTACTCCGACTTATTGATGAAGCTCCCCTCTTTCCGAATGAGCATCGACTTTGGCGATTCCCTTCTTGAGCGAAACAAATTTCTGCTTCCCGATGCTTACATGCTTCAAGAATATTCGTGGCACTCTAAAATATGGACAGCAGGCCTATCTGGTATTTGGGAAGACAACTACAAGAAAGCAAAGGATGGGTCAGCCAAGACTCTCTGGGAAAACAAATTACCGAAGGTATTTTGGAGGGGTGCCGACTCAGGCATTGCCTTAGTCACACCAATGGATGAGATTTGGGCCAATCCGGCTAAGTATCATCCAAGAGTCTAGATTGTGAGGTTGTCCAAGGAGCATCCAAACCAAATAGATGCAGGCTTCACCTTAGTATCTGAGTACTTCAGTGACCGGTTAAGGAAATTGGGACTGCCTGACAAAAGGGTCCCAAGTGCTTCAATCGAATAGCACCTCAAGTGCAAGTATCTAATCTCTATCGATGGCTGGACAGCAGCCTGGATGCGCGTGCCGTGGATTCTCGCCTCCAATTCTTTGCTTCTAAAACAAGAGTCTCTCAAGGTGGAGTGGTTTGACTACGCCCTGAAGCCAAAGGTGCACTACTACCCCATCAAAAGCGACCTCTCCGATTTGTTAGACGCTATTGAGTATCTGGAGGCGCACCAAGAAGAGGCCAAGCAAATAGTCCGCAACGCCAATGCCTTTGTGGAGGAATTCTTGAGCCGCGAAAAGATTAATGCAGCTGCAGCGAAAGTGCTAAAGGATTATGCAGCGGCACAAAACTTTACCTTCACGAAGGCAGACAGGGAGCTAATACTCGATTTTGGGATACCTTACCATGAGTTCGCCCACCTTTATGAAGACGGGAAGCAAACTCTAATCAACGATTGTATTTACTATTCAAGGATAGGCAAACTCATCATCGGCTTCTCTGTACTCTTGCTGCTTTGTTTGGTTTGCTGTTGCAAATGGGCGAAATTGCAAACCAGTCGATTGTCCAATCGATTCAGCCCTCTGAACAATGAAGAGCAACAGATGTCTCCTGAAAATATATCGGATGGGACATGATCTTACCCCAAATTTGAACTTCCTGATTTCAGCTTGAGAGGATGTGAGAGACAGATATAAGTACTTGTTCATTGGCAATCTGCGCCCTCTTTCTTCAGTACGCAGAGAAGAAATGACCCTTTGCCAAAATAAAGCGGTCCACTGCGCCGTTTCCTTATTGCTTTTGCCTCGTCTGGGTATTCGCCTCCAATGTTATACAATTCGTATGCAAAGATTTAGATCCTTTGTGAGGGCCTACGCAGATGGACTGCGGCAGCTCGACAAGCTTCGCACACTACTGCTGCAGAACGGCAACGAGCAGGAGCTCAGAGCTACAGTGCAGGCCGAACTCCAGTCGTCAGCGGATGAGTTGTCTGTTAGAATCATACAGCTGAAAGAGTTCCTGCTCGCCAACGGGTCGTTTCAAACTGACGGTGAACTCGGTCTCCTGGTAGGCCGCCGGCTACTCACAGACGGCAGGTCAATCGAACTGGAGTCGTACAGAGGTATCGATGTAGGTTCATCTCGTATGTCCTGGCGGGCAGATCCATGGAAGTCCTAACAGACAACGAACAACTGCGAGGCATGTATCGTTGTCTGTACCTCTACCAGCTGCTAAACGAGTCCATTAAGCTAGAGGTCAGGTTGGACAGCATGAGAGAAAAGCTGAGGCACGAAATCGACCCAAGACAACTGTTTGACGCTCTCAAAAAGAAGCACGAAAGGTACGCTGATATCGTAAGCGTTTCCGAATCAACAAAAGCGCCCCTGGAAGACGTTGAACTGATGTTTCGGGATGTAGGACTTGACAGAATGACAATGCCCGAGTTTTATCAACTGCTTGGCGATGAAGATACTTTCTCCGAGTCCTCAACTGACACACAAGTCCAACGGCTTCTTAAACTCCGAACTCCGTCGATGTACAAGATCGAGATCCAGCTTCATAGCCTACGGGAGTATCTCCGCGAGGCAGTTCACCACACTGAGGCTATAGAACACGATAAGGAGGATCTCATTAATGAGTTCGGCTGTGTTTCTAATTAATCTATGTTTCTGCTGCTATCGGACTCACTTACCAAGACTGTCGGTCCAAGGAGGTTCAAGGAGAGACTCAGTGACTTCGGTCTGAAGCTTGACAGCCGCGCTGTTGAGCTATTTTATCGCAGGTACTGTGGAGAGGCTGGATTCTCATTAGAGAGCGCTCAACAGTTTCTCACTCCAGTGGACGATAGCTTTCAAAAGATCGTATTGAGACGGGAACTCAAAACACCAAGCTAAAATTCATTGCGAAAACTGCTTCGACTCATCCAAAGAGGAATCGATTTCGAGCTGCATCTCGATCAAAGAAAGTTTAAGGAATACGGGTATGCGGAACTGTATCATCGAGTTGACCAAAACAAGGACACATACTTATGCCGCTCTGACGTACACAACCGCTCTATTGCAGCTTACCAAATTGCTAGGTAACATGCGGCGACCACCCTCGGGACGACAGTTGGTTCAAATCCTGCACCGATTTACCAGAGGACGGAGCTTGCATCGCATGACCTTTTCAGACTTCGCAGGAGAGCTGCAACAGTGACAATTATTTTCTGCTTCTAATTATGCACCCACTGCTCAAGTCAATGCTCTCGCAAAGCTGCAACATCGATGAGTGGAACATGTTTCGTAACGAATACAGACAGTTTGGATACGATAAGCTAGCTGAGGAACTCTTGAAGACCAAGAAGATGCTGCACGGAGAAGTGAACCGTAATCGTCGGTTGAAGAAGTTAAATCGGGACCTGAAAATGGCTGGAAGTGGGAAGCTACAATTGGGGAAAATGGCTGCTTGCCATCCTGAATACCGACGGTATTGCAGTCAAATCGAAGACACTACAGAAGAAATGAAAGCCCTGGAAAACAACACTACGAACCCCAATAGGCAACAATCGTGGGTTAACGAGCTCCACGAAGCAGTCAACGAGGCTTCCATTGAGTATGAGTAGCTGCTGTATGGACTGTAACAGGAGCAGAAGATAACTAAGTCATGTCTACAAGCAGAGTCGCAACTGACGCTTGAGGACAACCCAACTCAGTAAGAGAACTGCTAGCTGAGGCTCAAAATCTAGCAGTAGAAGCAACACAAATCTTATCTGCTAAAGAGGGTCGCCGATGAGATTCAGAAGCAATCTAAACTCAGACAATAGCGCCAGAATTTTCCTCCGAAACAGAAGAGGAGGTGATATAGTTCATCCTCTGAAGCAGCAACATGGATTCGGACGGTAATGGCAATCAACGCAAACTACTGAAGAATGTATAATTTATTTCGGCAGGCACATCACCATGAGGATCCTCCAGAAGGGTGGCTTGCTGATTGGTTTCCGACAGCCCTGGACATTTGCAGCCGAACCACTCCAGCGTTTTTTCCCTTGTAGGTCAAGGGAACTTCCAAATTGAGAGGAGCTCCTGGTGGCAGCATCAATTCGGCTCCGATGTTCCTTTAACCCTCCCCAATAAGATCGTCGGGGGTGAAAGTATCCTTATCCCACACTTGTACCCTTAGGATGTGGTCACCTGTGATGGGGAAGTCGAAGGTATCCTGCCATTGAGGATGTTTTCCTGCAGATCCCTTGACAGCGGATTGTCTGCGTTGGCTTGAGTTCATCAACACCAAGTAGGGATCCATTTTGGTAAGAAGATCCGTGTCATGGAGAAGATCGGCTTGAGCTCCTACGATTTTGAACATGAATTGATGATAAACAAACTCAAGATATGCGCGTTTTAAACTACTTTTTTGACCGTTACATGCGAAAATCCGAGGATCACTGTCGCCTGAAGGCTGGCAAGAGCCAAGGAAGAAGTTGACGAGCCAGCAAGGTGTGCTTAGTTGATATTTGGAGCTGTAACAATGTTGCTTTTTGCCATTATTCAGAACCAATTTACTAAAAGCTGAGGAAAATACGTAAGGTGACTGAATGTGCCACCAACGTGAAGGCTAGTTAGAGTTATGCTGGTTTGGCTGGCAGCCGTCCACAAAACGACTGTCTCAGAACACATTCGACTCCGGGATATTGCCATTAGAACAACCGAGTTTCGCAAGGAAAGAGATCACCAATTGCTACCAAATGTTCATTGGTTCGGAATCGTTTCTTTGGATGTTAAAAATGTATTGTTTTAAGAGGTATCACCATCCTGGACCGCCGAAACCCTGTTGTCCGAAACCTCCAGGTGATTGTCCGTAAGGTTGTTGACCGTAAGGCTGCTGTCCATAAGGCTGTTGACCGTAAGCCTGCTGTCCATAAGGTGGTTGTCCATATGGCTGTTGCCCATATTGATTTCCGTAGCCTCCCTGCTGGGGGTAGGTTCCTCCATAACCTCCTTCGCTGATGATCGACAAGCTTACCCTTCCAGCACTCCTTCCTTGATAGAATAGTTCGACAGGAAGCTCCATTGGCATACCTGGAGGGTTGCTCAGTGCTCCCATAATGTTTACTTGACCTTCTCCGACGAGATCATCAGGGCTGAAGGTATCCTTGTCCCAGACCTGCACTCGAATGATTGAATCGTTGTTGCGGCTAAACACGAAACTGTCTCCCCACCTG
>ERZ724508.1594-NODE-1594-length-13149-cov-4.720024_pt1 | contig 13149 bp, 26 predicted proteins | sample MGYA00376041_ERZ724508 | MGnify/ENA primary metagenome ERZ724508 (study PRJEB28724, sample SAMN07190887) | wastewater metagenome | isolation source: effluent of sewage treatment plant in Hong Hong | place: USA: Christiansburg, Virginia | collected 2016-03-01 ...
GTTTGTAGGCCAAGCAGTAGATCTTCTCAAACTACTTCGCAGGTGCCTAGTCCATCGACAGGCGAGTCATTTCAATCAAGGTGCCCAACCGCCCTCGATGGTGTACTAAGATGGTGGGTGGTAGCTGGATCCTACCAACTGTCTTCTTCACGTCCTCGTTGAGTTCTTCAGCCTCAACGGTGTTGAGATAGTAACCATGCGGCATGCCCACTTCCTCCGTGAAAGTGAGATATGCTGCCAGTGCATCCACAACCACCTTTGAATAGCGGCTGTCTTCCTCAAATAGCAAAGGCCCCTTGGGTCGTGGCGGCCTTCCATACTTCTTCGAGTTCTTCTTGCCCCTCTGAACAGGCTTCTTTTGTTTGGTATCCACAGCTTTTGGCATTCCAAAGTCTAACACTTCCCAAGAATTTATTAGTTTTTGATGAGTTGTGTTTACGCATCGATACTATCGAATTAACAGTAGGCATGCAAAATAGAATGATCAGAGCGATCATTGCCTATAATAGTATATCGTCAATGTCGCTCAATAACTTCGCAATGTGCAACCCCGATCATTCGGCCAACATCAACTACATCTGCTACGGGAGAACCAAGTCCTTCTGCAAGGAGTGCTTCCGCAAGCATCAGTAAACATGTGTTTCCAGCCGATGTGGTGATGTTCGCAGGCTTTCGTACTCACTCCTTGAGCGATATGAGTTCTTCAGGCTCAAAGCCAATCTGCTCAACGTGAATCCCAGCTCTACTGAGTACGGTGAGCTCAAGGACATCTTTGGCAATAACTACAATAACTTCACGAAGATTATCAAGGTAGTTTTGTTTGGTGATACAGGAACACGTGGAGAGGAAACTACCGTTTATGGTGCTGCAACTGCAGAGCGCCCTGCTGGATAACTTCCTATCGAGCTTTCAAACAAGTGTGACCAGCAGCAGTTCAACCACAAGCAACTTCAGCTACGATCAGAGTAAGTACGACAGGTTGTATCCTTCAATCAAGGAGCTGCTGCATAAGGAAAAGCCCGACCAACGGGACCTCGATTTCATTGTGGAGAAGATGAATGATATCAACTTCCTCGACAACACTTTGAAGTAGAACTGTAAAAAACGTTGGGGGACTGAACGAAGTGACACTAGCCTTCCCGGCCGAGGGCGTGAGGCGCTTGAGGTAGTTCTGTGGGTAACTCAGTTGGCACGAAATATACGGAGGGAGCTAGAGTACAACCTGGACGTCAGAGACTCATTGGACACAATAATCGCTCAAAAGTTCAGGGATATAGTGTTGATGCTCGGTAAGAGCCACACTCCGACCACCTATGAGATCATGGAAAACATGAAGGAGCCTGACGAAATGAAGTTTTTGTTGGGCACCTTGGAGCAGAATCCTGATGAGATGATTGAAGCAGCCAAGCATCTTATGAAGAAATCCCTGTACCAATAGCATACTCGAGTGGCAGCTCCAGGCACTTTCCCATACAGATATTGCTACATCATTTCCACATGTGCAGTAGCCGATCCAAGTTATGAGAAGCTCGTTATTTCCTTGGAGAAGAAGCTGGTGGACTCTATTCAGTTAGTTGATCAACCAACCAACATTACTAAGACTCTTGATGAGCTCGCCAAACGCATAGTCATTGTTGGTCCTGAGGTAATATAAATTGAGTTTTCCCGGCATAAGCAACGGCGGAATCTACATATGACCATCTACGGATATGTGGAGACACGCCAAACGTATTATGCCGAAGTGCTGAAGCTGCTGGGAATCAATGCCAAAAACTTCATCGATTTGACCAGTGATGCCAATAAAATACGGATAGTGGGACTCACCACCCCCATGGATGTTGCCTATCACAACATCGAACTCGCCAACAGCATCATCTTCAAAGAGTACTTTATAGCTTATTTAGCCATTTGATGGAGAGTGAAACGGGGCGGAGAGACTAAGGTAAGAAGCTAATGCAACAGCTACTCCGAGACGAAAAGCAAAGATTGCCGGAATTCGAGCAGCGCAAACTTGATGAATTCGAGGCTTGCGAGTATTCGTGATTTGACCATATGGTAGCTCACCTATAAAACTATTCATGAGGAGCATCAGCAGCTACCGCATCAATAGGCTGCTGCTCTCAGGGGACTACATCTGCTGCGATGCAGAGAATAGTCTGTACCTGCTCGCACAGGTCAAGCAACCGCCTCAACTGCACAACATACACCTACAGGGGATTGTGTTGCCTATCGAGATAATCTACATGAACGAAGGAGAAGCACTCTATTGCTGCTTTCCTCTGGAACCTAGTATGACGCAATGTCTTGGTCGGGCACGTGGAAGGTCGCATATGCCACTATCAGCTAACGTGCAGCAACTTATGCTTTCGCTTGCCCTAACAGTTATGAACGCTGCCAACGACAGAACACTTCGGAGTGAATTACTGAGCTGCCTGCACGTTTCCAATCTCTGGTTGGCTCAAAACGGAGTGGAGGTGATGTGGCATCAACGAACACAGCACGAAGAAAAGTATTCGGAAGATAAGGTGGTGAGGCGCCTAGGAGAAATATTCTTTTTCTTAAATTATGGGAAGGAATTCACGAGCAGGTAGGTTAATAGTTCGGCGAGTCCAACCTTCAAGAACGAGCTCATTGAACGTATGGTGGATGGAGGGGTTAGTCTGCAAGAAACATATCAGCTTTTGGTGGATAGGCAAGCTACTGCTAACAGACTGAGGAGACCTTCCAAAGGTGGGTAACAAAAGAAACCATCCACAACTAAAAGGTTTAGCATTGTCGATGGCCGGAACTACAGAATAATTAGCGGTCAGGGCAAACGTTCAGCATAAAGAACTGAACTGTCATTGGAGAAAAGCATCATGTTAATGAGGCAGGCAGCAACGATCACCCCCACTCCAAACCCGAACCCAGCTTCAAAGGAAAGTCGGAGAAGGCTGGTGTCAAATAAGAAAAACGGAAGTGTGGTTCCTCTTGCCAACATCCTTAAGTATTCTGAATCTATTCGCGGACATGGGTCTATCGATGTGAATAGCTTCCAGCACGTCAAGCATCCAGCAGTGACAGCGTTGAAGCAAATCAACATCGATTCATGGGCACACAACCGTTACAGCCACTATATTCCGCAACCTGACAAGTCCCAACAACACACGGAGGCAGTGAGCATCTCCAGTTTAGTGCTAGCAAGAGCACTCGAGGCCTACGAGAAGGAAAAGAAAAACACTATAAGTTTTGATAAGACAGTTGATTTGGTGAAACATGAACAGACGATACGGTAGCATGTTTCTCTCGAAAAGGAACGAAATTAAGAAATAATCGCGACGAGTAGGAAAGCAAGAATCATGGAAATGCAGTCTAATGTCAAAATGGAAATGAGTTAGAAGGACAAACGAGCCTACAACCTCATCAATAGAGGCAACAGACTGATGCAGGCGAGATTGCAACAACCGCTGCATATGCCAATAGAACATCAAACACAGCCTTTGCCACAGTCGGTCGTCACAAAGCCGCCGTCAGCAAAGGCTCCGAGTAAGGAGATTCCTCCACCACCAACCTCCCACTAAAAGTTCGAGCAATTTACATAACAGTCTCTGAAGTCATAGCCGGAGGAAAAGATCAAGGAAAAGCACCCCAGCCACGAACCAGAGCACATGTATGTTGAAATGCCCAAAGTAAACCTGAATAACACGACGAACGTTATTCCCCCACCTGTAAAACATTAATAACAGATCCCTCAACAGACCCAGTCCAATACCAGCATTTCAAAGGGAAGAAAAGATGAACCGCCTGTTATGATTGTTGAGTAATCCAGAGAAAAGCTGAGACAGGCAAACAGCAAGACTGCCGAAAAGAACAAGCCCAAGGCAGAAAAGATTATGCGCCAAGATTAGTTTGATGGCATCGAGGAGATCGTTCCTTACGACAGGGAGTAACCTTCCAAACAAAAGCCGCAACAACCAGCACCACCGAAATCTGAGGAACAGAAACCCAAGAAATAACCAAAACAGACTAAAGATGTACCACCACCAACACCGCCTCCAAGCTCAGCAAAACCCAAGAAACGTAAGCAGTAGTTCTCTGATGACGAGATCGAATAGATTACTTTGCAAGGTAAGAAGCCAACACCACAAGTAAAGGCACCTCCCCCGCCTCCTCCACCCGCACCACCGGCACCAGCCACTACACCAAAAAACTAGAGAATTAAGTCAGAAGCTAGTCAAAACTCCGACAAAATTGCAACTAGCATCGCTACATCTGTCGATGAGTACGTGGCTTTTATCAACCTGATGGGCGAGGCTGTTGGCAAAAGTCAGAAAGCTACCAAATCACTGCAGGATGTCGATTGGTTCACTGGTGTCTACTATGTCTATAAACGGTTCATTCGATAACGCAAGAAGATATAGGGATGGCTCGAAGAAGGACTTAACAAATTTACCCGAAACGGCAAGCCTCTCGACCAAGCCGCCTTCGACAAGTGGCTAAAATCAACACACCGAACAGCCCTGTTGGATAAGATCCACAAGGACAACGGTTAGATTTAGAAGGCAATTGGCAAGATGCACCAATCAATCCTCAAGAAAAATGTGAGCCCGCGTGTAACCAAACACTCCTCTCTGGATCGCATTAGCGAGGAGGATAGCTTCATTGCTGTATAATACGTGCTGAACGAAATCAACGAGATCATCGAACTCGAGGAGGTTTCCGATGAGCTGCTCCTGCACATGGTCGAGATCCTCGACGCATTGTTCATAATAGCTGAACTCGATGGCCGCAGCTGTTGCAGCATCAATGTTATGGAGCGTCGCCAACTGAAATCGTTCCTACCGTACTTCTAACGACAAGAGAAGTATATCGACCAGCTACGTCGCAACTATGGGCTGACATCCTGACCCAATAATCTCAAGGCCCATATGCTCACGATATCACTTCTTCTTCTTGGCCACTTTCTTCTTCTTGTTTTTGAAGGCAATTGCGTAGTATACCTCAAACTTCTTGCTCTGTAGGTCCTCCCATGACATCAGATTGCGCTCGCGAATTCGATGCATCATCTCCTTGATATCCCACGAAAGGATGAAATGGTCATAGCTGCCTGTGTACAGGATGCCGCCTGCGAAGTCTATCGTGATGACCCCGTCGTCGTGTCCCGCCAACTATTCCACCTGTTTGAGTTCGTCTACAGTGTAGACTCGAATTCGTCGATCATCACAGCCGCAGTATAGGATACCGTTGAGCACCTTCATTTCGAGCACCCAGCCGCTTACTCCTTCTATCACCTTCACAGGCTACAGCTTCTAAGTTGAGATATGGGCATACCGCAGTGCTGTTAGGATCGAATTTGGACAGATCGTACGACTATATTTTGTTTTCGATTGTCCCGAAGGTCAGTCGTTCGTTGTGATATATGAAACTCGTCAGCGAACTGTTTGCGAATTTAATGCATTTCAGCACTGCGTTGGTCTCGTAGTTGATCTGGTAGAAGATGTTGCGGTTGGCAAGGGCGTGAATCTCTTTGCCGCTAATCCTGAGCTTGTTAACTGGGCCGGCAAGTTTATATGCTACCTACGACTACCCCTTGGCAAGGTTCCATACTCGGATGGTGCTGTCAGCCGACCCACTTACCAAGCATTGCTTTGGTAGGAACTACATGTTGGAAATCCGCTGTGTGTGCCCTTTCAGAATATTTTTGATCTCGCCAGTCTTCATCAGCCACTCCAGAATGACTCCATCTTCGTAAGCTCCGAACACACTGTGTTCACTGAATGCCGCAGCCGAAAGCTCCTCACTGTACGATTACTTATCCTCTTCCTGAGTGATTCAAGTTGTTACATTTTTCTTTTACTCTTTGGTAGCATCCTTGCCCGGCTCATTGAAGTTCTGCGGCTCGTAGCTCACAGTTTGATCCGGGTTGCGGTTCAGGAGCAGCTTTATTGTGATTTCGCGCTTTGCAAGATCCCAAGCTAAATTATTGGTGGTGGCTTACCTCGAACGCTACCGTCCTTCGATGCAGAATACAGTAGGAAACCGTTCTCCCCATAAGGTGAGTACAATCCAAGGATCGACTCCTTATGACCTTTGAGGCGATCCTTGAAGGCCCTGGATTTAACCACCTTCATCGGATAATTATATATACGGAGCGGCAGCATGGAAGTCACTCAGAACTCACTAGGATCACGGAGTAGCTTCAAGCTCGACTTCATCGTTATTGGTAACCAAAATGCCGGAAAGACCAGTCTTATCAAGAGCTTTAGCGTTGGGGAAGGTACTAACAGTTGTTTTAAGGTAAGAGGCCTTCAGTCATGCATACACACCCACAATTGGAATGAGCCTGGACAAGAAAGTTGTTTGCGTGAATGGGCAGCAAATCAGTCTGTTCATTTGGGATACCGCCGGCCAGTAGAAGTTCTTTGCCCTGACGAAAGCGTACTTCAAGAAGGCAGACGGTGTATTGGTGGTGTTCGATGTCAATAGTCGCCTCAGCTTTGAAAGTAGCACGCGTTGAAATGTAGGAATCGATAAATACTGGATGGAACAAATCAAAGAGAAATCGGATGAGGATTGTGTGAAGATCCTTATTGGCAACAAAGTGGACCTTGCAGTAACATTTATGGTTGATAGTAGGGCAGGGAAGTCAGTTTCGAATAAGCCAAGCAACTAGCCGATCGCTATGGTATTGAGTACTTCGAAACAAGTGCAAAGACGCGACAGAATGTTGATCTTGCCTTCAACCGACTGACGGAGAAGTGTGCAATGCTGGTGAAAGATGACGAAGGTGAAAAGAACATCGTCATCAACCGTCCAATAGAAAACCGGCAGGATGGTTGTATTTTCTCGATAAAGGAATTCTTTGAGAAAGTGTTCAAGTGATCGGTTGGCTTACTGCACTGATGATGATACCCACCAATTGCTATTGTTTTCCATAAGAATTTCATGCGATACGGCAATCACCTCATAAAGCTTCTTGGAGTGCGGACAATGTCTTCGGGGCGAGCGTTCAGCTTCCAGAATTTTAGTGCATCGTCAGCACCGATGGACGCCATTTGGTCCTCATTGGGGTTTAGACATACTTTTAAGATCCGTCTCTTGTGAGCTTCGATAGTTGTCTTTGGTTTGGTGAGGTTGAACCGCTACCAAATGTTGATCCATCCCATTTTACCGCTCTCGTATGGTGATGACTCGTTGCTCGATCGCCCATGAGATGTAACGAGCTCTCTGAATTTCTAGTTCCACACTACTGTGCTCAGAGCTGACTTGGTCTTGACCTTACTCATGACGTATGGAGCATCAAGGGTGTTCCAAATGACGACTCTCCCATCTTGCCTTCCAGCCCCAGTTGCCAGCACATTCTCCTTCCAAGGGCACCATGCCAGTGTCTTTATTGTTGCTTTGTAGCCTTCCAGAACATAAACTGGTTTTTCCTGTAACCGTATGTCCCAGATCCTTACCTTTTAATCTTAACTTCCCGCAGCAAGGTAATTGCCACGAATCGCCAACCCACAGATCTGAGTCTCGGGGGTTACCACTAGCTTCTGCTTATCTGTCACTTTTTCCTTAAGATCGCAAATGCTAATCTTCCCATCGACACCACCGCAAACTGCTTGATTGCCGTACCAAGCCATACAGTTGATCCGCTTCGACGAAATCCTCCAAAGCCTCAGGTGTGTAAACTTTTCCAGCTCGTAAATCTCCAGATGTCCTGTGTCAGTTCCTGCTGCTGCTAGCAGCTGTCTTGGGTGAAGCTTGAGTGCCGTTACAAATGAATTGTTGACGACAATTTCCTGAAAGTGCTGCCTTCGAGTCTTGACTGGTTGTCTTGTGATGGGATTAACTTCACCGTTCTGGGACGTGAGTATTACCTTATCAGATATCGCAATGCACAAGTGGTCTGTGCTGGCCCAATCCATAACATCGTTGTAGTAGTCATTCGCCAAGCCAGGAACATCCCAGTGCTTATGCAAACAAATGTTCCTTTTGGCAAACGGATTGTGAGATGGCATGCCAGCCCCGGTACAAATATCTTTGACGGACAATGGCCTTGCTTAATGCTTGTTAGAGATGTGCTCATGCTCGTCGAAGGTCGGACGTTGCTGAGATTGTTGTATGTGCTTGAGGTAATGAGTGTATGCTGTGCTTTCACTCCTGGGCGTGTCATCACAAATGAAGTTTCGTTCCTTCCTCGAGGGGATGAACCTATCACGTGAGTGAGAGCTCTCAAAGCGGCTTTGATGCACTGCTGACTGACTATGCTGATGCTTGTCCATGTTCGGCAATATTTATGATTAATTTTTAGAAACCCAGCGGCAAACTATAACCAAAGCATCATCAGTAGAACTAACTGCAGTGTGAATCTTCCTCGTTGCAGTGGTTGTTGCTCGTGAAGATTTCCTGGAGAACCGGCGAAGCCATCACCAAGGAGATATGCTAATCGTGTTTGTTGGTGCCATCAGCCAGCAAACGAATCTTTGAGCAGACCTCCTGGTAGTACTTTTTGCGTCGGGTGCATCGCTTCATTGCTTTCAGCCGTCGGTGTAGTTCAGCTTGTTCGAACTCGAGTGCTTGGTGCTTACTTCGGAGCTATCTCAGCACTCTCGACAGCTCTAGCACGTCCTCCTCGAGTTCCTTCATACCTTCGTTGCAATCATTATCTTTGTGCACAACCCTCTTCTTGGTGTCACGATTGGTAAGCGACAGTTCTTTCTTTTGTGGGTTTTCTTTGTTCAAAGCTTTCTGAGATTTCACTGCTGCCAGCTTCTTGTGCTTGCCTTGACGCTCCTTATTCTAAGTTCGCAGCATGCTCTCTAACAAGCAAATTAAGAAATTTAAACGCAGAGGATAGGCTAAGAATATCATGTGCTGCTCTTGCGTTGAAGCTAATACTCCTTGGTGTACTCCTCAATCACTGAGGTCTTCAAACTCAGTGTAAAGGCCTAATTAAAGAACTCATCGGGCGAAATCGTTTCGAATTCGTTGTAGTCCTTCAAGTACATTAGGGCTTGGTCGAAGTCTGCGAGCGCCTTGACCTTTCGTTTCTTGTACTTCATGATGGTGAGGGCAACTCGATAGAGTACTTTATCCCCTTAGACAAGATAGCACTCAAGAACTCGCATGCAGTATTCGAAAGGCAAATTGCCGCAGAACAGCGTGAGAAACCATGAGGAGGCGTATTGTATGGGCTCAATTTCGTTTTCAGTGATGAGCTTGTGCATCATCTTAAACTGGTCCAGCAGCAACCCTAAGTTATTCCCGGGGGTATTTACTATCGAAGACGTACAGATTTATTCGCACGCGGCTGACATCTGCCAGTAGTTAGTGATGGCGCCGAGTGCCGAGCACAGCATATAGAAATAGATATGCCTGTTCCTGCTGCAGTTTCAGCAGCACTACCGCACAGATGAAGTTCAGACCTTGGCAATAGCCCATCGTTGGAAACACCACCGATATGACGTTCAGCAGATTGTTCAGGTCATTGAACAGGGTGCTCTCCTGACTGTAGTGTTTGTTGTTCGGAAATGTACGTGTGAGGTCCAACATGATAGTCTGCGAGTGTAAAAACGCGCCGGCTTTGAGTACTTATTGGTAGCTCGCAGGTGGGCCTTGACCTAATTGGCAGATATACGGCCAGACCTTTGAACGTATTGCGTCGGGGATACCCTCCCTAACCAACATTTTTATGGACGGTGGGGACAGGCTGTTACCCTACTTAATTCTCCCAAGCCACTACTCCCATCGTTTGGTCTTCTCAGCCTCCTTCAGACTGTTTTATGTCTTTAGGCGCTTGATGATGAGAGCTTGTAAGTTTTACCGAAAGCCATTGGTGTCGTAAGCGAGTTCTTCTGGCTGTTTGGGCCACACTATCATAATAACTTTCCGTGGATGTTAGAAGGTGCAGCAGCTGCCATTCCAACAACCTTTGTGCGAGCTGACCTAACTAAATGGTGGCGGTAACCTCACTACTTTAAGGAATTCCGTAGCAACCGTCACCCAATATTTCCTGATAGTGACGAAGTACTTGGGCCAAACAATAAGCGCATGCTCCGAATGTGGAGTGAAGTGCGGTCAGTAAAATAGGAAGAGCGTAAGGCAGCAGAGATTACACTACTGGTATGCTCCCCGATTAACGTAGGCTAAGCTTGCTCGGTACCCAAGCTTCCTCTCATTTTAAGGGTTCACCATTCGAAGGGTGGAAGGAACCGACAGTTACCAAGTGAATATGCTGCTGGAGTTTGGAGGAAACTCACTCAATTCTGAACTGAAGAAGAGGCAGAAGCGTGACAATCCAATCTTTACTGAGGAGTAACTGTGGGAGTACCTGTGGCATCTGAGCTGCTCGCTAGTAACATTAGAAGCACTAGGAATACAGCGCTACGGACACATGATGTACTATTCCGTCAGGACGATAGATGGGAGGCTCAAGCTTATGTTTCAGCCTTCAATGCCGAGATGCCTTGACTTGGCGCGGTAACAGATTGCAGAATACTATACGTACTTTCTCTCACCTGAGGAGCTTGATGTTCTTCGCGGCTAAATAAACGAAAGTTAGCTCAATCTTAAGTCTGATTTGTACTCTGTGGGGATGATGCTGTTGAACATGGCAGCAGCAGTTGACTTCGATAGCTACTGCTACTTAAAGGTAGGCTCCCTGAAGGGTGGTATCGACGAACCCAATTTCAATCAAAAGATAGCTTACTTTGCTAACTACTACAGCAAAACATTGTTGGTATTGCTTTGCGATTTGCTCAAGGAAGATCCAAACCAGAGACCATCAGTGAAGGAAGTCAACAAACGGATCGAAGCGACAATACGTAAGGACCTTCTTAAGCGCGAAAAGTACTTAAACATGTTAGCCAGCCATCACAGTGATAGTCAGCTCACCGGAGTCAGCTATGACCTTCCTGCGGATGACGAGACAATGAAAGAACTGCTTAGAAGAAAGAAGGCAGAAATAGCAAAGAAGAAGACCATGAAAAGCTCACCTTACAAGGCTGCTGAGCCAAAGCCAATTGTATACAGGGGTACTTTTGGACAGGAAAGAAAGTCGCCGAGAGGAGAAGACCAATACCTTGTACGATCAAAGGTCAACGCGCAGATAACGATGCTAAAACATTCTTCTGACGAAGAGGAGGAGATTAGGCAAGTGCCCATTCCAATACCCTCTTCCAGAGAGTCCATGCCGTTGCAGGAACATTAGAGGCGCGTACCTTAGTTTGCTTCAGCTTCAACCCAAGAAGTAAGTATCCAGCAGGTGGTCGAACCCGAGCCAAAAAACGCCAAAACAGACTCGCATCCAGTCAATTCATTTCCGACTTTCTCATAATTACCTCCTCCACCACCTCCGATATTCGATAAACCAATTGTTCCACCTTCGGATCTAAGCATATCAAGCCGTACAACCAAAGATTAGATTTACAAGGCATCGACCTCAATCAGATAATAAGAGCCGCCAAAACATATTTCTGCAGCATAGGTCATCAAGTCATTTGAGGAAAATATCGTCCTGCCTCGGGAGGTGGTGCATCCTCCAGAACAAAAATTATCAGAATCACCCATTTTCAAACGTTCAAATAGTCTGGTCAACTCTCCTCACTCTCAAGACTATGCTGACTCGCCTTCCCTTGATACATTCAGTGTTCGTGAGCCTCAATCTTCATCACCTAAACGTAGTCGATTAAGCTCGTCTCGAATTGAACTCAAATCAGTCGATGATCTCATCAAATAGTTCGGCGTGCCGGGAGTACTTATTAACGGTAATTGTTACTACGGACCAATTACAAACGGCAGGAGAAACGGTAAGGGTCTTGAAATATTTCCGAACAACTAATACTACTACGGTGGATTTGAAAGTGATTTGTTCCATGGAGAAGGGTTCTACTTCTGGTCAAAGATAGAGTACTTCAAAGGGACTTTCTATCAAGGAATGAAGAAGGAAGGGTTGATGGTAGTTGATCATCGGAGGTATCAGGGATCTTTTAAGAATAACAAAAGACATGGCATGGGAAAGGCATATTATGGTGTGCAGACTTATGAAGGTGAGTGGATAGATGGTCGAAAACACGGTGAAGGTACCATGTGGTACGAAGGTGGAGATGTATTCAAAGGGAGATGGGAAAGAGGAATACGCTCTGGAAAGGGTGTTCTTCAGACTCGAGACATGGAGATTATGGGATAATGGGTAAATGACTAGCTCAACGGTTACGCCTAAATCATATACTCAAACGGAGACATATACAGGGGCGAATACCACGATAGTAAAAAAGAGGGAAAAGGCATCTACTACTTTGCAACAGGTGCAAAATTTGAAGGATTGTGGTGGAATAACCACACTGTACGAGGAAAAATGGTATACGCTGATGGTTCCGTTTATGAAGGCTAACTGTCTCGCGAAACAAAACGCCATGGGAAGGGGATTTACAAGTACGGCAACGGCGATATTTACGATGGTGAGTGGCAGCATGGCCAGAAACATGGTTACGGGCGAATGTCTACCTCCCAGTAAACCTACGAAGGCGGTTGGCAGAACAACCTACAACACGGCCGAGGAATCTTCATTGACCACCTGACTGGCAAACAAAAGAATGTCAGAGTGTAAAACAACACTCTCAAAGAATAGATCTGATTTCTGCATATTTTGTTCTCAAATCATAACCCAATGCTTGCGACTGTGTTTGGCTTGCGAGCATTCTTAACGATACCACCCTCCTGCGCGAGGAACAGTATTGCGAAGGTTTCCACTTCGTCAATGTCCGAGGTGATATACTTGAATTTTCCTTGGATATCGGTGTAGCCGTCCTTGAAGAAGCGTGTAACATTGTTTTCTTTGACATACACCTTGCAGTAGACACCCGGCTGGGTCTTGCCATTAACGTACACAAATGCGAGCCCTTCATCCTCCAATACCTTTGCCTTCACGTTTGGATTATTCCACAGGAACGAGTCAAGTTGTTGTGCCTGTTTATTTGTTGCCAGATCCACCGGCTGGACAAAGACATCAGAGAATTCGCTTGGTCGTTAGATTCTGCAATCGGTTCCCCGCTGGCTAGTTACAACTTCAGTCTTGAATGGTTTGACAGCTGAGAATGTCTTGGCCTCAAGGAAGAGGGCGGAGCGGTGGTGATCATGGTCGGCAAGGGTGCCACGCCGTTCTTCTTCATGACCTTG
>ERZ724508.1595-NODE-1595-length-13139-cov-4.783323_pt1 | contig 13139 bp, 21 predicted proteins | sample MGYA00376041_ERZ724508 | MGnify/ENA primary metagenome ERZ724508 (study PRJEB28724, sample SAMN07190887) | wastewater metagenome | isolation source: effluent of sewage treatment plant in Hong Hong | place: USA: Christiansburg, Virginia | collected 2016-03-01 ...
TAAGTGGCTAGGCATTTATGAACGCATAATAAAGGACTCCTGAAGTCAATATCGAGAGGTTGATAGCTCTACAAGCAGAGAAATTGTCGATGTACAAGCGACTCGAGGAGATCGAAGAGGAGGAGGAAAGAATGCTATCAGGTCAGCCAAACCACGAAAAGATGGTCGAAAGGTTGACGAAAGAGAATGAGAGGAACCTATCCCAATTGACCCTACAAGTGAAAGCCAAACAAGTCTAACTGGAGAGGTTGGATCGTCAGTGCAGACAGCTGAAGGATAATGTCTTGGGCGGGTTAGAATAACTCAACGCAAAATCAAATCAAGCCTTCCAGCAGCTGAAGGAACGCCGAGGCATATACTAATTGCTAAACAACCGGAACAGTTGATGACGCATACTCATATCACTGGCTTGACATTGACAGACTAGCGTTGAACAAAGTTCAAATCTCCCGAGAGGTTTGGCATTAGCTTCATGACGTATTCCCGTTGCCCGCTATCCAACTGCCGCATGGCCTTACCACTTGGTGGGTTGAAGATGTAACCAATAGACGCTGAGCAGTCCAGCTCCATTTCTATCTTCGAAACATGGTCGTTCTGGATGAAGTAGGTGATGTAGGAGTTGCTGAACTAAGCTAGACAGTTACGCATGCTTCAGGAAGAAGATCTTGGCCTCCTTACCGTACTGCTTTTCCCTACCGAAGCGGGTAATGAGCTCGATGTGTGCTATATTATCAAAGTCGGTTCCGATGTTGTCCTTAACCAACAGCGAAAGCTAGTGTTGGCAATGCATCGTGAATACGAACATACGGCTTTCCGAGAACTCCTGAATTTCAGGCATCCACACTGATCGCTTGTCCTTCCACATACGGGTGAACCCATTTAAGCCAAGGCTTTTACTTCTGGAGTACTTCTTGAGAATCTCGAGGTATTCCTCATGGTTGAAGGGGTGCTTCACGGCCTTGAAGAAAGGAGCCAACTCCGCGTACTTGAGTTCCCTGTTCATGAGGAGATCAAGCTTACGAAAGATGTCAAAGATGAGTTGGTCCTCGTCCATCTTGTCTGTTGGTTCGAGGTCTGTAATGGTGATCGGCACGGCAATATAGCTGCCAATTTATAGCTACAATTGCAGGTTTACCTGTCGGGTGTTTGCAAACGGCAGTAGTCCCATAACCTTGAGCCCAGATTCAGCAGTCTTACGAAACAGCACTAACGAGAGCCAAAGATACGACTTGAACTCTTTATTACAGCCAATGTGGATGTCTTATTGATGGAGGGAAAACAACACCTCGGTGCTAATTTGTAAGTCAAATGTGTAGTACCAGCGGCTGATCGGCATGCGATAGTCCTTCCGGAATGGGTGCTCCACAGTGATAAACTTTCCTTTAACGCGCAAGTCCTCCCAACTCTTGGTCTGACATATGCAGACATAGCTGAACTTCTGCTTCAGCTCAGCAAAGGTTAGAGGAATTTCACCATTATCCGACAGGATCGATATTTCGTTGAGACTCTCCTGCAACTTTGTCAAGGGATAGGCTTGCTTGCTGATCGGTGTGAATTCGTCCTCTTCTGATTCCTTGATTTGGTCGAGGTTGTAGAAACACACTATGTAAGAATTGCTGAAGCTCTCGGCAATAATATCCTTGCACCCGGCTGTGTCTTCGACTGGGATAATTTGGGTTGGACAGCCTGTGAGGTCTTCGAAGATATCCTTAACCTCCAGCTATCTGAGCGAGAAATAGCTGCGATGCAACTTTGCATATGCCTTCTCAATTAGCATCGGCCAAAGATCGTTTTCGATGCTTCTAGTGAACTTTGGATGGCTGATAGGCTCACAAGGGATGGAATCGTCGATAGTCACGCTTTGCCATTCACCGTTCTTGCAGATCCGCAGCCTGTACACACCGTTGGGATTTATCTGCATAGGCGATAGGAATAGTCTCTCGATCAGTGGTGGTCTCGTTGCAAGTGCTTTCAACACCGAAAAGAAAGCCTCATTGTCCAGTTTGCCACTCTGCAGGTTGTTCGGGTGGATCCTTGTCACCAGTTCAAAGGGTGACTTCAAAAATTTATCGGGACGACGCCATTGAGTGACAGTTGAGTCCATCAGTGTTCTATCCTCATTACCAATGATGCTAATCTCGCCGGGAACAAACTCCAAATCGAGATACTTAGTGTTGGCCTTCTCCACCAACCCGTTTATCTCCTCGATTGTCATTAGTGAGGGTTCCGACCCCTTGAATATGGCTTCAGCATTGATTATGTACGATCGGATAGTCTTGTTCTCCGTCTCAATCCATTTGGTCTGCATCTCCTTCGATGGTGACTTCAGTGTGAACCTACCTCATGGGCTATTGTACCTAAACTTGCTTTTGAGTTTCCAGTCTTTCTGCAGCTCCAGCACCGCAACAATTTCACGTTTAAACGGTTCGATAGTCTTGAGACACTTCAACCCACTGGTATCCTTAATCGAGATGTTCTCGCTGCCGGTGAAGTCGCATTCGAATTCCACAATGTTCAGACGTTCCACTTCCACTTCGAATACGTACATGTCCTTGTTCACCGCCTCTGGGGGAATGAACTTTATAAGGATGATGCCTGGGGCAATCTCCTTTCGTTGCTGACTGTTCTGCCCTATCATATTATAATCTGCATGTTTAAGAAATTGTGGGTAGTACTGCTCATGCTGCTTGTTGTAGCGGTGTGCGACCGCGAGGAAGCGAAGCTGAAGCTGGAGAAATGTCTGGATATCTGCCAATTCGAGGTAGAGATGTGCGCAACCAGCAAACCGTGCTTGGAGGCGTTTACGAAATGTAAAGATCAGCCTTGGAGCTTCGGTGACTGCCTTGCACGATCAAACAGCCTCTTCGCCAACCGAATTGTCAAGTGCTATGCAACAAGGTGCGACCTGCGCATGAACTGATCATTCTTGTTTGGATGATGTTTGGGAGATTTTATTGGGCGTTATCGAAACCAACCACCGATACCAGCGTCACCCTCAAAGATGGTCAGTTAATTGACTGTCAGTTTTTTCTGGCTTGAAATGCCACAACTTGGTATCGGGCGTATAAACCATTTTTCATGATCAAGAAACTCTTTGTAGTACTCTTCCTACTCTTTGCAACTTTCTGTGACAATACCCAGCAGTCAACCGACCTTGAAAACTGCCTTAAGACCTGCGCATATAATGTTGCTCACTGTGCAACTCAATCCTAATGCCAAGCCGCACTCGTCGCCTGTAAAGATGATCCCGCCAACTTCTTGAACTGTATCCAGGCTTCAACTGTTCCCTCCCTGATGCATGTCGCCAAGTGCACCTCTCGTCGGTGCAACATCGGGCTTTGATCACCCCATCGAACAATATAATCGGTTTAATGAACGACCAATACATAACATAGCTCCTTGAAGCTCAGTGCTGTTGCCCATTTTCTTCTAGCACTTCGAATATGCAGAATGTGATAGTGTTGCCTAATGGCTTTTTCAGCAATCTTGGTGCCAACCCTTTGAAGAGCTCCCTTTCTTTTGCCATCTTCTGCAGCTACTTCAGAAGGGAAGCTGGTTTGTGCTCGTTCTGTCGGATTCCCTCTGTTTGCAGCTCCGCTCGAATGATTTACAGAGGATGTGAAGCGGCAGTTGAGATTATGCCGCTCACAATTCCAGCGACAGGTTTGTTGTAGCCCAAATATTTGATTTACTCGTACAGCATGTAATAGAGCCCGCCGAAGACTCCTTCCTTGAGACAGCTGGCTAACCCGCCCTTGAAAAAAGTGGTTAGTCCCTCCTTGCGTTTGATCTGCAAAAAGGCGTCAGCAATGGACGAATACCCATGGAAGTTGGCGACTTCATAGCGGGTTTCCACAACTGACAGGGGGTTAGAAATGACTGTGCTGATCATGCGAGCCACAAGTGAGTTGAAGAAGTTGAGGTAGAAATCAAGCTTCTGGTTTTCAGCTTTTTAGAGATGGCGCCACAACACGAAGTAGGTGAAGCTACCAAATGCTGCTCTGAGACTACTTGCGGTAACTCCTTTGAAGAACCCGCGTATGCCTTCATGTTTGTACAAGTAGGTCTTGGTGACTGAAAGGTTGTGAAAGATGCGATGGTTGAGATGCAGATCACGTGGCGGTAGCATCATAGCAACCTTAATGTTCTCCAGGGGTTGCAGGGTGGCAGCAGCAATCACTCCAGCGAAGGCTCCCAACAATCCATGCGAGGTCTTGGAGTCTATGTTCATGTGAGAGGCAAATTCAGCACTGTTATTAACCACTTTAACATCAACAGCAGGCTAGGAATAGGTCACTTGGGAAGCTGCAGTCCCAAGAAGGTCAGGAACTGTACGTCACTGGAATCAACCTTTCTGTAGCGCTTGTCGGTGGGTAGCTTGTCCAGCATCATCACTTTCACGCGAGGGATGTCTTTGCGGTTACGGTCGTGTTGCTGCTGGCCCGGCACTATCATGCTCTTTGATATGGCTTTTTTACTGTTTGGGGAGGTCTTGCCACTTAAGTCATCTTGATCTTCAGCCCAACAGTTGACCCGGCGTTGGTTGGGTGAGGGACTGCGAGGTCCATACTTCTTCTCCTGGCTAAGAGTTCGCTGCAGTTTGATCTGCTCCTGAGCCTCAAGCTTCTTCTTCTCGATAAACTCTTGGAAGCTCTCATTACGGGGCGAATTAGCTCGTTGGTGGCGAATCTGTTCTTCCAGCTTTCGGTCCAGTATCGGAGAGCTGGTGTCAGTCAGTGATGTGGTTTTGACGTGGATTGGGCTGCTTACGTCCTTTCTGCTGGCCTTTTCAAATAGGTGGTTGGCTGAAGTGATCTCTTCAAGAGGTTGTTTGAACAGACTGTCTTTCTCCTGCATAATAGAATCTGGAGCTGGAGTGCTCGCTGGACTGGTGGTCTTGGACCAGGAGGAATATTCGTCATTGATGTTCTCCAACACATCATTACGGGGACGGGGATGAGGCATCATCGTCCCTGATGTCTGCTTGATTTTGAACTCGATGGTCACTGGATTATAGTTTGGAAGGTCGTAAGTACCGAGTGCCTTAAATGAAATATCTTCGTGGAGCTTGATAACCTCTTTGGTGACCTTTGCCCACAGGTCACTATTCTCGCGAATCACCCGAATAATCTTTTCGTCTGTGGTTTGTATGCTGGAGTATATTTTAATGATGCGCATGAGATGCCCAAAGTAACCCTTCCCCTTGAGCTGTTGGAACTTCTCGTTGGAGATGCGTCCGGCAGTCCGAGCAATGATATTCATGCCACAGAAACTGTAGAATTTGTACTAGTCATAGAATTTCTTTTCGTTGACGAACAGGTGCAGGAAGGTTCGTTCGATAAGCATGTGGGTGATGTTGCTGTTCTCGTGCCGAAAGAGGAGTTCGAGCAACAGTTCCAGGTACTTTGTGCGCTTAATTGCTGACAGGATGCTATTGCTTGAAAGCGAGACACTGTGGCACAAAAGTTCCAAGGTCTTGTACTGCACCAGGTTTATCTTTGAGGCATGATCCAATACCGAAGTAAAGCGCTCAAAATTGCGGCAAAGAACTTGAACAACTGGTTGCGAATCAATTCGTTCTATATTCTTGAGAGTCGCCTCATGGCTGTCCTTGTCTTCGTTGTTCATGGAGGAGAACGAGTAGTGGTTGATGATGCTAATCAGCAGCGTCATGGCTGGCAGAGCTGTAAAGGGGTTACTCCCAAGAGCCATCTCCACGAGCTGCTCAATTGTGTTCATCGTCAAAACGGGTTCGAGCATGAACTTGCCATCGGCAATGAGGTAATACTTCTCAACTACCTCCACAAGGATGTTGGTGAGATTCTGGACACTATCACCCATGGGATCGTAGCTGTCTGCCTGGAGTTTGGCAATCACCGCTACGATGGTCTCCACCTTCATATTTTTCCTCTCTTCGATGTAAACCCCAGCTTTCGAGGCATCCAAACTCAGGAGTACCTGAACAGTGTTGGTTAGGGTAACCATAGTGGAATGTTGCAACAGCCTGCGAAAGGTGTCCTGTCGTTGGTAGACCCATTCCACAAGCTATTTGAACTTAAGGTTGAGCAGACAGTTGTTCACTCGAAAGAAGTAGCCAGCTGACAGCAGCAAAGGTTGGCGCTGTTCCAGCAGGCTATACAGGTAATCCAAATTGGTGCGGTATTGTGGGACCGCAGTACATTCCTTGAAGAACCCGTTGAGTACGCAGATCGCTTAGGTTTCGACGACCTCCACCGCCATCAGTGGATACTTGAACTTACGTTCAGGGCTATCGGTTTCCTTCGGGGGTTGGACCAGCAGTTCAATGAGCTGCCGCACAAGATCTGGGGTGTTCGTTAAGTACTCCAGTAGCTTGCTGTTGAATGCTTTGAGCTAGGCTACGAGATCCACCTCGGCCATCATCTGCTCGAGTGTGGGGTAAGTCAGCAGAAGCCTGTCAAACGGCTTCATAGTGGGAGCACTCGAATACCAGCTGGACATACGAGAATGTAATAATGAACGATGGAATATGATGAGGCCTCAGCTGTAGGCGTTGTACATATATGATGCGAATATGGCGGCATACCACACTGCAAGACAGGCATAGTGCATGACAAGCAGCATATTACTATAGACTTCCTTGAGCTCCCGAAAGAATACAGCTACCTGGCAGAGTATCGTTGTGAGTAGGCATACCCAAGCCATGATTGGGAAGGCGATGCTGTACTGCAGGAAATTCATGCTCAGCAATGCTGAATACCCCAAACTTTACCTGCAATGCCGTACACAATCATCCTCCTTCCGTGGTCGTCCAGACGTAACCTACGTCCTTTATCTTCGTGCCGAATTTCCATCATCGCTTGGAAAATGTAATGCAGCTGAATTTCAGCATGGTGGTACCATGTAGGCGAACAGCAATGGTACTGCAACGTACAGCCTGATGGAGGAGATTTTGTTCATCTCGATGGGATCATTGGTGAGTGTGAACGATGCCATAAGTAATATTAATATCTGGCTTCCATGAGGAACATTGGTCATTCCACCGCCTAGAAGTCGTATATGGCGATGGAGTCGTCCTTTGACAGCTGCTCGCCCAAATGTTCGAACAGACTGTTGCGCTTATGCATTTCTGCTGCGAACTATTCTGGTGTCTGGATACTTTGTTTCTGAAATCGACGAGGAAAGTACCTGAAGCAGTGAGAGGAGCCACATCTCAAAGTGGTAGTTGGCGATCTCATCGTAGACATAGGTACGTTCGAAACCTGTGAGATTGTAGCTGTGAGGCAAGCTATCAGCGGGATCTTGACGCTGTGGATGTTTTTTTGTGGTTCGCAACCAGCCCTCACCATCAAAGATCTCTATGTATTCTGAATCGACTGAAGGTTCTTGTTCCTACTCTGGGTACTGGATGGGCACTCGAATTCGAAGAACCTCAGCAGGAGGGTTGAAGGAACGAGGCTATTCGAAGACGAAGCTTAAGTTGTTTCGAACTGCCAAACGCTGGTTTTAGCGGTCGCTCAAAACAATAGGAGGCTCGGCTGCTTGTTCGGGATGTGGTTCAGGTTCCCCTTCAGCAGGCGGAGGGACTGGCTTTTCTTCAGGAACTGCTTGGCTCAAGTAGATATTCAAGATAGCTTTAGCAAGTGCCTTGAGTACTGTTGGCTTGATTTTTGCACCCGCAACCCTTCGCAGCTCATCCCCTATAATATCGTGGTTGGATGTGGCTTGTTCGATAAGTTCTTATCTCTTCTTATAAAATCCTGCGAAATTGTCCTTCATCATCGCCTATAGTGACTGCAGATTAGCTTCTGCCTGCTTCACGATCGGTATCTAAGCAGGTACGGATAGTTCGCTTAGAACCTTGATAAGTAAATCTTCAATTTGATCGTCGCTGAGATTGGTTCCCAATTGGGCGAGTACATCCAGCACCTGAGCAAGGTGCAGCAACACACCGCCAGAGATGTACACTGCTGGTTTGGCTTTAACAGTGCCATCCGATATCTATGCCTTAGTTATGCTGTCTAGCCTGTCTCCTTTTTGGGCTGCTGCGAAGAGTTTGGTTTGACGTTCAACACGGGCAGCGTTCAACGCTTTTCTATGCTTCTTAATTGCTCTCTTTCTCTTTCTTTCTTACTCCGCCAATCGTTCCTTTTATCTTTGGTCAAGAATTTCTTTTCGCCTTTGGTTCTCTCTTTCAATGTGTTAGTTGTGCTTGCTGGATAATTCCTTGTGTTTGTCGTTACACATGGCATCGACGGTTCGTTTTGTGGCCTCTTCCTCCTCAAGGCAGTCGATGATCTGCTCGTAAAGCCAGGGTTCGAAGCCAGTTCGCAGATTCAGGTAGGGATCGTTTCTTAACAGACCCTCTTGTTCCAGGTCATATAACACTTCCCCTCGAAGACCGATCAATGCATTTTTACTTTCCTTATGGCTAATGATCTTTTTGAGCAATGCCTTCTTCTGATCCTTATGCACTTTGTGTTGTAAAACTCTTCGTTCGGCTTCTTCTGTCTTCCGTTTTCTTTGGGCTTCGAGCCGTTGGGTTACCATCAACTCAGCATTCCGTTTTTTGCTGAATTAAGAAAGCTTCTTTTCACTATCCTGCCTTTCGTGCTCTTCTTGTAATTCGTTACGAGCCTTGACGAGTGACTGCCCCACCAAAATTTCTAGCAACGGCTGCACCTAATGGTCGAAATCGAACAAATCGCCATCTTCCACTTGAACACCGATGTCTAAACCAGGCTATTTCTCCCGAAACTAGGGCCAGGGTGCTTCATTGACGTAATAGTCACGCTCCAACCTACGTTAATCCTCCGGATGCTCTTGCAGTGGAGTCACGACAACCTCTGCATTAGAATCATCATCCTACATATGTTCGGTATGTACCTCCTCCTCATCATTCTCCTCGCGATACTTTGGCTTGGGTTTGACTGTCTTGGGGAGAGCGTAGAAACCGTACTGGTTGGAGGTTGAGGTATAGTCGGGGTTGGCTACAACCTGGTTGATCATCGAGAAGTTTCAAAATAAAGTGTATGAAACAGTGAGGCGATTTGTTAAAATCAAAGCAGGTTGAAGTCCAGCTGTGAGCAATCGTCGCTATGGTTGAAGTACTGCTAGAGGAACATATTGTGACTGTATTCGTCTCCTTCGATTTACTATTGGATGGGGATATCGTTGGTAATGGTCTGGATTAACGGTGAAGTGGCGGCTTCGGGCTCATGGTTCTACTCCTTTTCATTTCCCTCATGGTCGTTGCTGGTGTGGTTGTCTTCTTATTATTGACGGATGTCCTAGGTTTAACTGGTAGCTGCCGCTTCCCGGAAAACCTCTTAGGATATTATACTTCGTTTGAGGAGACTGTTCACTCGATTCTTCACCTGGTTTTCAGTCCGTCCTTCCATAAGCCTGGCAATGGTTGACCACCTCTTCCCCTCATGAATCACCAAAGCCTTGAGTGTTTGATCTTATTCCTCTGTCCACTTGCCCCTGAATTATCATTGGGAAATACTTCTTGAGAGTCGGATTGAGGTAATTGTACCATCGCTATCGAACGTCTTTGCAGCCCCGAAGAATGTGTCTTCCCAGGGACTCGTGAATCTTTATGGACAGATCAGTCCATCGATACTGATAATCCTTGTGAGCCATGTAGAGGCTCAACAGGTCCTCTTCCTCTTCGGACCAACGAAGGAGACAGGTGGTGTGTCTAACCATTGCTGCCCACTTCCTCTTGAGAAACTCGTGGTCGTTTTCTAGAATGCCACCAACCTCCACCCAATCATCAAAGTCCTAAATAGGCGACAAAACCGTACGAGAGAGAAGTTTGAGATACGCTTGAGCTCACAAAACTTGTAGATCACCCAAACGAAGACGTATTTATCGTTTGAATGCCACTTGAGTTTCTTCAGCTCGTTCCTGCTCCTATTTTAGGATCAATGGCGTACGTTGAGAGCGACTGAAGAATATACACACCCACTTATTGGTTGCTCATGATGTTCGAAGTGGAAAACCGGAAGTATTTACCAATGGCAAGGGGTGAGACCTCTGGACCATACCCCTCACCAAGTGCCGCGAGGAACCCCTTAAGGTTGAGTCCTGAACGACAGCTCTGAGCTCCTCTCCTTCCATTCATAGAACTTGCCGATCGTGAGCTCATTTATTGCGAAATTAATATTATGATGGTTTTACATACAAGCTTTAAAACGGGGGAAGGAGCTTACCGAAGAAGCCTCCAGTTGCGTTTCCCTCACCAGAAACTGCATAGTTTTTTAATTAAAGGCATATCGGAATCGTGGGTCGAGCCATCGGAAAGCTATTAATTAATTCGGAAATGATTAAATATCGCATCAGTAATTTGCAGCTCGAAGGGACCCACAATTAAGCATGCGGAGGCGTGGGCACCAACCGCCCGCCCTGAATTTTCTGTACAATTACGTATATTCTTTATGTAATTGACCAATCAGAACAATTCAATGAGTCTGCGCTTCCTGTGGTTCCGCTTGCGTCGGTAACGTGACTGGTTGGTCTGGCTGTTTGTCAGGAACTTCGGGGAATCGTGTTTCTTACAGCTGCAGCTCTGACACTATCGCTCCGGATTTAAGGACTGGTTCATCCCAATGCCGATTCGAGCTGCTGGGGAGAGCTATGCGGATTTCTCGTTCTTGCCTATATCACTGGAGGTTTTCAGATGGAATTTCGAGCGTTAGGCACTGGAAGGTCGAGAGCTCTTCAACTTTTGCTCCAAACTTTCGATATTCAATTCGCTGGCTTTGTTAATGGTTGCTCGGAGGGCTTCTTCCTGTGCGGCGCTGTCCTTCAGTCTGTTTAGAACTGTCATTTATTGAATAGACAACCGATTAATCTCCTTCTCCAACCTTTCCGTTGTCCTCTTTTCATCTGCAATCCTTTCGGTATAATCCTTTAGTGCCTTGCTATTCCGATCAGACATATAAGCGTTTACCCTTTGACGTCCTCTTACCTTCCCCTACTCAATTTCATTAAAATTGTCCTGAGTTAATTGGATTCTTACTATCATCCAGTTCGTAGTCAGCTCATCCAGCTCCTTTTTCCAGGAGAACTCCTTTCGGAGAAGATCTTTGACCTACTTGGAGGCCTACTTCACACGCATTGTCCGGGATCGGAGGGCCTCTCGACGTCCGGCTTGATTATGTTATTTAATATAGGTCGCTTGGAGCCTAGCGCGCTATTCCTGTGCTCTCAGCCTCTTCTAGTAGCTGTCTTTCTACAATGGCAACTAATTGATACTTCCTTCTTATCGCTGTTTCTTCTCGACCGAATCTCAATGATCTTGCTCAGAGCCTTCTTGTTGTTATCAATGCTCTTGCTGGTCTTGGAGTATTCCTTTTCGAAGTGAGCCACTCTGTTGCTGATTTGTAGGTACTGCTCGAAAGTTCGTTTTCGGTTGAGCTTGGCCTATTCCAATGTGTGCCCTATGCCGATGAACTCGGGCAGCATCCACTCCTCCTGCTTGCTTCTGGAGGCAGTGGTGACAGGAGTGCGCTTCTAGCTGGTCATCGATAAATTATTTTATTTCAGAGTGAGGCACCAGCAACGGGTATAATATCTCTACAATGTACACGGCGATCAACTGACTGGTCGGCACTCGAGCGATTTAGGACGGGTGGGGTTCTCAACAGGACGGCTGTACAATGACATGACCAACTTGCTCATGTTCAGCTGCTGAGGCGTAGGTTGTGAGGGTTGTTCAGTTACTGCCGTACCCTTCAGTTTGCTTTGCTCTAAGTTCTTCTCCAAATGCTCCACGAAGTGACTTAGATTAGTTGCAACTTGGGACGAAGCATTCATATCAGCTCCGTACTAGGTTTTCATGTATCGCTGACACTCCTCGTAGAGTTTACGATAGGTAAAGTACTGTTTATGGATACGTTGCCACATCTACTTGAACTTATTGTAGCCTGCCAGGAGCAGCATATTACGGTTTTCGAGTTCCGTAATAAGTGAGGCATGTTGCTATTTTTCCAATGACAGCGCCTTCTGCTCGAGGATACATTTACTAAGCTATCTTCGAGTGTAGTCAAGCTCATTCTCTAACCTACATCACAAGCTGCCGTACATTATAATCTTTTCGGTTGGGTTATGGTGGGCATTCTTTTTCATCTCATTATCCATCTTTGCTCGGTTCTTTTTCATGAGCTGTCTCACTTTCATCATATTCAGGCGTGGAACTTGGGAGGCAGCCAATTTGTTGCTCTGGATTTTCTCAATTTTATCTGGAAAGAGCACTGCCAGTTCCGGACAGAGGTTATCTGAATCAAAGTCACTGTCACTCTCCTCCTCGACAATGGTTTTTTGGACTGCGATAGCGCTACCTCGTACATTTAAGGAAAGACATCGATGTATCTCTCATACCCTTTGGTTAAATTTGCTGCTGAGCTGTGTAGGCGGCAAAGCTAATTCCTCCATTCCCCTTTTTCATGAAGGATCGCTCCCCACCCTCGTATGACTGGTCAACAATGTTGCTGTACTCAGCCATCATCATTGATTACTCACGTATCCTCACGATGTCACCCTGCTTCTTTTCGATTTAATTCTTGAGTGCCTGAGTTCGCCTCAAATTGTACCAGGTTGATTTTGAGCAATCCCTCCTTCTACTTGCTCATCCTCTCGATGATCTCCCTCTCGAAAATGATAAGTTCGTTGAGCTCGCTGATCTACTTATTGAAGTGGAGAGCTTGTTCGCTGGGCAGGCTAATCTGCATCGTTTTCTTAGTACGTTGACGAACTTTGTGACAAGGCTACTGAGGTAGTCCACTTCACCAATCTTTTCTTCGTATTGCTTGATCTTCTGCGATTTCTACTCAAGCTGTTTCTTTAGATGATCAATCTGATCCAACAGAGATTCCAAAGTGGCTCGTTCTGCTTCTTGGTTTTGTTCGAAGATCTTCTAGAAGATCAGTAGCCGAGCATTGAGCTGGTTTCTTTCATCGAGGAGTTTGCTGATGCGGGTTGATTGCTGCTCAAGTTCCCTACAAGTCTATTGGATAACACGAAGAAAAAGCTGTGGGGTAGCGCTCTTCGAGGAAAGAACCTCAATGACCTGCCTATTCAACTGATTCATCTGCCTGAGCTAAACGATCTGAGACTGCAGGTCGTTGACTTCATTTACGAGATACTTGATGTCG
>ERZ724508.1597-NODE-1597-length-13137-cov-5.920196_pt1 | contig 13137 bp, 14 predicted proteins | sample MGYA00376041_ERZ724508 | MGnify/ENA primary metagenome ERZ724508 (study PRJEB28724, sample SAMN07190887) | wastewater metagenome | isolation source: effluent of sewage treatment plant in Hong Hong | place: USA: Christiansburg, Virginia | collected 2016-03-01 ...
TCAAAGCCGCTTCCCACTAGTCCGATTTTTAAGCTGCTTCCCAGTAGTCGATTTTAGATGTTCAATTTGGGAGTCTTCGACTGCCGAAAGCCGAAAGGGATGTCAGTTGAGGTAGGACTCACCATACGCACACAGTACATACATCTCCAGCCACGCACAAGCCTAATGCCAATTGCTATCGCCTTTGTTGGTCTTCTTTCATAAACTGATATCCCCTTCGGCCATCCATAGTAGACCATACGGTAGGTGATACTCTACGTTTGGAATGGTGAATCAGTTCGGACCGCCACTTGGTTCAGATGTGCTTCTGTTTTATTGTGGTCGTCCGCGTCCTCTTGTGCCTTCCTTGTTGTCAAGCTGCTTCCTCGCACTAGCGCACTGGCGGCATCTCTTCGGTGGAGTGAGCTTTGCCGACGAAAAGGAGGAGAGGACAGCCTCTTGGTATTGAGTTCCTCGAGAAAGTAGTCCGTCTTGTTGGGTGACCTGCTGAAAGAGTCACTCCATATGCGCTGCAAGACATTATGGCCCGCTGATTGCTCGAAAGCGGCCTTGGATGCTTTCTTTCTTACTAGCCATGATCTCTCCCAATGATATTAATAATCTTGCAGTGTGGAGATAGAGCATTGAGCAGCGGCTTCGGATCAAGTTGGATTGTCGAGCAGGCGCAAGGAAGCCAACATGACTCTGGCGGGCAGCATTTACGTCCCCCACTCAGTCTGCAGATTGGAGCAGTGCTGAGCGCCACAATCTAAGTAAACCTACCCAACCTCGATAGGATCGCAGGCCTTCGATTAACCATGACAACCAAAAAGGGGAAATCTAGTGCACGGACCTAACCCCAGTTGGCAAATTCTTCGATGACAGAATATCTCGTCGATAAACACGATGTCCTTCAAACCCCAATAACATTTTCCACTCTTCTCTTTCTGACATGTTCGAATTTCTTTGATATCGCTTGAGAATGTCCTCAGAGTTAAGCAATGCGACCTCGTCTGATTAAAATTTAAATCATAACAGCTAAGAAAAGATGGACAGAGCAATGCCGCTAATCGAGCGCCGCGAGAGACGGCAGAAGAGTTCCATCTTCGAGATGAACACTGAGTCGATGATGCTCACTGACATACTGGACGCACTCAAAACTGAACAGGTGGAACCCTAGCCATTAGAGGATTCTCGAAAGCAGACGGTGTAGTTTTTGAGAAGGATGCTGGGCCATCTCAAAGAGCTGTGCCTAACGAAGATGTCAACGAAGGATGTGTAGTCGCTGACCGAAGTGCACATCGAAAACGTGACGGCATTGCCATTGAATACCGCACTGACCTACTACTTCGGAGAAATGGTGCCAGAGGTTGATAGGTTGGTACAACGACTCAAGCGTGTTAGCCATAAGAAATTCACAGTGCTGATTCGAAGGAAGATCTCCGAAATGTTCACAGAGATCATGCGACATACCTACTAGATGAAGTTGGCAGTCGTCGTGGAGAAGCTTAAGTTGAAGCAGCAGCAGAGGCAAGCTACGCAGACACTTGTCAATATGATTCTGCTGCTGGACAGGGAAAGCTAAGTGGGACCTGCCTTCTGCAGAATCAAATCACTACAAACCTCCATGCACGTGCACAGGGGTACTATGTACGACTCCTTTGCGCGTTCCTTCAGCAATCTGGACAGGATTTGTATGAAACGCAACCTCAAACACAAGCTCGGGTATATGGGACTCTGGCGATCCAATGTGAAGCTGATGGCTTACGACAGTACTAGTCAAATCAACAACCTCATAAAGACAATCTACCTGTCCATGGTCGGTGTAATTGAAGATGAGGCGGAACTGCATAGCATCGTTAATCTAAGCCTCAAGAAGATATCCGGAAGTGAGGCAGCCCAGTTCAAACTCTTCAAGACGATGGAGTCACTTTTGGTATTCTATGACGACCATTCTGAGGAGCCTCACGAACCACAAGTGCAGTCAGCATCAGGCAAGGAACTGTCTTGTTTGGAACTCCTCAACGATAATGTCGTGTATGATAGCGAAGAAGGCCAAAGGATTATGCTGCTGCCAGTTAGCTCGAGTACCGACGAGCCAGTTGGGTTGTTCCACATTCCGTTGGAGCAAGACATGTCGGCCAAGACTCTTGAAAACGTCTTTGCTCTTTCCAAAGGACTTGGTGAAATACTGAGGAGAATCTACTTGATTCGCAACAGGCTCACTTATTACGATCGAGACTGCCGAAGCGTGAATCACATTGCTCAGTGCATGTACAGTAGACTGCTGGAGATGGTTGGTGAGAGGGAGTGGCAAGCCCATCTTGATATGCTGTTCGGAGAGCTGGAAATGGAGCACTTTTAGATTCTGTTTGTAGATGGGGAGACCCATTAGTCATTTTACAAATACTGCCCAGAGGATAACCAATATGTGGAGCTTACTGCCTGTGCTGTCGCTCTCTTCAAGGAAGAGTTCTTAAAGAACGAAGCCAAACCCTTCATTAGCGTAAATAAAGGGTAGCACAAATTTACCATATTCCCAATATGGGAGGAAGGGGCCATCAAAGGTCTAATTAAGTTCGGCTATCCTTTTTAGATTCCAACTGCAGGTTTGGTCGAGGCTATCGAAACGTTCGTTGGGGTGCTCATCGCGCGAAGCTCTCCAAAGCAGCTCAATCTTCCAGAGTCTGAACCTAAAGCCAGCCAGGTTCAACTCTCTGCGAGGCTCGATCTTACAGAATAGGGGTTGGGGATCCTCAAAGCACAATGCTATGAGGATATTGAAGAGGCCTTCACACACTCAGTTGACAGACTTGCAGAAAGCACTAAGCTAAACTACTACGCTTGCCTGATGTGGCCTCTCCTTCGAAACAAGAATCCGCCATGCTACTGGGCACACAACCAAAGCAGTGGTATCCTAACCATTGACTCAAAGCATTCGAGTATTACTTCGATAATCCGCTCCGCCCAGCCAGTCGAGTATTTGTCCCTGAGCAGTAACGACGAACTCGCAGCAATTATAAAGAAGTTTGCACTATACAAGAATCACAAACTAGTGGAGTATGAAAAGCAATCGTGTGACTTCCGAACCAGGGCAATAGCTGTGCGTAACCGTCTCAACGATGTGCTATGCATTATGCTGGTTGCCACTCTCGACGATTCAGAGCAGCCCGCGAACGACATTGAAGAGAAGTCATTTCTGCAGGTTCGAGATTTCATCAAAATACGTCTGAGAAAGGCAGAGCAAGTGGCACACGGCGTCTTCGTTCGAGACGAGCATGAGAAGAAGGCAGCCAAAGAATTCCACCAGCTGGCGTCATCATTTACCGTCGACTACAGCAACTTCTACGAATCGTTGGATCGGATGCTGAACCAAATGGGAAGTAACTTGACCAGCCGAGTCTACCGACTGCACAAGGATTACCTGTACGAGCACTTCAGCGAGGAACGGTACGGCTGCAAGTCACTATCGACACTCCCCAAACACCCATACTGCTCCCACAACAAGCTGTCCTTTTCCTAGTACCACCTGCGCTTCAGAAATAAGCTTATCGTCAACTCCAAACGGACAATTATGAACTTCCGCTCGCAATCTCTCAAGCAGCAGCTTATGCAGCTCGTGTAGACCTACAGGGAGGAGGAGCAGCCAATGCTCCAAGAACTTGTTCCTCAAATGACGAGCTTGTAGCAGCTCTTAGGGCTCACCTCCAAGGAATACCTGTACCTGCCAATCGACTACAACCTGTTCATGGTGATTGCTTCTGAAAGAAAGTGGGTGGCATCCTAAGTGGACCTTCTGCACCGGTTCATCATGAAGGAGTATCAGCAGCACTGCATCTTCAAACGGCAGAGTACCTAACGCCAGCAACAATTGTCACTGCAGGAATGCCTGGGAATTTGTAAGCAGTATCGCGCCAGACAACTGCGAGAGACTGTAGCCAAGTTTCTTCGGTATCGCGAGCTGGTTCAAATCCGAACCCAACGACTGCAGGAGTACGTGAAGCAGTCGACTGCTGATGCAACTCTCGAGCTTTCACGTACATTTGACTGTTTTAAGCAGTGTTCTGCGGCTTTCAGAAATAGAATTCAAATTGTCGGCTCGAAGATTGATAGGGTTTCAGACTGCATCACTGACGTTTACAGCCGGCGTGTGTTCGCTCTCCTCAAGGATTGTTCGAACTTAAGTAAGCACAAGGCAGACACATTCGTCTCCAGTATTGCCAGCTTCTGCAGGCAAGTCGACCTCAGAAGATCCGAGCTCCTGCAGTACTCCTTCAGCAGAATCGATCGATTCTCTCAACGAACTCTTTTCAACAGGAAGGTCGATCGAGAAAACTCACTACTTGGACTAGCTTCTTTGATGCGGAACAAGTAGAAGCTGCAGTACAAAGAGTCTCTAAAATCGATGAACGAGAGGTGGGAGGAACTGCTCGGACTGCTTGTTGTCGTTACTGAGGAGCTCTAACTGGTACAGTTCTCCAGCAGCTCAACACTCTTTACTTTCCTCGACGAAAGGTTGAGCCAGCCACTACAACGTCTCCACAAACCATTCAATAGCTTGAATTTCTTGTTCGACACCAAACTCAAATCCGAATGCCAATACAAGCATTACACAGATTACTTCCTCTTTGAGGAGACCCAGTAGAATGTAATTACAGTCGGTTGGGAGCTTACCGAGGATCAGTTCCTTACTGTCACTCTTTCAAGCAAGCTGCGCCTATCTGGGGAGATGCTTGACCATCTTCTGAAACTCAAGGCAGTTATCCAAAGAAAGCACGGCAGGTTAGTTAGAAGCATACGTACGAAACTCAGCTTCCTCACCACAGCGTGGAATAACCTCGCCTCTAGCAACCAACAGGCTGCTTTGAGATGCATGCATCGGCATACTCGTCGAGTCATCAAGGAGTAGAACAAAAAGGCAAAGCTGGCTGCTCGGGAAGTTTAGGGACAACTTGCTGAGCTCTCTCAGGAGGGCGGGTCGAACAAATAGAATGAAAACCTGCAACGCGATATCATGTCTCATCGTAAAGTGATATCGTAGATCGAGGGACAGTTTGAGTCCCTCAAGCTCGACAATAAGATCAAGAGGAAGACCCTGTCGGTGTCCTACATGCTCATGCACCAGCAGCATAACAAACAACAAGCAAGCAAGTGTGAGCTATTCGTTAGGAAGCTCACTCAAGTCTCCGAGGCTAAAAAACTCGGAAGCATCCGCGAGAAGGAAAGCGAAGCCATCGAGGAACTTAAGCTTAAACGCTGCGGTCACGGTTTGAAGTTGGTGCATCGGTTCCAACATCACGTAAGTTCACGCATTACCAAACAGTCCTTCGAGTGGATTCTTGGTTGTGCTCATCGGCACTCCAGTCTGCTCAGATGACTCTATGTGCACTACAATTAATTCTTGCTGAGAGGGCGTGCTGGGTTGCTTGCATTATCAATTAATGACCAAAATATAAATATTAATTAATAATATTCATCACCATAAGATGGCTGAACCTACCAAGAAGGCCGATACTAAGGAGCCAAAGGAGGTCAAGGAGACCAAGGAGGTGAAGGAGAAGGTTGCCAAGGAGCCCAAGGCAGCTGGAAAGAAGCCAGCAAAGACTGCCACCGCAGCTGATCCCGCTGACCCCAACGCTGATCCCGCCGCAGCTACCACCGCTATCGTCGCCACGATGGGTCCCCCTAACGTTACCAACGACGACAACGTCTTCGCAATCTGCCACATCCTGTCCACCTGGAATGACACCTTCATCCACGTTACCGACCTGACTGGCAGGGAAACCCTTGCCCGTGTTACCGGAGGCATGAAGGTCAAGGCTGACAGAGACGAGTCCTCTCCTTATGCTGCTATGCTCGCAGCCGTCGACATCGTCAACAAGCTCAAGGAGCTCAAGGTCAACGCTGTTCACATCCGTCTTAGAGGTCGTGGAGGTACATTTGTAATTGATTTCAGGTCACAACAATAAGTCGCTTGGTCCCGGTGCCCAGCCTGCTCTCAGGGCCTTGGCCCGTTATGGCCTGAAGATGGGTCGCATTGAAGACGTGACTCCGATCCCCACCGATACCACCAGGAGAAAGTGCGGAAGGAAGGGACGCCGTCTCTGATCGGATATTTAAACTCATTCGTTCCGAAGAATCACCGGACTATCACTATTCCACTGGGCGGTTTATCTTTGGTCGCTTGGGGTTGCTGATGTAGTACATCATAATGAAGGCCACGACTCTGAGGAAAAGGCCAAGTCCCAGCAGAACGTAGATGTTTAGCTAGAGGGTATGCGGAATGTATGAGTCCTCCAACTTAGTGCGATATGGCTTTCCGTGAAATTCGTTGAGCATACATGCCTGGAACCCGTATCTGAAGGGACTGAGATACTCTAATGGGTAGAAGATCTTGCTGACTTGATCAAGATCACGGAAGAAGCCGCTAAGCATCATAAATGGAATAATTAACACTGGTACCAGTGCCATGGCTATTTCCAGCTTCGGGATCAGCGCTGAGTAGAACAGTCCGTAACTCGCAGAACAGAAGTAGAGAGCGTTGATGATGATGAGTAGAACCAAGAAGTTATCCGGCTCGCTGTTGTTGTTCATACCTATCCCATAGAACACTATGATCACCGGGATGGAAGGGTATATGAGCTCGAAGGGTAAGTTTGCGAGAGAACGCGCCCAAAAGTAAGACCAAGTTGTGTAGGTATTGCTGAAACGTTATCTCAAGAACATCGGTTTTTCACCTGAGAAGGTTGCAAGTGTGCCTTGAATTCCCGAGAAAGTGCAGAAAGAAACTAGGAAGAAAGCCACTCCTCGGATACTCTGCAGAATGCTGTCACGAAGATTGGGTTCAATCTCCGTCATCTTGTCAGTGGTGTTAAGCTGGATTAGCTACAATAGTTACCCTTCCAAACACGACGAACACAATGAGGGCAGTAAAGATTGACTGGGTAATCTTTAGTGTTGTGTCCATCGGATTACGGATCTGATTCACGAACGCTCGTCTGAACAGCAGGCCAAACTGTTTACTACCCGACACGTTAAAGTCTTTATCGTTCTTTGCCAGTGGGGGCAGACCCTATTTGACTTTTAGATTTTCAGTGTAGTATTTCGAAGCTCTGTATTCCTGCTCCAGTTTGAGTTGCTTGCTGTTGTGCTCCTCCCTAGCTTGTTCGTAAGCCCTTTCTTCCATTCCCTCCTTTGCTTCAAACTGGAAGCTCATCATATCCATGTAGAACTCAGCTAGGTTCATCAACGGCGGGCATTCGTAACCTATAGATTTGAAATGAGTTTCAGCCTCACTGGAGTCACCCTTATATATGCACCTTCCCTCAACGATCAGCAACAATTTGTCGAATTCGTAGAATACTTCTGAGGAGGGTTGATGGATTGTTGAAACTACTGTACGACCTTCATTGGCTAAGCTTCGCAAAAGCAAAACCACCTGCAGGGCCGTTGTCGAATCCAACCCGGTTGTCGGTTAATCGAGGAAAATTACTGATGGGTCAGTGATAAGCTCTATACCAATGGATGTTCGTTTGCGCTCTCCTCCAGAGATTCCTTTTTTAAGATTGCTTCCAATCTTGGTGTCACAGCAATCGATCAGACCCAGCTGGTCGATCAGAGCGTTTACTCGACGCTCCCTTTTTTACTTGTCGACCTTCAGCTTCATCGAAGCAGAGAACATCAGACTCTCACGAGGTGTCATCGTGTCCATTAGGATATCGTCCTGCATGATGTAGGCAATCTGGTTAGCATATGGCTCAACAGAACTAATCTGTACCCCATTGAGCTCATAGCCTCCCTCGATTCTAAGATTGGTGGATACCAACCTTCCCGAGAGGAAATTCAGCAGGGTTGTTTTACCACTTCCAGACGGCCCGAGAATCGCCGTGAAGGTTCCACTAGACATGACCCCAGATTGATCGTGGATGATCGTCTTGGTCTCCTTTTTGACTTTAGCAACGACAGTCAGGTTGCTGTACCTCAGCTCTATAGCGTTGAAGTGGCTAAGGTGCCCCGCCGAACTGGATTTGCTGAGCAATGCTTCAGAATAGGAGTTTAATCCTTCCTTCATTTTTTCTGACGGGATTAGATAATATGGTTACGCCATCACATATTTTCACAACAACACTCGCCAGAACTATAATATAATATCATCCATGATAGCATTGTTTCGTACAGGGTCAATGTACAAGTTGACCGTCGCCAAACCACTCGCGAGCACGATTAATCAGGCAGTAGCACGCCTCAACCAATCTACAAACAAGAAAAATACGATGTCGGCAGAGCGATTTCATCTCAGTCCCTACATGGAGGCTATGTGGAACATCTACAGGGAGGGGCTGGCAATCGAGCAGGATAAAGAACATGGGAAACCCATCTTCGTTCGCAACCGCGTCGACAATCGGGTGTTTATGCAGCAATACCAAGCAAACTTCCCGGTAGAAGACTTCATAGGCTGCGAGCAACTCTATGAAACTTAGGGTTACCTCATGGCAGTCTTCGATGGGCATGGCGGTCCTGATCTGGTACCACTTGTCTTATACAGGCCAAGTTTTCGATGCGCAACATCACTAAATACTTCGAAAAGGCTCTGAAACAGATTAAGCAATAGTCCTCCAAATCCTCAGATGCCATGGAAATGGCTCTACTGTAAGCCTACGATCTGCTTGAAACCGAGTCCCTCAAGGAAGTGAGAGATAGTATGAAGAAAGGTAACCGAAAGATTAAAAATGCCGGAACCTGTGCTTTGACGGTCGTGGTGGTAGACAATACCGTCTACGTCGCCAACTCAGGCGACTCTGAAGCAATTCTGATCTATGAGAAGGAGGAGAATCAGAACTGCTACACACTCAACCATCGGTTCAATGCTTCCGATGAGCTTGAGCAGACTCGCCTGCGTGCTGAGTTTCCCTAGGACGAGGACATCGTGAAGCCTCACCCAAACAATCCAAGCGCCATCTATATTAAAGGCCGTTTGCAATGCACCCGAACCATTGGCGATTTCTACCTCAAACTTCCCGAGTTCAATACCAACCCAAAGATCTAGAAGTTCAATGGGCCGTATATCTCTGCCAAGCCAGACATAAAGAAATTCGATTTGGACAGTTTCAGCAAATATCTCGTCATCGGCTCAGATGGACTGTGGGACGAGATCAACAAGTATGAAGTCACCAAGATGGTGTTGGACTGCTAACAAGAAGACAAGGCCCAGTACCTCATAGATAAATGCCTCGAACGAATTGCTGAGCGCAACCAAACTACTCCCGAAGAAATTCGGTCACTGAAGGAAAAGGAGAAACGTTCATTCCACGATGACATCTCCGTCATGGTGGTGGACCTACAGGGCCAGTACACTCCGACCAAGCTATGACCCTTCAATACTCACTTAAGATTGCAGAACGGAAAGTGCAGTAGAGTCACACCACTGTTTCGTTGGTTAATTCAACTTCCGGCTCGATTGATCTGTTGCTCCGCATACGCTTCTGCATGTCGACCATGTCGTAAAGGCGTAGCCGCTAGCGGTTGAACTCCCGGACATCGCTTGCCTTGGCCATCTCCGTCAAGTATGTTTCGAGGTTGATGAGCTCACTGTCATTTTGGTCGGTCGTGAAATTGTGTACTGGAACACCGTTATCCACGAGAGTACTGAAGGAATAGGCATTGTTGTCAACCAATACCATATCCTTCTAGTGCCGGTTCGATACGATTCGAAGATCCTTGAGATAGATTCCGGGATGTATTTCGATACAATGCTCGCGAGTTAAGCAGTGACTAAGACTGTTTCCAGTACGAGAGTTCAAGAAATTGAAGAACTCGATGGCATAGCTTCCAACGGAAGCCGTGAAGATGACCAATTCGTAGTGCTTGCTGAGATTGCGGATGAAGTCGAATGCGTACGGTCGAACATTGAAGTAAAGCTGAATAGAATTTCGATGTACCGACCCATCGCGAAAGTCGAACCGCTACTGAAAGCGACCATCGTTGGCCAAACTGGTATGGATGAGTGTCTCATCCAAATCGAGGAACAGTGTTTTCTTTTTGCGAACGATCCTCGGGAGCTTTAGCTGAAGCCTATCGACCTTGTTGTTGATGAATTGGAGGTGTTCCGGGGAGAGACTTGCGAGCATGCTCAACGATCGGAACACTTGGTTGAGATGCTGGAACATCACATCGGAGCGTTTGTTGGGACTGAAAACTAAATGCGAGTAAGGGAATGATTGGATATTTCGACCTGTGGAGCCCTTCTCGCTACTGTCAGCCTGCTATCCCGAAACGTTCCTTTACGTCAATTGTCCAGCTGTATACATTTTATAACTAATTAGCCGTTCATACTGGCCATTCCAAGCACTGATTAGTCCGTTGGGCATCGGCAACCGTCGTCAGCTAATAAATAAATATGGAACCGGTGGTGCACAAACGGCACAGAGTCAAAATTAAGAAGGATCTCAGTGGGCTTAACCCAAAGCTCAGGCAGTCGTTGCTCGAATTCAATGAGATTGAGGACATGGCAAAGGTAGCACCTACATAATCAGTAGATCTACAGCACCATCAAACGTAAGCTCGGGATTGCTGACCGTCGGATAGATCCCAGCCACCAACCGGTGAAGGACTAGTAGCCCAAGAAAGTTATGGAAATATCCATCGAGCAGCGGCTCTAACTGATCAAGAAGAAGCGCAACGAAGAGAAGCTGGACAAGAAGATGCGAAAGTTTATCAATGTGAAGGAAAAACCGACAGTTCACATTGAACGAACGCCAATGCGCAGGCTAATCAGACAGTTGTAGGATACCCGGCGAGGTGACATCTCATCCGCTTACCTCGATGAGCTCAGGCAGAGTGAGGATTAGCTAATCTACGTAAAAAATAACTCGAGAAGGCACAGATCCTATAGCTCACAGATTCCAGACAGGTTTTCTCGGAGCAGGGTCATCTCCCTCCAGACTGGTATGCCCTTGCAAATCGATTTCGGCTTCCATACACTCGATTAGCTTATCCAACAATCGCGTCCAAAGGAAACACCGAAGTCTGTTATCACCACTGAAGGTCTGGTCGAACGAATGGAAGAGATCTTTCCAACAGAACCAAAATTGAAGGAGAAGTCAATGCCGTAGGATGCTCGCCATTACGTTCACGCCGAGACAGAACAAGCCAAGGACAGGCGGTTATTAAAAAGAGCACGGCGCAACCTAACTCGTTCCTTTAAGTACAGCAAAGATATGACTGCGACATTCGCTGAGTACGAAAGCGCCAAAGGAGATACCCGCTAAAAGTACAAGGATCTCGTCGAAACGTGGAAGGTTGATAGACCATTCACAAGCTAGATACGTAACAAGAACTACCAGATCGAGAACAGGCAGAATCTGAAGAAAATAGATGTGTACCGGAAAACTGCCGAATTGGAAAGGCAAACGATTTTCCAACAGAACCGGTCATTCTACCTCGACCTTGTAAATCTCGTGGTGAAGGAGGCCAGATACAGATCTGATATTCCCCTAACCAAACATCTCTGCGAGGGTGTTCGACGCAATCTCGAGCTATTCAATAAGTTCTAAGAGCAAGACCTATAATTTATCCTTCAGCAGGCCCAGGAGTTACAGATTCCAGCTGATTCATTGTCACGACAGGTGTTGGACAAGATCAATAACTTTCTGTATGAGAAATGACTTCGCATTGTTCCTTCTGCCGCTCTTATATTAAATTTCAAAGATGGAAAAACTCGGGCATCGGGGAAGCGTCAATGAGGCACACCACCTCCGTAGCGAGAACCAGCTCCTACGCGAAAGGATATTAGCCAGCGAGAAGTAGCACAGTGACCTAACCGTGAAGTTGGAAACCAACATGGCTAGGTTCAAGGAGCAAACCACCAGCGGGATGAAGCAGTTGGCAGTGCAGATGGGCAAATAGTCTGAGGAAGCCTCCAAGCTAATAAAGGAACTGACAGTGAAGTACGAAGCGATTTTGCGACAGCAGCTAGAGACTCTCACCAAGCACAAAACGATGGCACAGTAAAAACACAAAATGGAGACGATGTACAGTGCCAAGATGGACGAACTCTCTGGCTAGTACGAAAGGAAGATGAGTGTATTCGAAGAGGAAATCAAAACTAATATGGAAAAGCTGACGGAACATCAAGGAACTGGTCTACTCAAGCGACTGCTTAAAATCGATCGGTTCCGTGAGGAGGTTGTAAAGCGAGGAGGAGATCCTGACAAGGCTATGAACTCCATTGAAATTGAATCTCTGAAAAGTCTAATCGAAGCGAAGGACCAGGAGATGTAAATGATGGAGAGCACCAATGGAGTGATTGATAAGTAAGTTGAAGCTCTGTCTGGGCAGATGACTTCGCTGAAAGAACTACTGGAAGGAATGGCAAAGGAACGAGCCATGCTACGTGGACAAAACTTGGAGCTTCAAGAGCGGCTGACGAAAGCTCGGGATATGCTGAGAAGCATGCTTAACATGTCCAATGATCAGGAATCGGCGCCGAAATGAACAACCATTAACAATCTTGATTGGTCCAACCTTAAAATTGATATTAATGTCCGACATCTGCCGAAGGGGAACAAGGCATTGGTAGGCTGTTTGTCGTTTACTTCTCCTGTTTTTTATCTACAACAGCCGAGCCGGCATCACTATTAATTTACCACGCTACTCAAACGTATTTCATTATTGCTATCTCGCAGATATCAGGAGCGGGGCTTAAAGTTTGGTCCTGCTTTTGGTCTCTGGGTTTGGCTTATGGTCTGAATCTGAACATCTTGACTCTGAGGAACTGAAAGCGATAGCGTGCTGCTGACATACGACTGTAGGAAGGGATATATGCTTGGGGAAAGTGGAGCTTGCGTCTGGCCGATACTGTTTGCTTGAGATCTGCTCTGCGCCTTCTAAGCCTTGAGTTCAGCAATCTCCTTCTTGAGAGATTCGAACTTCTGAGTCAGGGTGTTGAGAAGAGCTTGCCCATACAACTCCTCGTTCCCCAGAATTACGCTAATCTCTTCGATTATCGTCACTTCTTCCCCGATTTCTTGAACTGAATCTGTGTCCATCCCGCTTTTTCAGAAAATGAAATAGTATTCGGATGAGCCAAAGGTCTTAAAATCAATTTTCCCGCTCCCGAAAATTTGAGCTGGAAAGCCGAGTGAATAATCTTAGTCTCAA
>ERZ724508.1598-NODE-1598-length-13126-cov-4.729324_pt1 | contig 13126 bp, 9 predicted proteins | sample MGYA00376041_ERZ724508 | MGnify/ENA primary metagenome ERZ724508 (study PRJEB28724, sample SAMN07190887) | wastewater metagenome | isolation source: effluent of sewage treatment plant in Hong Hong | place: USA: Christiansburg, Virginia | collected 2016-03-01 ...
AGTAGCCTTGGTTAAAATGAAAAAGCTTTTTAATAATTTGATAATTAGATACGGTTGGCTAGAATAGGTCAAAAGTTTGTTATCTAATGAGCTTGATATTTATACTTCCATCTATTAATTATAATCATAATTATCAATAAATCGATATCAAATAAGTTCATAATTTTGGCTTTTAGTAAATCTGCATGAATTCATTCGCTGTCGAACTGTCATACTTTTTTTTATATGCCATATATTTACATGCCTCTTCAATTAAATGTTTAGGCACTCCTGATTTTTGTGCCACTGTTCGCGCATGCAAAACCATATGACCTTTATTTATTCCTTCGATTACTAGAGCTCTCAAGGCAGCAAAATTTTGAGCCAATCCAACGGTTACAATGATTTCTGATAATTCTTGAGCAGAGGGATTTCCTAAAATCTCAAGGGTTTGCTTGTAAATAGGATTTTTTTACAGAACTCCTCCTTTGGTGCCAACTGATAACGGTAATTCAAGGCTTCCTCTAAAATAATGCTCTCCATCTTTATATATAAGCTCGTAATTGGTCAAAGGTAAGTAGGTATTGCTTCTTGATGCAAAAGTATGAGAAGAACTTTAAACTGCTCTCCAGTCTTGTCCTGTTGCGAGGCAGACACTATCGATCCCGTTCATAATTCCTTTATTATGAGTTGCAGCTCTGTACTTGTCTATTTTGGCAAAACAGAAAGCTTAAATTATTTTTTCGGCAACTTCCAATCCATTGACTCCTTTCCATTCCATATCTTTAACGGGAATCTAAAAATAACTTGCAGCTCTTCTCTAGATGCAATAGTTACTAAGAATTGCTATCCCCGTTTTAACACCCATTTTTGAAATATATTCTTTTGTCTTCTCGCAAAGCGTGTTAGTAATGTTAGCTCCCATTGCTTCACAAACATTTACAAATATATCAACTGAGTAATTTTTCGAAAATGGCCCATTCAATTATCTAACTCTCAAGTCTACAACTCCTCCTCCTCTTTCAGCCATACTTTGACATGATTTGTTTAGCTCTTATATGATACTATTTTTTTAAACAATAATTTTATGTATCTCATTGATCTCCGAATTTGGTAGATGAACTTGTCCGATCATCACATTCAGAGTTGATGATGTGTAGAACGAGTATGGCGATAAAAATTTCCCAATTGAACTACAGGCTGCTACTACGGAGGGCTCTTAAATGCACATTGGAATCATATATTTTTTATTGTTAATAACCATGTGCGGGACCACTGCTAATGGCAGAGAAAGTTTTCCTATCACATTTTCTATCATTGTATCAGCTAGTTAAAGACTCAGACCACCAGATTGGAGGGTTACTCTATCAAGCTCATTATTAAATAGGCTGTTGATGCTATTAAATCTTTAGTTGATGGAGAGCTTATAAAATTTGGAGAATTAATGAGAATTGTCTAATTTTTTATTGAGGTTTTATAATCGAGCCATTGAAGATATAGTCCTTTTGTTAATGCCTATTGTTGGGGGGTTCTTAATTTCGTATCTTCTTCTCCATTTGTTATCGATTTAAGCCAAATAAAACACATTATCATCTAACATATTCTAATCCAACTTAATTACTCCTTGAAAGATTCCATAGTTTTTTTACCTTTCTAACATTATTCTTGTGAACTCTTATGGGGTTACTTTCACCCTATTTTGAAGTCTCGACCTGATGCTCTCTATTTGACTATTATTTAAAGGATTCGAGTGGATTTTTATCGGCAGCATGGTTGAGCAAAGTCCACTTCCATATGAAAAAAGCAATACATTTTTATTTTTAACTTCAAGATTTGATATGAGTAAACTTATCAGGCATGAAAAAAGTGAGCCAGTGTAAATATTCCCAATTCTTTGAGATATTTGGAGAGTGGGGTCCACTTTTGAATAGAATGACTTATTTATTTACTATTCAGAAGGATTACCTTACAACTTAGCAAGCTTATGATAGGCTTTTTGCACCATTTTATAAAAAGGCGAATGGAAGCAAAAGTAGTCCATTTCCGAAAGTATATTTCTATTCTTGCACTTATTTTTTAAAGTTTTATAGCATTCCTCAATAGCCTTAAGATAACAATCAATAGACAGCTTTCCGTCAACAATAGGATACTATGAATCTGGATTAATTCATGTAAATACTTGGGATTGGTTTATAAAAATCATAGACGTGGTCTATGAAAGTAGCTCTTTCCTTGTTGAAAGTAATTTTTCCGTTGGGGCCAATTAAAATAGCGACAGATCCTGCCCCACCTGTGCATCTAGCAGGTCCATCTTCGTAGACAGCTAAATCTGCAGCAACGACTATTCCATATCTTCCATCCCAAAAGGGAGAGGAAATCCAATTGAGAGTGTTGATGAGAGCATTCATAGCGCCGTAGCATGCGTTGATGCTGGTAGCCCCTGAATATAATTTATTTTACCTTAGATATCATTATTTCCTTTAAATAACGTCATTAAAACAGTCTTTGTAGATTTTGATTTGTCAATTAAAGTCTCTGTGCCAACTTCAAGACGACCCACTTGGGAAGGATGGATATTGTAATTCCTCAATAGGTTATTGACAACTAAATATTAGATTAGCTACCTGTTAGACTCATCGAGTTCACATCTTCACTTGCATTGGCAAATGATAGTTGAAGTTGTCCTAGCCCCTTGGTGTACTTTCCTTTGCCAGCATTTTTAAAAGTTTCTGAGCTAAGAATTTAAATACAATAGTCAGTCTGATCCACGTATGTTTTAGGGAAGTAAATTTAAATTCCTTCAATGCCGAACATTTATTCACTAAAGAAAATATTATTTTGCAAGCATATAAATTAAAGTATTAAAATTACTTGACCAGACTCGCAACAGATCAAGCTTTTGGAGGCCAAATGTTTTTATTTCCTCCTCCAATGCGGCAGTCATAATTAATTAAATACTATTTTAAAATCACCAATTGTTCACTACTTTTGATGATAAAATGAGAGGCGAGGATTGGGGAAAAAATATGACGCATAATTCAAATAAAGAAATCCAAAATAGTGTATCAACACTTACTTATATAATATTATTTAAATCAAATAAGTTATAAATGCCAATTCTTCCCTATTAATCATGATTATTCAATTTTTTATGCTCTCCAAGCATCTATTCAAGGCTGAGGGAAGGCCTCAACTCTATTTTTACGATATCATGTCTCATGCTTGAGATTTGGCACCTGCTTTGCATTTGGTTTGAGAATTTTTCATTTTAAATTTGAAGGTCCAATTCGTAAAAGAGAAGTATAATTATTAACTCTTATGAGTTGACCACATCTAGAGATGGGGAATAATTAAAAAATTAGCTTAAATTTTGAAAAAGGACGAGCCGCCAATCATCAACGAAACCAGACCTACATTTTATTTGGAAAAACAAGAGGCATTTGAGAATACAGAGAGTTGGAGTGAAAACCAATTGAATTACAAAAGATGAGAATAAATATTTTATTAAATTATATAATATTATTAAAGTCGTATATATTATTCATTTTTTTACAATATAAATACAAATATAATCGCTGCTAATTATTTATTGTTTGTTTTCGCACTCGCCCAGCAACTTTCGTGTCCTTCTATAATTATATAGTTTTTATTTGGATGTCTTATTTTAAGTTGGATATTAATTTCGTATTATAACCATGATATAAGAATACGACTATGCTTTTAAAGTAGTCATAGTTGGAAATCAAGGAGTTGGGAAGTCCTCAATTTTTCTCCGCTTCTGCGACAGGAACTTTGCCGATAATTATATGCCCACCATTGGAGTCGATTTTCGATTTAAAAAGCACAAGGTAGAATAATTTGTATGCAAACTACAAATTTGGGACACAGCTGGCCAATAGAGATTTAGAACTATCACCAGCGCATATTATAGAAGTAGTTATTTCTTAAGTTCAAGGTTCCCAAGCCATCCTCATTGTTTTTGATCTATCTGATCCGCAATCATTTGTCGAAATTTAAAATTATTGGCTTCAAGAGGCCAAAAATAACTCTGACACAGACGAAGTAATCTATCTCATCGGCAACAAATCTGACATGGAATGGAAAGTAGATAAATAGCACGTGGAAAATTTTTGTAGGAACACAGGGCTACGCTTTTTTTATGTGTCTGCAAAGACAGGCGAAGGTGTGGATGACATGTTTACAAATCTGTGCTTAAGCCTAATAAATGCATCAAAAATGAAGGAACCAAGAAAAAAAGTTGGGAAATAGAAAATAAAAAAGCATAGCTTCTTGATATAGTAATAATAAAAGTCTAAGGGCTGTTGTTCGAGATGAAGATATTACTTTAAATCTATTTTTAATTAGTTAAATAAATTGTTAATCTGCTTATTTAATCATAGCATAAATTTGTAATTAATATGATAAACTCGATACAATTGATAAAGTATTTTATTAACAAATTTAAATTTGAATCAACACATTATCACATATATAAGGAAGTATCAAGCTATTTAGGTAGCTCGGAGATTTTGACTTTGAAACCATTCTGGACATCCATCAGGATTTTTTTATCAGTTTGTTCATCTGAATTTTCCTCTTAGTCAGGCTTCACGAAATTGATAGCCAATCCCTTAGTTCCAAATCTTCCTGCTCTTCCTACTCTGTGCAAGTAAGTATCTCTATCGATAGGAAAATCTTAATAGAATTATATTTACCATAGTTAATAACCAAATTAACTCTTTCAATGTCAATTCCTCGACCAAACAAATCTGTTGCAACTAGAAGCCTTGATCCATTAGCTTTGAATAAATCATAATTTCGTATTCTCTATTCTTGTTTCAGATTTGAATGAATGCAGATTGGATTGAAAAGTTTTTGCTTAAGAAGCTAAGTGAGTTTTTTAGCCCTATCAACTTTATTTACAAAAATAATAGTTTGATTGAAGGCCAATGTGTCCAGTAAGTGAGTCAGTTTCTAAAATTTCTTATTCTCTGGAATGTACACAAAGAATTGTGCTAAGCCGTGTAAAATCAGCTTTCCTTCGTCAATAAATATGTCCATTTAATTTTGTAAGAATATTTTGCAGTCGCTCTTCATTGATTCTGGCATAGTAGCACTAAACATCATAACTTGTTTATGATGAGGAGTTTTGATAAAGATTTCTTGAACATCAGCCCTCATTCGGGGTGATCCTAAAACTTTATCACATTAGTCTATGACGAAAAATTTGCACTGAGATAGTTGAACGGGATACATTGTCTAGTTTTATGGACTTTCTCTTGGCTAATTCAGAGAGTCGCCCTGGGGTTGCAATAATAACATGAGGAGTTTTGTCTTTATCTTTTAGCTCTCGCTCATTATCTTCAACTGGCTGTCCTCCATAGTAGCAACCAAATCTTAATTCAGGACTTTTAAAATAGCGACCGAGTCTCTTAAAATCCTTAAAAATCTGGTGAGCTAACTCTCGAGTATGGCAAGTAATAATGGCTTGATGAGGTTAAAATTGGTTATTCTCTCCAACATTTATTTGGTTTAGGATCGAAATAACAAAAACTGCAGTTTTACCCATGCCAGACTTTGCTTGGCAAAGAATATCTTGGCCTTGAAGTGCATGGGGAATGGCATTAACCTGAACCTCGCTAGGATGCTAGAAACCACATTCTCGAATTCCTCTTTTTAGATCATCTTTCAAGAAAAGCTCATTCCAACCTGTAAGGTTTGCACCAAACTAACCTTTACCGGCTTTAGGAAGTTTTTCTTGATCCTATATTGAGCTATGATCATCATAGTCTGGAATGTCCATGACTCTTATAATTTAAATATAACTCAACAAATTCAAATCATTTTTTGATTTAGATTTGTAATTAAAATAAATAATTAGAAATCTGTTATTTCTTTATAAAATAATGAACTGGTTGCCCCTCAGAAAAAATAATATTCCATTGATTGACAGGCAAGTTGAGAAGGCATTAAAAATTCATAACGAAATTCAAGAATCAATAATGTAGGGAGACATTTTAAGCATTCAAAAAATGTCTGAATTCTAGCTAAGTGTAAGAATAAGACCATGGTTTAGATTAAAAAAAGAGTTCAAGAAATCGACTAATTCTATAATAAAAATTGTTTAGATTAACGAGTCAGATTTTTGCAGGCAGCTCGAATGAAACTATCAAGAATTATTAATCAAAGTACATTAAATCAAAAGTAAATGAACATTGGCCTTCCGTGGAAGCAGACAAACGATGTATCCGGGTCTAGGCAATCTAACTCTAGCTCTAAAAAAAGTATTACGCCTCGGAAAAAAACTCTTAAAACTGAGATAGGTAATATCCATAGACTAACTACTAATCAACAGAGTAGATCTCCTATAAATAGAAATATTGAGAATTCATAAGTAAATTAAGGAAAGAATAAAAGCAAGAAGATCGCATTAACGCTGAAAATTCCATAGGATGACGATCAGAATGACCATATAACCTTTTCGAATCAAAAAATGACAGCCATGAAAATCTAAACTAAGTAATAAAGCTAAAAGCTTACAAAATCTAGAAGAAAAATGGAATATATACCAGCTAAAAATAAATCTTCATTGAACACTGGCGAGCAGAAGAACAGCAAAAGTCCAATAAATAAAGCCAGTAGGAGGACGGAAGAAGAGAATAAACAAAATAACCCAAAAATAAAAATCAGTGAGCCTCCAGGTGCTGTAAATTCATCTAGAAGCAAGGTAACAAATAACTCTGCAATTCGGACAGCAGAGGCAAACAACGGAAATTCAATAAAAATGCTGAACGACTTAATATTTACGATTAAGATGACAAAGGAATAGTACGAGGATTTTATTGAGATTAAGAAGCAGCTAAACCAGAGATGAATATTATTTGATGAATAATTTATCATTAATTGATTATTTTAGAATGAATCAGCCTAGTTGAGTGAGCATTTCTTTTATTTTTGGATCGATGTCCTATTTTGGTAAGTTTTATAAAACCTTTTTCGCTTATTCAAGCTACTTCTTCATTAGCAATATGTAAAATTTCAATTTCAAATATTTGTTGCAGTTCTTTAATTGGAGTGCTCTGTCAATGTTTACCTAGGCTTCCTACCACATTTATCGGTTATAGTACGTGCTTGCCAAACTGTACAGAGCAGAAGGGCTTTATTTTCCTTTTACTAATAACTCGCACTTTTATGAAGCACTGGCATGATTATTCTACTTGATTGAGTTTTTAGCCTCTGCATAAATAAGCTGTCTATTCAGTCTTTACTTTAACTCATCATTGATATTTTATTCGGGAATGCCATTTTTAATTTCTTGAGCTTTTTCAACTTCTCCAAGCTTCATGAGGGCCTTCATTAATTAGATTTGACTAAAAGTGTTTTCATTATTTTGTTCTTTTAAAACTGAACAGCATTAAACAATATTTTCAAACTTGTTTTGGGTTTTAAAATATTTAATGGCATTGATTATGTAATGTTTTGATTTATTTTCAAGCTCCTGAAGTATCGATTCCACAAGAATTTCATTTCTATGTCCTTCATTTATCATTGAATATAGTTGGTTCATTTCAAAACTTTCACAACAACCTTTCTGTGAAGCCTATTCAAAGCATTTAGTTGCCTCAGCATATTTCTACTCAGCTAGCAGTCCAAGACCTTTGGCGGCAACTAATATAGAAGAAAATTTCTTATTCCCATTTCCTTTATTTAATGTTTCTAAATATTTTTACGGGTTTTATAGTTTGTAAATATTCCCAGAACTTGAATCCACGAACTTTATGCACTTTTTATCTTTTTTGATTTCTTATTTACTCATTGGGACCCAAAATTTATGAGATTCTACATATGCCACAAATGGAGAGTCTTTTAGTTCAGGATTATTTCCAGTAATTTCTTTTAATATCGGCATCCATTAATTTTAATTCTTTCCATTGAGCTAGATCAAATAAAGATGAGCCAGCAGGAGAACAAGTTCATTAGGAAAAATTTTAAGAGCTGTATTTATTTTTTCAATTGATTCATTTTTAGATTTTTACTAAATTAATTAAAGATCTTACATTGAAACTTGAATAGACATCGATTAATATATCAACAATCTCTTTCTCTTTCATTAATTTTTCTTTTTAATTTGATGCTTATTTATACATTTCATCAAAAATAGAGTCACCATTTCCTCCAATTATTTTTCCCCAATCTATCAATTTCTCACCTGAAACCGGAACCGGAACCGGATTCGGATTTATATCTGAATTATCTACTAAGAAAGAAGATAGTTTTTTAAGCTTATGATCCATATCTCTTGGATCAATAAATTTCCAAAAATTAGTTTTAATGAGCCATTTCCTATATTATTCGTTGACAAGCTCAAGCAAAATCTTTTAAGGATCTTATTTGATAGTGAAGAGAAAATGTTGATCATTAGCTTCTTGAAATTGAGGTAAGTAAAGAATTTCTTTGAAACATCTAATCCTTTTCTTAAAATCTTATGCATCCTCAAATTATTTATGAAACTAGTGATATTTGTTTAGTTTTTTATTGCAATATCTGCAAAAAGTTAAGATTTGATTGGCAATTCCGTTATCTGCGCAAGTATAACAAAATGCAATGTGTTTTTTGTGGCTGGATATTGGATCCTCTAAACAAAATTTATCAATATGAATATTATCATCATTTCCTTTTGGCTGTTTTTGTGGTACTTTTCCGTCTTTTTTTCCTTCTTTTGCTCCATTTTTTTCACTTATTTTAACGACTTTGCTATTATTCATAATACTTGTTATATATTTATTATCAAAGATTTTTCAATTTGTAGATAATAACATAAATAATTTTTCATAAAAACTGATACGTAGTGGAAAACTAAGTTTCTAATAAATTATTTGGTAATAAAAAAGATCAGTTATTTTAAGTGTTTACAACAACTTTTTTAATTATCTTGTCTCTTTCTCCATCGATGTTAACGAGTTTGGGGACGTATCTGCATTTTTACATGATAAATTTAACCTCACTTTCAGTAGGTGTCCGCTTTATTTACCCATCATATCCATATATGATGCTTTTCACTGGCTCATAATATCCATCTCCGGAATCGTATGTCCCTGGAGGTATCATATGTGGCTTTTCATCTCTTGTTTGCTGAGTTGCGCCTGAAGGTTTTATGCCATTTAAGTATTACTCATAGAATCTTCTATCTTATCCAATGCAATGTTTCCATTTTTAAGGTTCCTCGTAGCGCAAATTATCTTTAAAAAAATATTCTCCTGAGGTCATTTTGCCTTCTTCCCATTGGGCCTTATAATAGCCTCCCTAAATTATTATATCAGTACGTTTGGATAGAGCAGTTTGCCTTCGCCATGAAAGTGGCCTTTGACGAATTGGCCTTCGTAAATAACCCCTGAGTCCATTTCGAGTTTGCCATATCCATGAAACCAGCCTTATTTATATTATCCCTGGTAGCGATCACCTAGCCAGTTTTTGGGTATAGACATCAGTTATATTTATGTTAATATATTATGGAACGTATTTGAAGAGTGCCATGATATCTTATTATAAGTTCAAATATTATTAGCAGGCTAATCAAGGAGGTAATAATTGCGAGATATTTTTAGATTAATTTAATTATCCATGCATTAACTAACTTATTGATAAATCATTAATATCATTTATAATCAAACTTATTGGAGAATGCCGACTTTCGGAGGGTATTAGAACAGCGATGAAACCGAAGTCTGTTGCAGCTAGGTAAATCTCGTTCCTTATTTAGACAGTCACTAAGTGTCTCGTTAAAGGTTCCAAGATATGGAATATCTTAATTTTCTAATTCCTTGGCATGGTCATGTTTACCTATTCTGTCATCATTTATGGTGGCTTAACCACTTTTCCAGGAATCTGGGTTGTCCAGCTCGGGATGTTCTTCTCCTTAGTAATCGCTGGCAGCTTTGGATGCGGCCATCTTAATCCTGCATTGACTGTGGCGCTTGCAGTCAGAAAATAAAATCGAATTTCAATACCAATCTTACTTTTATATTGGGTAATCCAGTACGGGGCTGCCTTCGTTGGCACATTTCTCGCTTGGTCCTATGGCATTAATCTGACAGCTCCATTTCCAACAGCTCATCCCCTCACTGAAACAGTGATTGTTACTCTTTGCAGGACATTTTTTGGATCTGGCTTATTTTTGTTTGCTGTCCTCATTATTGCCTCATCAGATACAACCTTTACCAAAAACAATGCGCAGGTGTGGTTTTGCGTTCCATTGAGCCTCATTACTGTTTGCAAAATGTATAATTTAGTACTAGGAACTAACCCTGCTCAAGCCCTGGCCTTTCAAGTAGTCTATTATATCCTGGATACGATTGAAGATGAAACAATTAAGGCAAATGAATTGTCAAAAATATGGGCAGTCCTTGTGGGCACCACAGTGGGAGGATTTTTTGCAGGTATTTTGTTTTAATTCGTCTACAGGCCATATGCGAAAGTGGCTCGCGAGTAGATGATTATTGTGGAAGGCCTCACGGAACTTGATCAATCAATGCTAACCAGAAGCAAGAATGAAACGGAAAATACGAAAAGAAGAACGACAGACATATAAATGCATTGATATATTTGATCTTATCCTTAAAATATTTAAAATAGACGCATTCACCTAATGTATATTTTATTTATGATAATTATGATGTTGGATCAAACCTTTGTTTTTTTTGCATAAGGATAGGTGTCGAGTAGGCTCTTTGGTAGCTCTGCATTGTCCAAATATAATTTATAATCTCCTTATTTCAAAAGCTCGATGGCTTCTCTGTTGTTCCTTTTGTTTCTCTTGTAAATTCTGACAATCCATTTATCGCTGGTGAACGCTTCAGTGAAATAGTGCAGTTTGAAGTTTTTGTATCCTGGATTTGCATTTCTGTTTGTATCATAACCTTTTGGCTTGCCCATCGCAGTGTCAACCTCCCATGTTCGATAATATGATAGCTTATACATCAAGCAGTTTTTCATGGAGTTTGTAACATAGTTATCGATCCTATATCCATATTTACCAACGTAGTCTTCTTCCTTGATGTGTGGATAGACTCCTCCTCCAATTCTAACCATCCACAAAAACTTATTGATATCATCTCCAGAGTATCTACTAATACCTCCGTAAATAACTAATGTGTAATCGACATCTAATCTGTCACACACTTCATAGGCTTAACTTTCAGGGGAAGACATGGCGAGTCCTACTGTCGCAATATGCGTATTGTTCCATGTATTGTTGTCAACTAATGTTGTCCTATTAGAAAATCCTGTGATCTGGTAGCCGTAATCCCACCATGACATGATAATTGATTCCGGCTTGGTGTTCATTCGGAGCCAATAGTAGGCTTATCTATAATCATCAATAATGTATCTCTGTCCTCGATATTTTGAAGACAGCACAACTGAAGGCGAAGAATATGCTTCAGCTCCGGCCATTACTCCATGAAACACGAAAGTACTCATAAAATAGCATATAATAAGGATTAAGCCAATACTCAGTTCGATGGGCAACTTTCTTTTTTTTTGGTTCTTCTCTTTTATTTGTTTTTCATCCTTCTTGAAAAATGAAACGATACTATCTGTAGAAAGTTCAAAAAGCCAGCTAATTCCGATGGCAGCACAGACACACGCAGCTGGAGCAAACACTAAAAGTAAACGAATCATAACAGATGCGAAATACACGCTCAATGCTGCATAGATACCCATAAAGACAATATTGTTCTTTCGATTGTTGAAGATGTAATAAAGACCGACAGGGGTGAAGAATATAGCGAAATGGATATCAAAAAAATATGAACTCCATGTTGTGGCCTGATGCTAGGATACACTTGCTACGATGGGAATATATTTTTTAGCATATGTAGGATCTAAAAGAGTCATTGATCTCCCTGACCATTGAGTCTGTCCCAGCAATAACAAGAGGATAAAGCTAGCACCGAGGGCAATCGACAAGCCTATCAGCAAGTATTTGAACATCTGATCAAGTTTCTCCTGAGGGACGAACTTTTTAATAAATCTAATGAGCTGGTAAACTTGGATGATGATAAACACTCCATGTGAAGCCATATGTTAAGATGATGTGAGGGCTAAGAATTGGACAAAAGGAATTTGCATAGCAAGCAAAGTTCCAAAGACATAGAAGATGTTATAGGCGGTGATGATCTTGTTGAAATTTTATTACTAATCTGGTTTATGAGTAATCAAAGTGAACAAAACATAGATAGGAATTATGTTGATAATGAATGAATAACCTCCCCAGGATGCTACCATGTAGAAGTAAGCAAGAGATGATCCAACTGACCACAAGATACTTCCGGTATTGCACGCCTTGAGGAATACATAGAAAGAAAATATGAGGGCAAATATAGCAACTCCTTAGTTATCATATGATCCTGCGACTGATCTTGACATGTAACTAGGAACCAAACCAATCATCAATGCAGCAATAAGCCCTGCTCCATGCTTTCTGGTCACTTCACTTGTTAGGAGGTAAGCAGCTACTGAACTCAAAGAAGCGAAAATGGGAGCCAACATAACACAAATGTTTCTAATATCAAGGGGAAGTCCAATTTTATGTAAAACTATATAGAGGAATCCTGAAGTCGACTAAATATTAATAAAAAAGTACCATGAGGCCAGGGTAGACAGTAGCACCGACATTTCGACCAAGCGGATACCAAGATTCAGAATCGAAAAAATTCCAGAACTCCCTGAAATCATGATTGACTAAAAATTTAGTAGCTCGAAAGTTGAACCAGGGATCAAATTCGTGGATGATTGACTAATACCTGATGACACTGAAAATACGGACGATAGTGGATACGGAGCAAATCATCAACAAGATGGTGATGCGAATGGCTGGTTTCCATCTCATGAGTTAAGATTCTGCTGTCATGATCGTATGTATATTTATATGAAATACGTATAAATCTTCATAATCAAAAATATCATATTTTATTTTTTATTCTATCTGCAACCAATAATATTCCGTACGACCTCAATTAAATAAATTCTCTTTCTCAGAAACTACATCTCCATCAGAGCAAGCTTAAAACTTCATCAGTTCATAAATCTTATTTTATTTTTGTTAATGCGCTGTCAAAAATTTAAATAATTTCTAATTCTCATTTTC
>ERZ724508.1601-NODE-1601-length-13117-cov-5.137881_pt1 | contig 13117 bp, 13 predicted proteins | sample MGYA00376041_ERZ724508 | MGnify/ENA primary metagenome ERZ724508 (study PRJEB28724, sample SAMN07190887) | wastewater metagenome | isolation source: effluent of sewage treatment plant in Hong Hong | place: USA: Christiansburg, Virginia | collected 2016-03-01 ...
GTCTGGGGTGTATACTCTACGAACTTACGACGTTGAACCATGCGTTCGATGCAAGAGATATGAAGGGCTTAGTGCAGAAGATCCTCAAAGGAACTTACCCGCCGATACCAGAGGTGTACAGCACCGATCTAAAAAAACTCATCTCCGAGCTATTGATTAAGGACCCCAATAAACGTCCCTCGATCCGAAAGATCTTGGAAACACCATTCCTGAAAGCAAGAGTTAATGAACTCTTTTCCAGTACCCTCCAGCTTCATGAGTCACAACTTCAAAAGGAGGGCACATCAATCCTCGAGCTGAGAAATTGCGAGATTCCCAGAAAGGAATAGATCGAAAGTCACAAGAAAGTAGAGAATTCCAAGAAGGAGGAACCTGAGGCTCAGAAGAAGATCGAATAGAGGAACTTCAAAAAGACTGATAAGACTACTCCGAAGATCGAATTGATCTCCAAACAGACTCCACTGGCTCCTCGAAAGAAGGATTAGAATCAGGTCAGCACCTCCAACCTCAGACCGAACGTTGATGTCAAATCCACTTACTTTGGACATAAACCCACCCCATAAAAGTACACGAAATAAAACATTGTGGCAGAAAAGCGGGTGCTCTCGCGCGAGCCGCATCCCCCGCAGAGCACTCCCCTTCCTCAACAACAGCGTGCAATCAATACACCATACTCGATTGAAGTCAGCCATCGCTTGAACAAACAAAAGGAAATCGACGAGGACGAAACCTTGGAGGAACAGGGCTATAATCACTTGCTGAACGAGATGAAGACATTCATCCAAGGCAGCAGTTAACACGAGTAGAAGGAGGTATAATTCGCTGGCGACAACGTCGTTCCCAAGTACAATCCACTTTAACTGTAGATTCCTGAACGTAAACGGCCAGAAATTCGTGATTCCGGGCATGAACGAACGAGACACCACAGGCAGCAAAATTGAAGCCCTCCGCACATACCTCGATAAGTAAATCGGCCGTGAATTTGTGGACGCCTACCGGGCTATCTGCAACGAAAAGGATGAGGATTATTCGGAGGCTAAACGAATTCTCGGTGACAAGAAGGTGAAGTTTATCCCACTAATCGTGCAACTGATTGTCTGCGAGGACAACTACTACTGAGTATGGCTGTGCATTCCGATTAGTATGTTTATCAGTTGGAAGAAGGTCAACGGCTGCGGCCAGCTTTGAGCACCACCAACCTTTTCAGCCTTCCTAGCTACTGTTTGAGCCGCTGGATCTATTAGTTCTTGGCGAACTACTCGCGAAGTTGTTGGTGGTTGAGTTTCTCCTTAGCAAGCTGATCCTTGAGATGCTGGATCTACTTCATGGCTGTGTCGTCGGCAGCTTGTAACTACTCCTGCATGTACTGGGTTTTGGTACGCTTCAATGTCTTATAGTTCTGTTTGAGAACTGATACTTATCGATGCAGGCGGCGATTGACATCCTTACGAGCTTGCAGCTACTTTTCGAGTTCAATTATTACGAGACCTTGCTAGCCGTGCTCCTCCTCCAACAACGGTTCGGTTGGAAGTGCTTATTGCTGCTCCTTAAACTCTCTTTCAAGTCGCTGGTTCTGCTGGAATAACGAGAGCTTCTACTGCTCGTCGAGGTCCAGTTACTGCTGGAGCTGCAGTATCTTAGTCTCAATCAGAGCGTTCTTTCGTTTGTAGTACTGCTCCATTCTGTTCAGTTGGTTAATCTGCTATGAACGGAACCCACCCTTGCTCTCCGACTGTGGTCCTGTGTTTGGGTTCAGATTTTAGTGGTGACGGTCAGTTGCTGGTTATCTCGCTTTGGCAGATGACAGTTCAGTTTTGCGGTTCATAAGATCCTACAAATTGCGCTTGGAACGACGCTCGCCTGTGACACCTCGAGGGTTGATTAGTTTGAAATCGTGACGCTGAGTACCAGGGCTTTCCTTCTTTTCCGATCCTCGACGACCGTTGAAAAAGCCTGTGAGTTTGTTCTCTAACTGGTTGAGCATTTGATTGGTCTTCTCAATCTCATGCATGCGACTGGCAAACAAACTATCGCCCAATGGACTCTGCGGTTGATGCTCTGCGCTGCTGTCGGTTTGCATCTTCAAATATTATACCTATGAACGGTCTGCATAGCAGTCCGACGCCATTAGACAAGCTTCGAACATCACGAAATGACCGTTCACCACATCCCAAAGAGATGGTGAGGAAGAGTATCACAGCAGACCAACTGTTAGAGACGTTACCAGTGCGCTTCAAGAAGCCAGTTCGCCAACTAATCGAGGAGTACTAGTCCGAACGTGTTGAACTGTTGAAACTTCTAAAGCAAACTCCGACCAGCGATCTGGAGATCTACTCGTACAAGAAAAAACTAGAACAGTTAGTGGAGGAGAACAGTTGGTTGGCGAAGGAAGTGGTCGGATGGCAGGACAAGTCACGTATACTGCAGTTCCAGCTGGAAGAACTTCACCGAAGATTGTAAGAAAAGCAGAAGGAGGTCGAAGCCTTGATTGTGGATGTGAGTGTACTCAACAGTACTCTAGAATTATCTAGGGAGCAACAGGAGCATCACGACGCGATGTTTAAACATCGCATCAGTAGACTGGAAAGGCAGTTGGAAACATCATAGCTCAACTTAGCTACGAAGGACAAGCAGGTAAAGGAGAAGCAGCAACAGCTTGCACATCATACCTCTGAGATGAAATAATTACAGTCACGGCTTGGTGAGATGGAGAAGTAGCGGACCGCTGCTAACAGTCGTGCGGAGGGTATAGAAAAGCAACTACGCAAGAAGAAGATAGTGGAGATCCGTGAGACACTATCTAAAAGTCGTGAGAAGGATCAAGAAACAAAATTAAACACACCAACTACGCCAGAATTTCAGGAGCTCATGAAATCTTCGTGCTTCCGCAAACTCTCCTAAGCCTTTAGCCCAAAGATAATCTCCACCTCAACCCTTCGAGTGCCCATTAGCGATTCCATAAAACGAGCCAAATAGATGCTCACCAACAAATTCGAAAAGAAGGAGGATAACTCTGAGCACGATTCACTGTAGTTTGGGAAGTAGAAAGTCATTGAAAAGAAGAAGATTCGCAAGATGCTAACCGATCTGCTGTCGGCTGCTCCTTCAGAACGAAAGTTGGTGCTGGAGAGGCTGTCACTTGAAATTGGTCTCAAGTAGGCAGATGTGGAACGCTTCCTCGAGCTGTTCTGACTTCTTATTTCCTATATAAGTTTCTATGACAGATTGCTGCTACGGGGAGGCAACGTACAAGCTTATGAGTAAGCTGTCGCATCGGGCACCATAGCTGTACATCTTCTGGGTACACCAACGTGCTATGTGTAGGAGAACTACAACCAGCTCTACACTATGTACGGCGAGAGTCTCATCGAAATAGAACATCTGAAGGGCGAGTTGGATAGGAAGCGGGAGGAGCCAAAAAGGTAGAGGGTTATGATGAATAATCATGCGGAGATTGAAGTGCAGTTGCTGAAGGAACGCAACTTCGAATTGGAAAAACAGCTGAACGATCTACGATCGGATGTAAGTTAAAGGTGAATGCAGAACCAACGGCACAGGCTTCAGGTAGAGCAGCTCGCATCTTGCAACAACACCCTCCAGGTGGAAATTAGAAGCTACCAGGATATGGTGCAGCAGTTCCGATAGGAAAATTCCATACAAAGAGCGAATATCGAGGACATTCTGATCAGGTTACGGCTTGCTGAGGATAATCTAAAGGACAGCCGGGTGCGTGAAATGGAAGTGGAACGAGCAGTCAATATCGTTGAGAAGTCGCGCATAGCAGAGGACAAATGTAGGGTGGCTCTAATGGATAAGGATATGGAGCTGCACATGATGGCCGTATCCATGGAGGAGATGCGTATTACCTTCGAAAGAGTGCTCACTGATACCATGAAAGCCTTTAAACAGCGGTTCATGGAATGTCTGCCACAGTTGCTTTCGCAGGCCCGTAACATCCGGCATTTGAAGTAGCCAACGGAAGACTCAACTGACATCTCCAGCGAGGAGCGCCATCATGCTCACAGTTACTAAATGAAGTATGAGGTGGCCGACACCGTAATCGTCACTAATAGCTGATTCTGCGTAAATTGAAGCTACACCCCACCATAACAATTAAATTCTTCCAATAAACTTTGCTGATGAGAATTCATCCACCAGGCAAACGTCAAATAACCGAGCCAGCACAGCCACCAACAGTTATGGGCAAAATAGCCACACACCATATATATATTAACTTATGAAGTTGCTTAGAGCACTTGTGGCTGCGGCTCTGCTCGCAATGCTGGTAAGCGGTTTGATGCCGGTTGGTCTCAACCCCATCAGTCCGGCACACCTCACCAAGGGCAAGTCAACGCTATACGAGTTCTCGTTTGTGCTTGACCGCAACGTCTCGCAGCCAGCCACCGTCGATATTGGCTTTCCAGCCGAGTACAACTACACGGTGCTGGCATCCCAGCTCACCTGCTACTACCGTACCAACCTCACAAGCTGGGCCATTAAGCCCTGCTCACTTATCAAGTACGAATGCAATGCTATAGGGCAGCAAGAAGGTAGTCGTGCAGGCCGGACAGATTAACGTTGGAATGAGCATGGTATCGATAGATGGAGTACTCAACCCCACTGGCTACAACATGTCATCAATGTTCACGATGGTCGTCTCCAGCAATCAAGTGCCTGTGGATAGCAATGAACTATTCGGTAAGGTAGCCTTCTCGGATCCACCAGCAGGTATAAACATCAGTAACGTAGTGTCAATTGCAAATCCGCTCATCACTCCGATGTCCAGCCTCACAGTTGGTCAAGGTAGCACTTACCAATTCACATTCCAACTGAATGCAGCGCGGCCAGTTGGTAGCACAGTGCGCATAACCTTCCCAGTAGGTTATACCAGCAACAATCCTGTATGCCGGGTTTCGTCAGTTTACAACTTGTTCATTCAAACCTATGTTCTGGCCAACAATCGGAGTGTATAGTGTCGTCAGCTCAACAAGACCCTCAGTCAGGAGAACATCACGATCGTTGGAATGTACAACCCACTCTGGGCAGATACCTTTGGCAACGGCAACAACGGTGACTTCATCATCGAAGTGCTTCAAGAAAGTTCCAGTATTGTCCTGGAATAGCGAACCATCCTATCGACTGTGGCTATTACCCCAGGCCTGATCAATACAAAGATTACGCCGGGCAACCTGTTCGTATTGGCAAATGTGCGCTACGAATTCGCCATAAACCTGTTCAATTCACTGAATTCAACTGACTACATGCGCATACGGTTTCCAATGACATGGACTTTGTTTGAAGATTCGTGCAAGGTTCTAGCAGGGTGGCAGCTGGCTGCCGGACAGAACCTGTCCTGCCACAACTATACGGATCAGTCGTATAAGTACCTCAACGTCACCAACTTCCTCGCAGCGCCAAGGTCTCTGCAGCAGAGCATGTCTATCAACCTCACGACACCTATGAATGTACCCACCGCACCTGGCTATGAGATCGAAATTACGACTTGGAATTACAAAGGTCTCATGGACAGATCGCTGAATTACGTGCAGTTAAATAGCACTATCGGCACCATTAACATGCTTAGTATCGACGCTGTTGAGGCTGGAATTAAGGTCCCAGCGGGTGGCACAGGCCCACTTGAACTTACGTTCTTCCTAAACTACAACCTCTACCAAACGAATGTGCTCACCAGTGGTTAGCTGGTTTGTTCCATATTTCCACAGATCCCGACACCACCTGTCGACGTCAACGGTATAGTCAAGTGCTTCTTCTTCGGGACAGTGCAAGCCAGCAAGTGCATTTACGATGTGAGTCAGTCGGACAGAACCACCATAACCATCGGCACCCCTGAGACATACGACTATCAGTACTCTGAAATTCCCATTACAATCACGACTGATGGTGCAATATCCCCTGATAAAATCGGCCTTACCATTAGTTCCATTGTGCAACGCTACAACTTTCAGTGCGCTTTTTACAACCACAACAGTAGCACCATACCCACCGAGGTGTACTACTCCGAGTACATTGCCGATGCCATCCAAATACCAACAATCACTGCAAGGTCACTAACCTACGAAACAGGCGAATGGACCCACCTGCAGATTAACCTCACAAACCCATACTCCCTTATCAACGCTTCCAAGGAGTTTAGGTTTAAGGTGGAGTTCTCGCAATCCAGCTGGGATAGTGCACTTGGTTATAATCCTGACGACATTCTTCGGCAATATCCCTGCACTTTGGGAGGAGTCAATGTCGCTGCCGATCCATTTGTGCAGTGCGATCTCTATAGTTATGGCACAGGCCCCTACACAACTATCGCACAGACAAATCCACCCTCTCCAGGACCGTATATCATTGTGTATGGCTTCCGGCCAACTTTGCTTATTGGCGATTCCCTCATTCTTGAGCTCCCGAAGCTCAAGATCAGTCCAGGTGGCTCAGGAACAACTGCTTCCATCAGATTCTCCATCCTCGAAGAAACTCCTGCTATGCTTGAACCTTACGTTGAAATATTCTACAGTAATGTCGTGGTCTTCACTACTCTCGTAGGAAGTTCAGTCCCTCTCACGTTGTAGACTCTCGTTCCAAACCCGCCCTCAGCTGACACAATTAACGCAATGGCTTCCTACACTTTCAACTGGAATATCGGAACAACTGCTGACTCGATTGTCTACATATTCGACAAGACTCAAGTACCGACAATCTACCCGAATGTCTTCACCTGTACAACCAGTAACAGGTGTGTTGGGGTGGGGTATCCGGCTAATTGGGTGGTAGAGTATCCAACTGGCTCTGTTGGTCCTGCTGTATCCACGACCATCCCTGCTAATCTCATCCAAAATGCCAGGTTCGCTGGTTCCTTCCCTTTCAAAGCCGTCGCCTATAGGTCTGGCATGGTTGTCAAAAGAGTCTCCTTTCAGGTGACTTACACTCCTCAAACTCTATTGCTTCCATTGTTCAACCTCGACGTGGTTGAGTCTGCTGCTGCAATTTACAAAGGCGTTGAACACTACTATCAAATCAGCTTCAAGACAGTTACACCAACCAACAACACAAATTTCATTCGTTTTGCGTTCGGCAACAACTGCGAGGTGGGAGCACTACCGTACTGCGAATCCGCGACGCTTAGCCAATTAGATTCAAGGGGCATACTCTGTACCAGAGAATCTGCAACTTCCATGAAGATCTACAATATTCAAGGACTCCTTGCTTCGACAGTCTACGACGTTAAGGTAAGGTTGGTTAATAATCTCGCATCTACCTCGCCAACAACCCCTACCGTGTCTATCTACATTAATGCCGACATCGCTTCAGACCCTTCCGTTACAGACCAAGTACTTAATGTACCAACGGCCATATCGCTGGCGAATCTGTACACAACTCCAGTTGATTTCACTATAAAAAATCCTCGGTTAGTTGTTGCTACACAGAAAGCTGGCTACATTGGTCCACTTGAAATTAAGTTTGTTCCTGCAGTCAGCACTAACCCAATTGCAAGTCTCACGGTAACCCTCTACCCGCATAACTGGAATACTGGTTTCTGGTCAACACCAAGAAATCTTGCGAGTGACCCTATGGTGTGCCGGTTGAACTCTGTAAGGGTACCCTGCTCATGGAATATTGCTCCATTGACATTTACCATCCAGGTTGTTGGAGTTACCGTAAGCCAAGCCGCAGTGAACGTGATTCGTCTCGAGTCGGAATACCTCGTAAACAATGGTCTGGCGTATCCCTTGTTTGCTGGTTACTACCTTACCAAGCTGACCTACACCGATACCCTAAATGTTCAGGTCGGAGCAAATACGTTCTATACACGAGTCGACCCACCAGAACTATTCGACTTCTTTGTGAGTTCAACGCTAAGCGATATTAACACCGAATCGCTATATATCGTGAGACTCACAGCACTCCCAACATTGCTGCCGAACAGCTACGCCGATCCATCATTGTACTCTCGCATCGTCCTAGAGTTCCCGACACGGGACAGTCAAAACAACAGACTCTTCGAAGACGCTCTGGTTGGCTATAGCAAGACCGGCGACTATGTCGGATGCTATTTCAATGCAACAGCACAATTTGTGGTTGCAGCCAATCCAACAATATCGCCTATGAAATGCAGGTTGATCAAGTCGGAGACTTTCGGATAACCCGTCCGTATTGAGATTATCAATCACGGAGCTTTTATGCCAGCAACTCCTTCTATGGAAATCTACATCGGTAAGATCTGGAATCCGGCGACTGCAGTAAAATCCGTCGAGATTGGTGTTAGGATTGACCACGTAGCTAATGGTAGCAATCGCGTGATTGAACTCTACCACGACACCTTCGAGCTTTTCTTGGATCCACAGAGCAAAGTGTCTCCAGGACTTCTCGCCAACAGTATGGATCTCAATACTAACCAGTTCTTCACGACAGGTCAGGATGTCACCGATATCAACGGCTACCTGTACCTGACCTCCCAAAGCTTTGGAATTCCTGTGAGTGGCAGCTACTACTTTGTTATCAAACTACCACCATACCTCCAGGTGCAGAATAACCAAGTTGCTCCCACAAGCTTCTTCGACTGCTCGCCAATGTCTTTTGTATGGTGCATTAGTCTCCCCGAAATCAATTATGTCATCGTAAATTCGAGAGTCAACGGGAGCATTTTCAAGCCGTACCTCACACACAACCCCATGTCAATAAGCCAGGTGAGTTCCTACTTCTACAGCGATGTGTGGGAAGATCGGCGTTATGTGGGGACCGTCACATATGACATCTCGCCAACTCGCTGGCTGCAGATTCAAGGAGCAATTACTCTGAACTCCATCACTGTTGTTGGCTACCCTGACAAGGCTAACATGCTGAAAAAAGATCTCGAAATCCTTGTGGACTTTACCGTTGCAAACCCAATCAACCTTGATGGCACTGTTGAAATTCGATTCCCAGCTATCATTACTGGCATTCGGTCGCACTGCCGAAGTGCTGTTGCCGCGGGTTCGCTGTTGTACTCCCAAGGCGGCGCCTATGGTGAAATCGGCTGTACGGTGCAGAGCAGAAGCTGGGTCATCACTGGATTCCAGCCAATAACAGGTCCCACAAGGATCAAAATTAGTGGCAAGATAGACATACCAAGCATCAGTGGAGTTGACATTGGTATTGGCGAGATCATCACCTACGCCGACCAGCACAACACTAACATTTATGCGAATGGATCGAGGATCGACTATGTTAGCACCGCATTCAATCTGGCGATCCCCTCAACACCAGCCTTCAACGTTGATACTGAGACAACAATGTGGGAAACACTACCTTTGCGAATTAACTATGTCGGCAGCTTCCGAATTATCTTCCAGCTTCCCACGGACCTGCAACCACTCAATGTAGGATCCATCATGCTTCGGCTCAATCAATATTCCATTATGGGGGTTGCTGGTGGTTTCTCTTATGACGGCAGTAAGAAGGTATGCGAGTTCACCGATATCGCCACGACAGAAAAGCTTGGTTGTATAGTGACTTCACAGACTAACGATCTATTGGCAGGCTACCAAAATGTTATGTACAAGGTCATTGCGAGTTCCACTCTCCTATCTATGAAGAAGTATCTACTCACTCTCACTTCTCAACGTGGAAGCGAGCCTGAAGGAATCTACTTCCCAGCGATTGCTGGCACATACAAGGTGGACGTGAATGCTGATTTCGACGGTTCAGCTACCTATCCAATCCACACCCACACCTACATGGAAGTGTATGGCACTACCTTCAATCGCCTCGTTGTAACTTCGTTTGTCACAAGCCCAGGTCGACCGAACCTGCTGTGGATCGATCTATCCCCGAATACCCCAATAACGAGTACCCATCAGATAGTTATTGAATTCCCAACAATGTCCAATGATGGAGTCACGGCACTCTTTGACAATGACCTGGGCATGAACTATCTGGACTACTCAATTGTGTTCGCTGATGTGTTCGATTGTGCGCCTTACGATGCTGGGAACTTCATGCAATGCCAGTTTTTCCTCGGTAGTTCGACAACCCAAAGAGCCGCCAAGATTGTATGTGGGTCACTAAACCTTGGTGTCGGAACAATCCCGGTTGGCAGCATACTCAAGTTTGCTATCAAGATACAGAATCCTAATTCTGCGGTGCAGATATCCCTACCAATTGTTGTCTATACCCACGATCCTGTGAACCAAGTCAAGACCAACTTCAACTTTGTCGATAACGCAGTGTACCTCCAACCACCGACTGGTATCGTGGTGGATCTGGGTAACTTTATCACTGGTGGTGGTCGTTTGGAGACTTCTGGAGACACCCTCAAATTCACGAGCCGTAACATGCAAGCCATGAATGCCGGAGACTACTACGTTGTATTCATGAGCTTCCCATTAAGAAACAATGGAAAAATCCTAGGTGGTTGTCAAACAGCTGCAGGTGGCGCCGTTGGTAACGTATACTACCATTGGCACACCTGGGCAATAGTGTGCGAAGTTCTGACTCCAGTTGCCATACCGGCACCAGGCACTACCATTCAAAATCTTATGTTCCAAGGGTTCTTCACACCGTGGTACCTTCTTACCACTCTCGAAAGGGTGGTGATTTGCCATGCCAGTTATCTTTTCACCCTCGGCTATTCTGTTGAGGTTAATCACCACGATGATTTTCCCCTCTTGCTTCCGAGAATTGTGTTCCCTACCATAAGCACGCTCACGATGCAGCCCATCATGGGTCATAACGTCGGCAATCAAGAAGACGACTACATCATAACTGTAAGGCTCGAGTCGGCAGCCAGCACAAACCTGAATTTGCAGTACTGCAAAATGGTTTCAATAGAGTTCCCACTTACCACTGTGGCGGACTTCGTGATGCACAACACGGACTGTGTGCAGTAGGCAAGTTCGCAAATTGAAGTGGACAGCTGCAGAGTGGACATCTCTCAACGCGCCATCTTCATTGGCATTGTACAGAAGAACTACACCAATGGCCAGACCTTGAAGATTCTAACTCGCAACCGCGCCATAAAAAACCCCTACAACAACATCAGCAACACAAACATGAAGGATTTCGTTGTGAGGTTCTACTCATGGGAAAATGTAACCTACAGTGCTGCTAACGGCAACAGCTACACGTATTTAATGATGGATAGCACCAACATCAACCCAGTTGCTATGCCCTTCTCTTTGTTCCCAACCAGCCCAGCGCCAGTTCCTACAGTACCCATCAACCCCTTCTACGTTGGCATGTTCCCGCATCAAAGGTACTTCAATGAGTTCGTTCCCTACACAACATCCCAGTACGCGCCATTCAACTTCGATCTCTCGTTCCCAGTGGCATACCCAGGCGGCCTGATGGCACCGAACTACAACACTCTCACCGTCTACTTCGGAGCCAGCTTTACAACTATCTTCACAGTGACTAGAATTTGGGATCTGTACTATTACAAACCCATCTGCTACCTCAATAACAACAGGGTCATCAAATGTTCTCTTAGCTCAGCGACCAACACCATTACTATGAAGTTCCTATTCACGGTGCCAGCAGGAGTTGCAGTAAATGTCTATGTATCGATGCTCGACCCACGTAACCATGATATCAACGGATTCCGGTTCATTGGAACTCCAGGTGTGACTATGCTCAGGATAGAAACCCAACCCTTCGGAGGGAATCTCTACACCATCGAAACTGACTCCTTTGATGCTTACCAAACAACGCCCTTTGTCCAGTCCAACCCCTACCGTGCAATCTCCTACGGGACAATATCATCAATGCATTGTGTGGCTAATAAGCTTAACGTACTGACTATGCAACTCTGGTTCAATTCCGCAGCGACCATAGTCAAGGGACTTGTCTTTGAAATCCCAGTGAGAGATGAGTTGGGGCAACCAATATACAGTAACCCGACAGCAGCATTTTTCACGCTTGATGATGGCGCACCCTATCCCTGCGGTAACAATGGACTGGGTGCGACAGGCGCAGTAAAATGCTTTTTGGAGAAGGGAGACCCGACATTACTAGGTGCTCCAGTTCGTATCCACATGACTGACTTCTACTACACTGGAGGCACTATGAAAGTTCGGCTGCTGCTCCAGAACCCTGATGCGAATACCTTCCTCAGCGTGAAAGTGAAAGCCTATGGTTCCAGTAAATCCACTACCAGCGTGTATGGCATCAACTATCTCGGTTACTTCAACTTCATGTACGTTATTCAAGCATTACCTTCGGCCTATACACCCGGCTCGGCAACTGGGTATTTCTATCCTCAGTTTTCAAATAGGCTTATTTGGCGATACCCGGAACAATTTATCCTAAGCAGAATAATCCCATCTCCAGGGCCTGTTGCCAATGCGCCAGCACTTAGCGTGTCGATCTTGGAAGTCCCGTTGTAAGGTACCTACGGCTACAACACCGATAAGAAGATTTGTGAAGCAACTTTCTTCCAGGGTACGACAGCTGCAGATGATGTGTTGTTCTTGAACCTGCGTAATGACGTAACTGGAGTAATCACTCGGAAAGCTTATTTCATCAAAACGTGGGCAGCTGCTGATTCCGTCTGGTACATTCAGTACATTCAGTGCAAGCATGTAATACAACCGTTCATTGCGTACTACGCTAACTCTGACATCGATGTCTACGAAATTTCGCATTCAATACCCAATGGCGCGTACGTGAATAGCTTCACTGATGCGGCTGCATTGGTCTATTGGGATTTCACCAGCAATCGCGGTCAAGCCAGTCACTTCATTATGGAGTACGACTTATCCACATCTCTCGGCAGTACTGCAAACTTTGCATTCCTCAGTGGCAGTAACTATTATATGCGAATAACTACTGTCGGGAATTTCTGGACTGCTAGTGGTTTCTGCGAGGTCGCAGGAGGCTTATCTAACAGCTATGGCGGCAAACCCAGCTGTAGTTGGATATCGTCTACTCAAATGCTCATAACTGGCTTCGACAAAATCGATTATGATGCCTATCTGGGTACCTATCGGTTAAAGGTTATGTTTACCTCAAGTTCATACTCCACTGGAGTCTTGTATTCAGTGAGTGGAGCAATTGAAATGTGGACGGGGCCTGATGCCTACAACAATCTGCGTGAGACCATCTTCACCCTCTCTGCAACTAATGCACTCGATCG
>ERZ724508.1603-NODE-1603-length-13105-cov-5.959540_pt1 | contig 13105 bp, 16 predicted proteins | sample MGYA00376041_ERZ724508 | MGnify/ENA primary metagenome ERZ724508 (study PRJEB28724, sample SAMN07190887) | wastewater metagenome | isolation source: effluent of sewage treatment plant in Hong Hong | place: USA: Christiansburg, Virginia | collected 2016-03-01 ...
CATAGTTGTACCTTGACATCGGTCCACTGATGACTGAGCCGGGAGGCGGGTTCATGATATTGGATGCTCCCTTACCACCCCTTCCACGCTCGTAATGCTGGCTATACTCGAACATCCTTTGAGGGACTTTCTTGTTAGCCAACAAAAAGATGACTTCGGGGTTGTAATTCGCACGTACTTTGGCAGCTGCATAAGCTATAGCTTTGTTGAGTGCTGGAAGTTCGACATCAAGGATACTGACGATCTGACCCTCGCCGACACCATCTCTGTAGATGATAAGAGTATCCGGCAGAGATTTATTCCTCTTGAAGTAGGCTTGGATCCACTTGACCATGATAGCGAAAAGCGGTTCGATACGCTGGGCATTTTGCTCCATAAGCTTGGCAAAGCAGTAATAGCGGGTGAGATCGTCATCTACGGTACCAACGAAGGCCGCGCAACTGTCCTTCTTGTTGATGAGCTTGTGGTAGATCGCGATGCCACCAATAGCGATCTTTCTTTCGGAAACTTCCTTCAAAGAACGACATATCTTCCATAGTGGTTCACCTAACTTCGCGTTTATCTGCAGTAGGATGTTAGAAGCGACTGAAATTGTGTTCTTGTGCAGGCTTCTCCTTAGAATGTTTTGATGGGGAATCCCAAGTCTGAGGTAGAGGAGCGTCTTCAGGTCGGCATAGTACTTGGATTCATGGTTTGAATTCAGGAAGGTTACCACGACCTGTGGCTTGCTGTGATTCTGGCAGTCAACTTCAATCTTTGACAAGAATGACATGAGGGAACCATCTGCGTAGTATAAACCGGGATTCTCCACAGTAATTCCAAAGGTTCTGCCTGCCTCGCGTAGGTTTCGAACAAGAGAGTCAACTTCTTCTTCATCTTGTACAGTACGGTGGCTAAACACGATAATCCAATCTTTGAGGGAGCAGGGCGAATAGATCTTGGCACGTAAGTTGAACTGGCCACGGTTTGGATAGTCGACGCGATTGTCCTTGAGTACGAAAGTTGGCGGGTTAAGAATTAAACCTTCCATTTCAGTCTCACGCGACTCGATAGTGAAGATTTCGTTTTCATTTATGAGCTTTCGGCTGAGTAGGTTATTGTTCTCGTGAATGCGATGGGCAGGTTCCAGTTTTGTGAAGTTGGCCAGAGCTTGCATAAGTCGCCGATCGCAGCGCTCTTCGTCAGTCATTCCTGTGAGGTACACAAGTTCCGGCAGCACAAAGATAGACTCCGCGATCTCCTCCATGATTCCTCCTTTCCCTAGAACCTTCTTCTTGACGCTTGTGATTATCAGTGGCTGGTCGACCTCGGTCACTTTAGCGTTGTACATCTTCTTGAAATAATTTTTGTAGGAGATCTCCTCCCCATTCTTTATGAATGTCGAGTCAGCATTCAAATCGAAGTTGAAGCCTTCGATCTTGTAGGTACGGTAGTTTCCGTATGGTGCCAGCACAGTCTGGCCGATCAAATCTCTCTTCTGCTCTCTGTTCATGCTTCTCATTGTTATCATTAGGTTACTGTCGCGAAGTACCCTCGTGCTGAAGTCCACCATCAAGTATGCTTTGCCGCTGACGATCTGAATTGATGTTGTGAACCCCCTCCATACCTTGAGATCAGAGTTTGACACGCGTGCATCATTAATTGCCTCTTTATCATAGAATTTAGAGTTGCGGCCAATCTCCACCATTCCGATCTCGCCCATCCTTTTCTTCAAAAGGCTGTTGAGCACCTGAATAATCTGCTGGCTATCCTTTCCACCAGCCTCCAGCCCGCTCATAGTAAATTCAGTTGTCTTCTTAAGATTGACAACGTAGTCGTGGGCGGAATTCTGCTCATCGCTGACAGTACATTTAAAGCTGAGGTTTTGTTTGGGAGCTCGGAATGTCCACAGCATAGTCCCACGTTAGACATAAAATCCCATCTTGCTCTCCAAATCGGCTTTGATAGCTGCGATCACCTTTCGGATGGTCTTTCTTGCGTCCTTGGGCAGTTCTGGTTCGAATGTCATTTCGTACTGGTAGAAAGTTTGGTCCCTCTCCTTAAAGTTGATCCTGTAGTAGTTGGAGACAAATGATTTTGGGTCTCCGTACATGCCCTCCACTTATTTAGGGCGCTTCGGCAGCACACTGATGCTGAACGTGGCCTTACGATCCTTCGATCTCTGCTCGGATTCCATTCTAATATGTTATTGTCGGATCGGCGCCCCCAACTATTTAAACTATCTTAATTTGGTACCGAGTTTGAAAGTAGCGCACAACACAACCGCGAAATAAATTGTGAGTTGTTTAGGTGTGCTTGGTGCAGCTATGAGTACAAATCTCTTAGCTGACATCCATCCAGCACTTAACTGTCTGCTTTGGTCACAAACGCAAATGGAAGTATCTCATGAACTTCCGAAATTTCTACAGCAAATTTTAAACATCCACGCCAAATGAGTTTCGGGAAGACTCGCAGCAGCATGAACCTGCGAGCATCGAGTTGTATGACGGCTTCGTCGGTGAGTCGGCTGTCGACAACCACCAAACAGATGATAAGAGTGCCTTCCACCAAGCAACTACCCAGTGATTTCTTCGGTCCCCGCACCCGCAAGTTCAGCTGCATTTCAATCGAGCAAACTGTTCGTACCGAGGAGATGGCATTCACCTTTATGGCTGCCACTCCCAAACCGCAATCTCGAGGCAGGCCTGTGCCATACCGTAAACCCGATCCTCGACCAGCATTTGCATTTGCACCTTCAAAGTCCATTCAAATTGCAAAGACGCGACGTCGTTACGATCTCAAGCTGAAGTCTCCGCAGCGTACCTTCTTTATGGGTGCCGCCTGAGAAATCTGGCGCTATGCTTGCTTACTACCCTGATATTCGCGTGGAACTGTGCTATAATACAACACAATGGTGATCCTTTCTGCTGGCATCTGTGACAAGATCGGCAAGATCTTGCTCTCTCGTCAGTTCGGAGTGGTGCCCAAGCGACTGCTCGAGGAGCTCTACTATAGCTTTCCAAAGATGATTAAGCCAGGTCAGCAACATACCTACGTGGAGTCCGATGTACCCTCGTTCCAACTAACCACAGAAACATCGCTTCCTATTTACACCCCTCGAAGGATTATACCTCGTGCTTATCAGTTCCAAGAGCTCGAACATCATCGAGGATCAGCAAACAATCAAGATGCTGTACAGCATTTGTTCGAAGGTCTGCCATGAAGGCATCACTTAAGGTACTTACAGGTGTTACTGAGACAATATCGATAAAAACTGCGTAGACATCATTCTTGGTTTTGACGATGCTGTTTCGATGGGCTACCGCGAGTCTGTGACCTTACAAGAAATCGAACAGCAGCTCAAGATGGAGAGTGCCGACGAGAAGGCTCACAATGCTCTGATGAAGCAACGTATCGAAGATGCAAGGGAAGCCGTCAAAAAGCAGCTGGAAAAGACCAAGTCGTGATAGCTCTCGGGCCTGTCCTTTAGGCACTGTATATTCATTATTATTGTGAATGGATCAGAGTGTAAAGGATTTCTTTGCAGGTCTGTGCTCAGGGTGGGCTCAGGTACTCATCATGCAACCATTCGACATCATTAAGATTAGACTCCAGACTCAAGATCTTGCCAATCCACGATACTCGGGTATTGGCGACTGCTTCAAGAAGATTGTCGCCGAGGAGGGACCACTTGCCCTCTACAAGGGTATGTTAGGTGTGGAACGTAGGAACTCTATCCCCGTTGATTGGATGCGGATTCCAAGTAAGTATTCAGTTCGGACTGAATGAGCGAGTGAAACGATACTTCTCCCAGTTCAAGGAGAGACCTACAGATCCCCTCCCTATGAAGTTTGTGGGAGCGTCGGGCATTATTGCTGGAATTGGTTGCGCCATCGTTTCGGTGAGTAGCAGTTGTGACTTAGACACCAGTGTAACACGCTAGGATACGCATACAAATCCAAGACAAGAACAACAAAACCTATTCCGGATCTGTACAGGCAGCCACCAAGATCGTTCAAGGCCACGGACTCACTGGCCTTTATCGAGGAGTTGTGCCTACAGTGTTGAGGTAGTCTATTGGTAGCTGCCTCTATTTCCTCACATACGAGGCAATCATGAGGTCCTTTGTTGGGCCAGGAGGAAAGGCTGCTGATGCTCCCCTAACAGCTTCGATCTTGGCAGGTGGGCTAGCAGGAATTGGATATTGGGCCTTCATCTATCCCATTGACTACATAAAGACCCTCGTCCAGACCGACGACCTGGTTAAACGAAAGTACAGCGGAATGCTGGACTGTTACAACCAACGCAAGAGCGAGGGCATTAAATCCTTCTTCCGAGGATACACTGTCTGTATGATGAGGAGTGTACCAGTCAACGCCGGAGGATTCTTCGTCTTCGAGATGGTGATGCGCTGGCTCGGACGTAGCCAGAAAAGCGAGTGATCCCATCACGACATATATTGCTCTATAATTGTAGTTGATATGCACGCCCTATTCCGACAAGAGACGTTGTCGCAGTACCCTAGACGCAACTACTTCAACGCTCAATCACCCACCCATCAGGTACTCTTCACTCTAACCAGACAGTTCATCGATGACATCGAGAATCGCAGGAGCAAATTGTTCCCGGACCGCAGACGTGTCCCTGGTCGCAAAGCGAAGTACATAATCTCCATAGCCTTCCTCATCCAGTTCTGGGCTTGTGCCAAGATGGTGCAAATCAAGAAGACCCAATCTCTACGAGATTAAAATCTAGCAAAGCTTCACCGCAAGGTGGTACCATACTTTTGCTCGTTAGGGGACGTCGAGTAAACAGTAGCACCAACATAGGTACACCATCATCAAGCATCGATTCGACCTGATTCTTGCGGAGGTGTTCAAAAAGCAGGGAGGGGCAGAGTACGTAAAGGAGCACCTCAAGCGCTTCCACAATCCCGATCTCTCATGGGCTTATCCCGAGCAAAGACACTTCATCGGAGGAGGACAAGGTCGTTATGCTCGTTCGATGGGGCAGGAAGTGTTTTACCGCTTCTTTAACGGAGTCACAGTCAACAACGTATGATACCGCTGCAGATGATGATACAAGTGCCAGAAGGGGTTGTAAGGCAGTAAACCCAAATTTATCACTCACCTATTGGTTTATTAGTGAGCATATGCAGAGGCAACGTTCCTCGCCTTACTACGTTTACTCACCAACAGTTGGAATCCACCGTATGGAGCCGTTAGTGATGCGCCGCAACAGCTAGACCAAACTAGCGAAGAGCAGAAAGTTTGCTGTGGGAGATGCCCCGACCCCTAAGCGCAATAACAGTCCACTGCGAAATCCCAACCATCTGTATCTCAAGCATCTACTGGAGCCTTTGCATGATGAGTTTAGTGCTTTAGAAGTTAAGCTTGCTACTCTTGAAAAGCTCTGGGCTGAAGCAGCAGTCCCACTGGACTACTACTCCAACTTCTTGAATACTCTGAAGAGGAAGCCGTCCAGGCGTTAACAGTTTCAACTCGTACTCAAGGAGGTGCAACTGCTCAGGGATCGACATCACTACCCCTACTTTCTGATTGCCGAGACAGTGCGAGCAAGGGAGAACGTACTAGGGCTGATTATCCCTTACTTCGAGCAAATGCATGGAGATAATCAACTACTTCTGGAAGAACTCAATGTTCTTGCGAGAGCCATGCAAGCAGATGTCCTGGTACATTATGCCAAAGAGACTGACGAATACCAGAATGTATCTCAGCAGCCAACAGCAGATGTGCCCACAAGCAAGCTATCATTAGTAATCAAGCATATTCTGCTGTATCGGCAGCTCACAACCAAAGCTATACGGTTGATTTGGGACTGGGGTTGTTAGCTAAGAAGAGAAGGCTTTATTGGTCCAGCACAATTCCGTCATAAAGGTGTGGACTACTACGAGAAGATCTCTGAGCAGGATTCGTTAATGGTGAGTCGGTGCAGTCAGTTGTTCGATAGACACCCTTATTGCTTGGTCAAGAAGGATCACGAAAAGGACTAGTTTGGACTGCTATGGAGAAAATTGAAACCAAATCCAACCGAAGCAACTGAGATCTTGGAGTGCATTGAGATCCTTGCGGTGCACAGTTCAGCTGTGCTGAAGCTGCAGCTCGCCGAAGCCTACAACCGCGATGTCGATACTGAGAGAACAGAAAAGATTTCGCCCCCTCGAGGAAAAAGTTTGGTGGAAAGATTGTATGGGAGTCAAGTTAAGCTATCTCTGCCTACCAACTACCTCCAGAGAAAGCATCCGGTCTACTTATAGAATCCGGAACGGGACAGCCAGCCATTCCGGATAGAATAAGTTCGGCATCAAAAATCAATGCTGGTGGAAGCTCCGAAGTATTAAGACCTGCTTGGTCGGGCAAATGCTCAAGCTAAGCTAGAGATGTTGGATGATCTTAACAGTAAGCTCCAGCATCGGCAACAGCGTGCTAGCGAAGTTACTATGCGCGAAAAGGACTACGATAAGGCCATTAAACTGAAGTTCGTTGAGAGTCAGCCAGAAAAGCATATAAGGGACGACCCTGACTAGCATAACCAGGACAAAATAATGACCGAAGTTTTTATTGCACCACCCCAACAAGAACTGACTTTCCTGTACGTCCAGATGTAGGAGGATAGGGTTTTGGACTTTCTCGAGAATCTTTTTCTGGAAAGGTAGAGGAACCAACGACAGCTAGATCACATCCTTCGAAAGGTACTCAGTCACCGAGACTGCACCATTCTCAAGGTCACAGACGAAGAGAGACCTGGTCGTGACAAACTGGTGTCACTTGTTGTTGGAATGTAGCAAACCCTGGCAAATGGAAAATTAGAGTTCGAAATTCTATAATTACTGCTCTTCAATGGCATGCGAAAAGAGACAGTCCTGCAGCAACTTACCTCGTACCTACAGCAGTACAATAAATACTCCTCATTGGCAATCAAGACAAACCGACAGTAGAATAGCGGTTTAAATGTGCTACCTGTTCCGATGGCCAGGTAGCAACAGAGCTACCAGCTGAGTATAAACGTATCGTTCCGTGCCCTGAAGAAGCACAAACAGGAGCTAAAGGAGATCTGTAGGGAATACTCGCATTTACGGCGACTTTACAAATCACGCAATGAATAAAGCAACAAGTACCTAACTTACGACGAGGACAGCGAGACATACCAGTTGGTCTACCAATGTAAGTTCAACATCGTATCTGCTGTGAAGATGGTCAGTGATGAGAGGGGAACTGTCACACCATACCTGAAGATTCGGATGGACAAGGTTGTAAAGTTAATACTGGGAGCACATAGGAGTATTCAGGCCTACAAATTGATCCAGTTCGGCGTCAAAGAAGTTATGCAGATGGTGTTTACTGACGATGGAAAAAGCACACTGGACGACTTCGATGAGGAATTGCTCGAAGATTGTTAGGAGCAGCCGCCTGTGACCAACTTGGAGGTATTGCTGCCAGTGCTTACAGTCAAGATGAAGTACCTCGGTTCGGAATCCGAAAAACTTCTCTTCCGGGAGACCATAAAGCTGTCGGATAAGGGTGTAGCACCCCTTTCATTAATCAGATCAAAGGCAAAATACCTGGACCGCCCATCAGACTTTCTCCTGATTCCGGAGCGGTTCATGCTGCGTGTGCTGAACCGTGAAGGCTAGGTCCTCTTCAGCCGCAGTTTCTGATGCTTAATAACTCGTAAAGTTGTAACCCTTAGACTATCACTTGGTGCCTGACTTTCCGTCACTGGAAGCAGTCAAAGTAATATTAGTAGCGGTGATGATGATTGTCGCCACCGACCGCTACTTGCCTGATTTCTTGGAAGAATGCTGATGCTCGGCTTTGAGTTGCATCTGGTATTCCAGCCTGCTTTCATCGATGGCTTTGAGTTCCTTCCGAGCCATTTCGATGCGTTTGTCGAGTTGGTTGAGTACTGCAGGCTCAGCTTCCTTGAGGGCTGCGATGTTAGCCAGCATATTCTCCACTCGCTCGCTCATAAGCTTCTTGACCTTAAGTTGCACCTCCAGCTACCGTTCCAGTTGAGCGATTTCCTGCTCCTCCTGTTGCTGGTTGAAAGTTGGTGGTTTTATACTGTCAATTTCTATCTTTGTCTTTGTGTACACTTTCATCTACTTCTCGAACCGTTCGTAGGCTTCTTTGGAAATGCGACTGCTTTCCGACTAGAACTTAGCACCTTATAGTTCCATCTGTTGCTTGACTCTCTGTACTTCCATCCGGAGGCATTCTTTTAAAAACTCCCTTTTTGACATCTGCGGACAGTTTGGGAGGTAGTTGCTCAATCCCTGTTGGTCTTTGCTATCTGTCTTCTGGAACTAGAATGTGTCGAGGGACTATAGCGACATGAAATTGCAGTGACCCGTTCTTTTGAGGTGCTGAAAAGCATGTGATTGGGTAGTCTTGGCAGGATCAACCAACCCGCATAGTCTGCAGTAACACTGCTTGCACATCCACAACTCTTCATACTCGTTGCATTGCTAGCAGTGAATTATTGGTTGCGGCCAAATGTGATAGCGGCATGTGGGACATCCCGGCTATCTTTGGTTGTATTGCTTCAGGCACTTCAAGTGGAAAGAGTGGCAACAAAGCGTTGTAATGATCGGCTGGGGGTGATCTTCGTAAAGCAGATGCTCGTGGCACAGTTTGCATTGATGACTAAAGTTTTGAGCAAGGTTTTCCAGAGCCTCAGCTTCAAATATGTAGTCCGGCTCAAGGAGTTCGGATTCGGCGAGGTCAAGTCTGCTCAGTATGAATGTGAGAAAGTTTAGTTCTGAACAGTTGAATTCCACCGACTGCAGCTCTCGCAGTACAATTCGAGCTGGTTGGAGGTCGTTGTAGCGACGACCCAGCCATCTCTGCTGCAGTTCCTGGCAGTAGTGCGCTGCATAAAAGCACTCATACGTTCGGTTAGGCGCAACAACAAAGCGTAGCAACTTGCCTGTTCACATCGAACAATCTTTATGTGTTCAAGTGAGGAGACGTACTCGGTCAGACACACCTCTGCAAGTTAGAACGGGCTGACTGCTAGTGGTACTGCTATCACTGCCACGCATCTCCCTGTTTGTTAGTTTCGGTGCACAGGTACTCTGCCATTCACAGCTAATGGTTTGAGGTGCAGTAATCCCCCAGCGACTTCCTTCTTCGGTCCTCCACACCAATATCTCAGCTTCTCCATCCTTGTAAACTTATCGTAGCATTCCTTTTCGTCGAGGAGCTCCACCTGCCATCTTACCTACAGCTTTTCATGCAGGTCCATATAAGCTTTATTATTGGCCGAATCAAAGATGAGGGCATTGTAGACGAGTAGAAAGGAACACCCGCTTAAATAGTCAATGGAATTCGGTAAGTCCATCGTAGTGTGCCTCAATCCGCGGTGCCCTGTCTCCGATCGAAGATACCTACGTGGACTCAAACTCTCCGATCATTCGGATCTGTGCAAGGGTCACATCTTCGGAATCGATGCACTTCTCGAAACAGATGAGAGTGCCATCGGAGAGGCCTATCCTGTTGACGATATAGGGAGGAACGTAAAGATAAAGCTGCAGCGCTGCAAGTAGTTCAATTTGGAAAGCTATGCTGATGTGCTAATTGAGGATTTTCGGCGCACAGTGAATAAGATACTGGATCGGTTTCGCTAAACGATGCAAAAAGCAATGCCTGGAGACCAGCTCCTCAAGGAATACCTGAAGATATTTTCACTGGATAATGTGAAGAAAATCTTGAAAGGTCATGGTAGTTCTGCTGAGCTAACGACCTGTCTGCTTGATTCTCATAACAGCCAGAACTACAAATAGCTCAGATAAACCAACTCCAGGCTCGATGAACTCAACACACAGCTTAACACGATGATGGAGGATATGACTACATTGTTGCTTGGCTACGAGAAGGACGCTATTGTAGTCAGGAGGAACCTTGCAGAGAGGATCTACAGGCCAGCTTTGGGTCAAAATAGGCTCAATGAAGTCTGTTATGGACTCCTCAAAAGCACATATCTCAAAAGTGAGTTCATCTCAGTCGACCACAATTGGATCAGGTTTCCTCAGGCAGATCTCAACCATTTCAAGCCTTGGGTTTATGGGGAGAAGGGGTTTAGCGAGGGTGTTCATAAGCTTATTTTGCAGGCCTCCACACCAGAGAAAAACATGAACTGCGGGGTGTGTATCCTACAACATCAAGACCTAAACAGTTACCCCTATGCGATATATAAAAGTCTTCACGATCGCGTGAGTCGATAATTCAAGCTTATCCGAGGCTGTTAGGTCAACACTTTCATTGACGGCAAGACCCAGCTGGAAGTCATTATGGACCTAAACAACTACCAGGTCTCAATAAGGGACGACGAGGACAGATGCTTATACGTGGCGACATTGAAGAGCTCAGTGCAGTACCACTTTGGCTTGGTGGGCGAATTGTGGAGCGTACGCATAATTCATCTTACGTGAGATCGACATCATCAGCAGAACTGTGGCGCGAACTCGCATTGTTGACATGTTGCCGGTGCTGTTGGAATTCCTCTGCGGTTCATTAACCTTTCATGTGCTGTCACTCGACGTAGTCCCTCTGGTTTCACCTTGTTTTCGTCACTGGGGTTCCACATGCGCTCGGCAAAAGCACTACTTCGAATCCAAATCTTTGGGTGGTGGGTATAGCGATTGCTCATTTCACTCCAAAGGCATACAACTCCGCCGATGACATTCTCTTTAGCTGGGGAGTTGCTAATTAAGCGCTTTAGGCTGTTCTGGTTAAAGAAGTCCATCCACGTGGAATAGCTGCCATAGGGGCTACCCAAGTAGTTGCCCACTCCGAGATCCAAATAGTACTGACCATAGAAGCTTGCAACGATTTTATGATCGGTACGGGGAATAGCCGTTCCACCCCACCAATGAATCATATCGTTAGGTTCCAGTTGGATGTTACCGTTATTGATCCAATAAATAGGTGTCTTCTTGGGGTCAAGCTCCTTGATAATTTTGTGCTGTCGCCTACGATAGTAGAGTTCGAATTCGGCAGGAGTACCTGACTTTAACTGTTCACGTTCGCTAGCCATGAGCTGGGTTTTATTCACCAAACAACGCAAAGCGACCTCATCACCACCCAGATGAAGAACTGGATCTGGGAAGATTTCCATGATTTCCGCAAACACCTCCTTTACAAGGGTGTAAGTGGACTCTAATGTGACATCCAATGGACCCATGTAGTGTCCTGGGGAGCAAGCGACTTCGTGATTAGCAGGAGCCCTTCCCCACGACGCAGCGTGGCCTGGCGAGTCCAGTTCGGGTACCACTCGAACACCCCTAACCATGGCGTACCTCACTACTTCTTTGGCTTGGTCTACTGTGTAGACCGATCCTTCCTCAAATGAAGCATACTCAGCAATTTCAGGATGTCTGCGAAGTACCAAAGGGAAAGAGTCTTCGTCAGTGATGTGCCAGTGCAGTACATTGAGTTTGTTGTACATTAGAGCATCAATGGTTTCCAATATCATATGGAAGGGTAGATAATGGCGGGCTGTATCAATCATGACTCCGCGATATTGGAACGAAGGCTCATCGTTAATAGTGATGGGCAAATGGGTAAGCTTGCATGAGCGCCTCTCCAACGGCCCCCTGAACCTCTGACATTGGAAAAGTTGCAAGAGTGTTTATACTCCACGCACGACCCCTACATAAGTCTTAGCACTGATCTCTGCAGATTCCTTTTGCACTTTGAGAGAGTATTGCTCCTCAGCAGTGGTGAAGACACTGCGCAGGCTATGGTCGTCAGAAGTGATCTTGACAGAATACTCGATCCGCTTGGACAGCATTTCATCAGCATTGCTTACATGCATTTCATTAGCACCAGCACACCCAAATGTCTTCTTCTGGAGATGCTCAAGCAACTCATGATAGTGACCTTGGTGCTAGGTAGGCACTGACACCAACTTGTACATTATTGCGCATGGGTCGTTGAGCACGAAAGGATTCTCCTAGCTAGCCATCGTACAGTTAACAGGCATGGGCAGCATGTTTAGCGATCCACAGTTGTTTGTGGCTGCGACTGCCCAGATGAGCAGAACGATAGCCAACGAACCCACAAGCCTCATAAATTAAGTAAGATGCAATGAGAGTTGAAGGAGTTATATTTGTTGCTTCAAACGGGCCAATGCAAGAGGCTTCCTAAAAATTGATAGATGAGCGGTCGAGACAGGCAAACTCGGTTCGGTGGGCAGCATAGAATCATGCGCTAGAGTACCTCCCGATCGTCGAACAGCGAGCTAAATAAGTCCACCGACTCAGTAGCAAAACCCGATGAATGGAAGTTTTCTTCTACGAACGGACCTAAGGGTGAGTTGGTTCCTTGCAATCCAAAGCCCTCTCTGTCGTCAATGGACAGTAAGTTTGACAAGGGATGGTCGAACAAGTTGAGGGAGAGCTCAAGTGAACTTGTGGAGCCTTGCAAAAAACCTCCTTTACCAATATTTCAGCAACTACGTTCATCTCGACCGGAATCGAAGGACTTCGGTGTTCAGATCACTGAGGTCGTGCCATTACTGTGCTGCCGCAGGTTCTTCGTTCGGAACGAGCAGCTCAATCATTCGGAGACACTTATCTGCGAGTTCAAGGACTACGCCTTTCCCTGGGAGAACCACAATATGGAAACCTTGAAACGCACTATCTGCTCTTTTTTGAACAGTTTCGGAGGCGTGATCTACATCGGTGTGCAGGAGACAGGGGACATGCGTAGCTTTGTGAAGGGGAGGGTCTACACGGAAATAGACCGACAGCGAGTAGTGATGGACATCAATGCTATCCAAGCACAATTACAACCTCAAAGGGAGGTCATTAACCGCGTGAATACTAGATTCGTGCCAGTAAGGTATAGTTGCAGCCTCAAATTTATCCCTGGTTGCTTCGTAGTGAAGATTAAGGTATGCAGTGGTAACCCCCTTCACACCTACTTCTTCGAGGACAATGAAAGGGTTGTGCAGTGCTATTACCGTGACGAGAAATCGGTGAGGAGGATTGACGAGTAGGACTTCTGGGAGCTCCAACGCAGCAGGTTCCTTCACCCCATCGACAGGCAGATCAACCCGCATGAAGGCCAGTGCGAAGAACCCGAGGAAGGCATCCTATTCT
>ERZ724508.1605-NODE-1605-length-13101-cov-3.299172_pt1 | contig 13101 bp, 15 predicted proteins | sample MGYA00376041_ERZ724508 | MGnify/ENA primary metagenome ERZ724508 (study PRJEB28724, sample SAMN07190887) | wastewater metagenome | isolation source: effluent of sewage treatment plant in Hong Hong | place: USA: Christiansburg, Virginia | collected 2016-03-01 ...
AGGATCAACTATTAGTCCCGGTTATTTTTGAAAACAAAGAATAGGTAATAAAAAAGTCCACAATGCTGTGGACTTTTTTATTCGTAATGGCTAAAACCATATTCTTTTATTACTTAATTTCAATAGGTACTAATTCACCGTCGTAAACATATTCGAAGATTACCTTATCTTCTTTTTCATCAACAGTAATTTTTATGTTTTTTACGTAAGGTGCCAGTGGAACATAATCCACATTTTCTCTTTCGTATCCATAAACATTGTTTGGACCACCGATTTGAGTAGTGATTTCTAATAAGTTTCTCCAACCTGCGGATGGATATACATTCACTTTCATTGTGTAAATATTACCACCAACTTCTCTTATGTATTGTTTCGTAATGCAAATTGTTGTATCCATTTGATAAACAACTTGTGGCTGTGGTTGGTAAATTACTGGTTGTGGTTGTGGTGTACAATTTCCACAGTTTCCAACAATATTATTTGTTGACTTAGTAATTACTGGTGTTTTTGCTTTAGGTTTTGACGTTGTTGTTGTTTTCTGCGTTATACTAACTGGTGGCTGTGCATTAACTGTTACCATTGTGAACATTAATGCGATTACTGCGATAATTGAACTTACTTTTTTCATCTGATTTTCTTTTTGAGTGATTTATTAAATTAATGATTTATACCCATAATATAGCATAAATACATTATTTTGTCAATGGTCTCTATAACCACTTAAAAAGCCCTAAAATAAGGCTTTTTAAGTGTAATACTTATTTTTTTCTGGTCTCTTTGTCGCAATCACATCCACAGTGATCGCCATCCATTGAACATGTTCCCTTGTGACCAAGGTGGCATACTGCCCATTTTCCACATCCGATTAATCCAACACCCAAAGCAAGACCAAGGGTTACGATATCCATTTCATTTGCTTGAAAACCTTGCCCTTTTTTAACCATCGTAATTACAACCAACATGATGATTGCAAACAATGATGACCAGATTTTTGTTCCGAATCCGATAATAACACCAACTCCTCCGACTGTTTCAATCAACGCTACAAGCCACGCCCAGAATGCAGAAAATCCGAGACTTGCGAAAAATCCAACTGTCATTTCCATGTTTGAAAGCTTCATGATTCCGTGAATAAGAAATACTGAACCCAATACTGTACGTAACACCAAAAGTCCAAGGTTAGTGTTAGTAGGATTATACATCTTGTGAATAATATGTTTCATAATTAAAATTATTTAATGATTAATAGATAGTAGTATGCGCCTAATTTATCTTTCATGCAAGTAATAAAAACTTCAAATTGGTTATACTTGACATATTATTAATAACATGCTATCATGTATTCATATATTTTTAACTTAATAAATCAAAAGAAAAAATGAAAAAAGGAATTCAAACACTTGCACTGGCTATCGTATTAGCAGTAACCGTAACGTCTTGTAAAAAAGACAAAGACATCACACCTGAAGCGTCCGCAATCGCGCAAATCGACGGGAAAACAATGAAGGTTGAAAGCATTAAGATCGGAGAGATTGATATTGCAGAATATGCTATCAATGGATTCGCTTATAACAAATCAAAACCTACATTGTTTGAGCCAAAAATAAGCAGCGGCGGAACAACATTGCTTTATAAAACAACTGACAATTCTCAGATGGAAACAGCGCAGTTAATAGAGACAAAAGGTGGTTTGTTGAATATCCAATTCACTGACAGCAATCCAAATGGGATTGGTAGTCAAAACAGTGTATATGTTCCACAAGAACTATTGGATAAAAGAATCATCACTTATCAGCAAAACAACTGCGCTTATTGCCAGGCATATTACATCTGCTCGTCAGAAGTAATGAACGGTAATTACAATGTTGAAAAAGTTGGTGAAAGATTCATTTTAACACGCACAGAAGAACCAGTCATCATAATGACAATGACTATTAAATAGAATAATCGGTGCGAAAAATTACAAAAAACGGCTTCATAAATTATGAAGCCGTTTTTGTTTTCTTTTTTTGCGTTTTATGAGCTTTTCTGTTAAAGTAGCCGCCATATGACGACACCAATCAAAACAGAAGTTAAGAAGCTTCCTAACAGCCAAGCCGAGATCAAGGTGACTATTTCACATGAAAAAGTTGCTGGATATCGAGCAAAATCAATCGCAGCACTTGCAAACACTGTTGAAATTGACGGTTTCCGAAAAGGAAAGGTTCCAGAAAATAAAATTGTCGAGAAAGTTGGTGAAACAGGACTACTTGCTGAAATGGCAGACAATGCATTAACTGATTTATATCCAACTATTATCGAACAAGCAAAAGTTGAATCAATCGGTCGCCCATCAATTGCAATTACAAAACTTGCACCAGATAATGATGTTGAGTATGTCATTACTACTGATGTTATGCCAACCGTTGAATTAAAAGATGTTGAAAAGCTTGCAAAAGCAAAAAATAGTGAAGCATTGGAAATCGAAGTTACCGATGAAGAAATCGAAAAAGCTATCAAAGAAATTCGTCAGATGCGAGCTCATCAACAAATGCATGATGAAGGAGTTGATCACCATGATCATAATCACCAAAATATTGAAGATGCAGATTTACCAGAACTGACTGATGAATATGTGAAAACTCTTGGTGCATTTGAAAATGTTGAAGATTTCAAAACAAAATTGAAAGAAAACATGAAAAAAGAAAAAGAAACACATGCACACGAAAAGCGACGCATTGAAATCATCGAATCAATAATTGATAACGGAACATTTGATATTCCTGAATCAATGGTGGATTTCGAACTCAATAAAATGTTCGAACAATTCAACTATGACCTTTCAATGTCAGGTTTGAAAATGGAAGAATACCTAGGACAAATCGGAAAGACTCCAGCTGATATGCGAACCGAGTGGCGAGATCAGGCAATAAAACGAGTTCACATGCAAATGGCGCTTGAAAAAATTGCATCTGATTTCAACGTAAAAGCAGATCAAGCAAAAATCGATACACAAGTTGCTGAAATTATGGAAATGTACAAAGGACAAGCCGTTCAGGAAGAAAATGTGATTGCCTATGTAACTCAAACTATGACAAACGCAGCCGTGTTTGATTGGTTAGAAAGTGTAAAATAATAAACCCGATTGGGTTTTTATTTTGCTTGTGTTCATGCTATAGTCACTTTAGTTTCAAGATTCCGCACGATATTATGGTTTTCTGATTACAACTTGAAACGATTATTTAATTTATCTATATATTATGTCTTATTTAGTTCCAACAGTACTTGAAAAAACATCTATGGGCGAACGTGCTTATGATATTTATTCACGTCTTTTAAAAGAGCGAATTATATTCCTAACAGGTCCAGTAGATGAAACCATGGCAAACCTGGTTATTGCACAACTATTATTTTTGGAAAACGAAGATAATAAAAAGGATATCACCTTGTATATTAATTCTCCTGGAGGTCACGTAAGCGCAGGTCTTGCAATGATTGATACAATGAACTTTATCAAATGTGACGTATCGACCGTATGTGTTGGTATGGCAGCATCAATGGGCGCTATGATTTTGTCATGTGGAGCACCTGGAAAACGATTCATTCTTCCAAACTCAGAAGTAATGATTCATCAACCATCAGGTGGAACCCAAGGAATGGCTTCTGATATTGAAATTACTGCAAAAAATATTTTAGCGACTAGAGCTCGTTTAAACAAGATACTTGCAAAAAATACAGGACAAAAATTGGAGAAAATCGAAAAAGATGTTGATCGAGACTTTTTCCTAACAGCAGAGGAATCTGTAAAATATGGAATTGTTGATAAAATCATCACAAAGCGATAATAACCGCCCAGTGCGGTTTTATTGTACAAAAAAACTGTAATTCATTTATGAATAAATGAATTACAGTTTTATAATTTAAATTGTCTAATCAGACATACAATAGGTATCAGTTTCTTTATAAAAATAAATTCCTGATTTTCTTGTTACTTTTGCAAACGTTTCATCTGCTCCGACTAACAAACTCGGAATGTGGGTAATCGAATCGAACGTAAGATGCGCCGTTGAATCGTAACGTGCGATTTCCATTGATTGGTAGTAAGGCATACCCATTGATGATGTTGTCCCGTTTTTGCCGGGTTTCACATATTCAATGGATATAATAGTGTCTGTTGATGCTAGACGCACCAATTGCTCAATAAGTTCTGAATCTTGTGATCTGCAGTACATATCATTATCTTCCTGTGAAAAAGAAATAATTGGTTGTTCTGACGGATATAAGAACTTAGAAACAAAACCTGTTAGGTATGTTATTTTTTCATTTGCTGTGGCTAGGGCCAATACGCCAAAAATAACGATTGTGTATGAGTATACGCTTTTAATTCTCATGATATTAAATTTTGGTTTATTAATGATTTTTTCAAATACTACTGGAACTGTGAGTATTGTCAAGAAACCCTATACAAAGTCAGTATTGTATGATACATTAAAACCAAGTACAGAACACTGATTGTTGCGGTTTCTTTCTCTTTATTTCTCCTCTGTACCACCCAAACTTTTGATTTTTAATTTATTGAGTAGCACTTTTATTGGTTAGTCTTTATTATTATGATGTATATTATTTTTCTCTTGGCCCTGTTTGCAGGAGTTTCCTTGGGATATTTCGTGCGTGTTATTCTTGCACGATTCCAGAAAAGATCTCTTGAAACAAACGTGCAAGAGATTCTCTTAAAGGCACGTACTGATGCCCAAAAATTAATCACTGACGCAGAATTGCGAGCAGATAAAACCCTGGCTGAAAGTCGGGAACTTGAACGTTCTCGTGAAAAAGAATTTGGAAAAACAAAAGAACATTTAGAAAGACGTGAACAAACACTCGATAAACGCCAAAGTGATTTGAATCGTGATTACGAAAATATGAAAACAAAAATCGAAGAGGTTCGTTCCATTAAAGAAAAGGCTGAGGAAGCACTTAGAGTGCGGACAGAAGTCTTAGAAAAGATTGCAGGTATGACGCGAGATGAAGCCGCACAACTTTTAGTTAACGAAATTGAATTAAATAGTGCAACAGATTTACAATCACGTATCCAAAAACTTGAAATGTTTGGAGAGGAACAACTTCGTGAGCGTGCAAAAGTAATTTTAACAACGGCTATCAATCGATTAGCATCGTCTACTGCATCAGAACTGACAACGACATCAGTAACAATCGAAAGCGATGAAATCAAAGGAAAGATTATTGGAAAAGAAGGGCGCAATATCCGAACATTCGAACGAATGGCAGGCGTTGAACTGTTGATCGATGATTCACCAAATGAAATCATTGTTTCATCATTTGATCCAATCCGACGACAGATTGCGCGCGTTGCTCTTGAAAACTTGATCAAGGATGGACGTATCCAACCGGCAAAAATCGAAGAATTCATTGAAAAAGCTCAGGCTGAAATCAACGAAATCGTAAAGAAAAAAGGAGAAGAAGCATTATATGAATGTGGAATATTTAATGTTGATCCACGCGTTGTGGCAATATTAGGACGATTACATTTCCGAACCAGTTATGGCCAAAACGTATTGAAACACAGTATCGAGGTTGCTCATCTGTGTGAAATGATCGCATCTGAAATCGGAGCTGATCCATACATCGCAAAATTTGCAGGATTGGTTCATGATATCGGAAAAGCGCTCGATCATGATATTGAAGGAACACACGTTGAAATTGGAATCAGAGTTCTGCAAAAATTTGGAGCTGATGAACGTGTAGTGATTGGAATGCGTTCTCACCATGATGAATATCCTCATGGATCATTGGAAGCGATCATTGTTCAGACATGCGATATGATTTCTGGAGCGCGTCCTGGTGCACGACGCGATACACTTGAAAACTATGTGAAACGTTTACGAGAACTCGAAGCTGTTGCAAACACGTTCCATGGTGTTATGAAATCATACGCACTACAAGCAGGACGCGAAATTCGAGTATTCGTTCATCCAGATCAGCTTAATGATTTACAGGCGAAACGAATTGCTCGCGACATGGCGATCAAAATCGAGAAAGATTTGCGTTATCCTGGAGAGATTAAAGTCACTGTGATTCGTGAGAATCGAGTGATTGAATATGCAAGATAATATGTGAGTAAAATAAAAACACCGCTATGGTGTTTTTATTTTATAATCTTCACAACTCCATCAACAACCTGCTTCATCACATATGTTGTATTGTTTGTTGTTGCGCCATGAACATCATCAAATTTCATTTTTCCAAATGTAACTGTGTTAAATTCAGTTTTTGAAATGTATTCCGCTAAGTGATCTCTATCTTTTTCAAGTGCCTGTGCCAAAATCATGATCGTATCATAACTGTTTGACGCACCGAATTTAGGGACTTCGTTGTATTTCTCCTTGAACTTCACTTCAAATGAATCATCCTGCCGTGTTGCAGAAAAGAAACTCATATTGCTCACTAATTTTGCAAAATCTGGATTATCTACATAGTCCTGTCCAAATTCATCACTTGATAACTTCATATCAGGATACAACTGCGAACGATTTTTGAAAAATGCATCAATAGCTTTCTGATCGTACAATGCTGCAAATACCATATCCGCATTATCTGATTTAATTTTTGTAACCAATGTTCGGAAATCTGCATCACCACCATTGATCAATTCTTTACGCACAATTTCAATACCAAGCTTTTTTGACTCTGTTTCAATACGATTTGAAAGATCAGTATAATACGCATCATTTTGAACAATAATATCTAAACGCTTTACGCCAGTGTCTTTCAAATATTTTGCAAATAATTCAGCCTTTGGTTGTGATCGATACCATGACGAAAATACATTTTCATAAGCGTTCGGTGTACTGACAGCTTCAGCCCCTGCGTCAGGTGACATCATGATAATATTTTTTCCTGTTACTGTTCCTTGGGCGCCAGGATACACATCCAACCATGTTGGTCCTAGTATACTTGAAACATTATCAATACTAATTAATTTTTGAACTGCAGAAATCGAACCTGCAGCAGTGCTCTTTGTATCCTCTACAACTAACTCGATATTATTTCCATTAATTCCACCTTTTGCATTCAGTTCATCAACTGCCATCTGTGCACCTTTCAATGACATTTCCGCCCATGTAGACGCATCACCCGTAAGACCGAGCGCTGCGCCAATTTTGATTGGCTGACCTGTAGATACAGTCTTGTGATTCTTAGAAATAACAATTCCCGCAATGACTGCTCCGATGACAACAACTATGATAATAAGTTTTTTGTAATTCATATAATTAAGAGATATTAGTTATTAAAAAATCCTTTCCTTGTTCCCTATTTAAAAAGATAATCTTCTGCTCAGATGCTTTCCAAAAATTATCCAGAAATGTCTTTGTCTTTTGAATGTCAAATTCTTTGCAGCTGTAAATATCTAACTGCACATATTGTTTATCAGTCCAATAATGAAATGAGATATGTGATGTAATAATCCCCATAAGTCCAGTCCATGCATCGTTATGGCTGAATTTAAACACTGGATCAATTAGTACATGCATTCCAATTTCGTTTACCAAATCAAATAAAAAATTTCGTAATAGCTGTTCAGCATCTTTTCCTAAATCTTTTCGTCCTACTTGTGCCTGATAGATCAGGTGGTGATGTATTATTTCCATAATTAGATTTAGATATTATTAATTCTATTAAAATGCTCGCTGCCATCTGGATAAATTTCTATATAATCTTGCAATAATTCTTCACCTTTATGGATATTGCGTTTTGCTATCATCACCATATTTGAATCCTGCGTAACATTTGCAGTACCAAATTCTGCATGATTTAAAATTCTGATGGCATCAAATGCTACATGCCATTTCTGTGTTTTCTTGTGAAAATATCCATAATACTTAACTTCTGTTTGCTCTTTGGAATCTAAACTTTGAAATTCATCATTTGTGATATCTACATCAAGTAGAGGACTTGGCGAATAAATATAATCGCCTTGTTTAATATCCTGATCGGCAAATAAACCAATCCCATGAATACATGATTTTTCTATTTTATAATTTATATAAATCATAATATTTGTATTACAACACATATTTACATATTTGTCATAAAATATGATAAATATACATAATAAGTAAATTAATTATTTACTTTATTGGCAAAAAATATATACTACTTATGTGAATCTATTCCCAAAACAATCTATCGAATCTGCTATTATTACCCATCTGCAACAACGGTCATGGGTGATTGTTGAGCTAATTTCCGAACTTAAAAAGACTCGTCCAAAGCTTTCCAAACAAGCAGTGTATCAAGTTATCCGCAGCCTGAAGAGGTCTGAAATTGTTATTGTGCGGTCGAAAAATGTTTCCCTTTCAAGTATCTGGATTGATCGTATGCATGACTTTTTCACAGTTGCAAAATATACGTACGAAGGATCGGCTGTAAACAATAATCAATCAACCGAAAGCTTCTTAAACTTGGAAGATGGTGACCGTATCGTATATGAATTTAAAAGCCCTGCAACAACAGATATCTTTTGGGGGCATGCATTTAATATCTTGCTTGGTGTTATGAAGAAAAACGATCCTGTATTAATCTATGGACCGCACCAGTGGTTTATTCTTGCACGAAACGAGTCTGAATCTGAGATCATCCGCCAGGCAGAATCGCAAAACCATCCATGGTATGTCTATGTACCGAATAAAACACCGCTTGATATATATGCTAAAAAATACTTTAAAAAACCATGTTCATATTATATGCAGGATCTTCGGTATTTTAAAGAAAACTCTTATGTAAACCTTTTCAGTGATTTCATTATCGCAGTAGTGCTTGATGAGAAAACACAATCTGCCATTGAAAAATTTTATAACACTTATAAATTTTGGGATAACACTGCAGAAACTGAATTAAAATACATCATTTCCCATATGAAAGGGCGCAATAAACTCACCATCAGTCGTGATAGTAAGAAAGCCGCCAAATATAGAAAAATCTTTTCAAAATATTTTCTACTATAAAAAGCACATCATGTGCTTTTTATTAATCCCAACCTTTTCCTTTGTGCTTCATATCACCTCTTTTGAATTCTTTTTTCTTGTCTCTGTGAGCACCAGTTTTGAAACCTTGTCCAAAAGGTGCTGCAACTTGTTCCTGCTTTGCTTCATAGCTCGCATGATTGGCAACAGCAGTATAAGCATCAATTTTTTTCTGTTCAAGTTTTGTTGCATCCTTCTTACTTGATGGTCCTTTGTTGAATCCCATGTTTATATTCATATACTAAAATTATACCATAAAAAAAAGCATGCCTCGCGGCATGCCATAATAAAAAACTAACCAAATGAAAATATTCTATTGTGCACGATTTCCGTGTTTGTTGTGTTTTTATTTAAAAGTGTTGTTGTAGAGCTTTTTGCTTATTTTTTCCAGTTGGAAAACCAATTGAAGTTAAATATCCACTTATATCGCCTACTTTTTTCAAGGTACTGAACATTTCTTTTGGTGGATAAATTTTTACAGTTTCATTACCAATTAAAAATGTCATTTGCATTTCTTTTTCGGCTTCTTTACTTGGTTTTTCTATTAGATTAGCAATTTGTCTACCTATTTCAATTTGTTGCTTACTTAAGTTTTCTGTAAACGTTGTAACACTGTCTGAAGGCATCAGTCTAAAGGAAATACATCCGTTGCAAACGGTCACGAATCGTGATTTTTCATTCACAACGATAGTAAATTTCTTTTCTTCTTGATGGTCATTTGTTGTGGGTTCTGTTGGTTTTCCAGTCATTCCTAATAGGTTTTTAACGATTTCTTTCATACGCGCATATTTTTTATATGTGAATTATTCTTTTTTTCAATGTTTATTATAATCATTTTACGTAGTTTGTCAATATTTCCCTATTTATATAAAATAGCCTATACTATAAGGGTCTTTCGAAAAACCTTGGAAACAGGGAGTTTCTAAAGGCTCTAGAGCATTATTATATAACGAGGAATCGCCAAGGCCTTGGTAGAACTCATACTTACGCACTATGAATAAATCAGCACTTGCAGAATTGATCCACGAGAAAATCGGAGGAACAAAAGTTCAATCAGAAGAGGTTGTACAAATGATTATTGATTCTATCATCTCAACTTTGAAAAAAGGAGATGAAGTATCATTGGCTGGACTTGGAATCTTTTCAGCAAAAGCACGTCCTGCACGAATGGCGCGCAATCCAAAAACTGGTGAGCAAGTAAAAGTTGCTGCAACAACGGTACCAAAATTCCGAGCTGCAAAAGCTTTCAAAGACGCAGTTAAATAGTCTTTCAAGAAACTACTGTCGAGACCAGTGGTTTTTTTGTTGAGAACATGTTGACTGCACATTCATAAAGAATTGTTATTTATACAGAAGTATCCATATCTTCTTTTTTAAAAGACTACCGGGTTGGTTTCCGGATTTGGCACAGGTTTTCCTGTGTCATTTCTATTACTTGATTAAAATAGAAAATCTGCTATTATGACAATCATGCGGTGTTAGTTTAGTGGTAGAATGACTGCCTTCCAAGCAGTAGATAAGGGTTCGATTCCCTTACGCCGCACATAAAGAAAAAACAGCTCAAAAGAGCTGTTTTTTCTTACCATTCCAAATAAACAGTTTTTAATGGTTCATCGGGTACATCTCCAGCCTCTGCATATTCTAGTAGTTCTTGTGGAATATCTGATAAGAATTCTGATGGTGCATTAAAATTTTGCTGACCGTAAATGGTTCGCGCGTAAGCATGTGATAAATACAATCGTTCACGTGCCCGAGTAACTGCCACATAAAACAAACGGCGTTCTTCTTCTTGTTCCTCTTTTCCTTTTTTTTGATCATATCCCGCATGTGGGAATAATCCTTGTTCCAAACCTGTAACAAACACATAATCAAATTCGAGCCCTTTTGCCGCATGCACGGTCATCAACCGCACTGCTGGCCGATCTTCACGAATATTGTCTTGTTCTGATAAAAGAGAAATATCTTCAAGCATCTGAAGTAAACCATCGCCAAGTGGCATATCATCATATCGAAGTGCATACGTCACCAATTCTTCCATTGTCTCCAGTCGCTCACGCTCGTCTGCTGAACCATTTGTATAAGCTGTAAACATTCCAGATCTGTGAATTGCATAACGTACAGATTCCGATGGAATTTTTTCAAAGCAAACCTTTCGAATATCGTTTATGATGTTTTGAAAATCTCGATATCCACCACCTGCGGCACCTGTTAATTCATTTGCCTGACCTGCGAATATTTTTGCAAGTGCAACTTTTCCAATTCCGCGTTTTGGTTCATTGATAACGCGTTTAATATCTGACAAACTATCTGGATTCACTGATGCACGAATATATGAAACCAAGTCTTTGATTTCCTTTCGCTCAAAGAATTTCACACCAAGTACTTGATAGGGAATTTCTGCATGCAAACATGCTTCTTCCAATGCTCGTGATTGAAAATGTGTACGAAACAAAATTGCAATATCAGTTGCTGCTATTCCACTAGAAATTAAGTCTTTTATATTTTTTGCTACAAGTCTTGCTTCGTGGTTTTCATTAAGCCCAACATACACAGTAATTGTCTCGCCTGCATGTTTATCAGTGCGAAGTGTTTTATCAATACGCGCTGTGTTTTTTGTAATAATCGCATCAGCTACTGACAAAATATTTGCAGTTGATCGATAGTTCTGTTCAAGTAAAATCGTTACAGTTCCTGGGAAATCCCGTTCAAAATTCAACATGTTTTTAATATTTGCTCCACGCCACGAATAAATATTTTGGTCGGTATCACCTACGGCACAAATATTGTGATCTGATCCCGCCAGCATCTTTGCAACCTGATACTGGATTTCATTGGTATCCTGATACTCATCAATGTGGATATACTTAAACTTTGCTTGAAGTACTTTTCGTACCTCTGCATTTTCCTCAATCAGTTCTTTTGTCTTTACCAATAGATCATCAAAATCTAATGCGTTCTCGCGTAGTTTTTTTTCTTGATAAAGTCGCCATACTTTTACAGCATTATCGGTTACTGGATTGTAAATCTCCGCTTCAAAATCAAATACTTTTTTTCCTGCATTCATTGCATTACTAATGATAGTTTTAATAGTTCGTGGATCGTATTGTTTTGAATCAATGGATAATTCTTCCATGCAATCTTTAATTAAACGAGTCGTATCTGTTGTATCCATGATCACGAACTCTTTCCGTAATTTTGCTTCACGATAAAATGTTCGCAAAATATACACACCTAATCCGTGAAATGTTTTCATCATTGGCATCATTCGATGTTCACCAAGAAGTAAATGAAGCCGTTCGCGCATTTCAGTTGCTGCCTTGTTGGTAAACGTAATTGCTAAAATGTTTTCGGCAGGTACTCCTGAATTAATCAAATGCAAAATTCGATACATCAAGGTTTTAGTTTTTCCAGTCCCAGCACCTGCTACAATCAGTAATGGGCCATTAGTGTGGAGTACAGCACTTTGTTGCTGTGGGTTCAAGTCATTCAAGTAAGAGAATTCATTCATGTGTACGAGTATAGCATTCATGTCCATGGTTCCAAAATAAAAAGGATGGCGCTTCTGCCATCCTTCAACTAGGAGTTAATAAACTCTTCGTAATACTTATACCTAATGTTAGGATACTCTTATTTATAAATAAATCAATAAAAAAATGACCTGGTTCTTACTTTGAAATAAGAAACGCAAGTCACAATAAATAACCATAAAACTATTTACATAATACCTTTTATACTATAAAAAGTCAAGTATTTTTAATAAAAAAAATCAGGTCCTGCATTGCACAAGACCTGAAAGACCCTAAAGTCTAGAAACATAAAAACCCTACCAGTAGTATAGTGTTTTTACAGATAAAGTCTAGTACTCTATCGCCTATAAGCAATATATTGCAATTTGTGTCAAATAGATTATAGGAGTATAGTGATTTTAATAAAAATTCATGTTTTAAAAACATATTGTTATACAAAGCTAGAATCATCACCTACTTGGCCCAAATCGAAAGATTGGGCTTTGTTTTTTACTAAAAATCCACCTATTACGGTGGATTTTTAGTAGTTATTCAGCTTCTGTCCCTGTGCTTGC
>ERZ724508.1612-NODE-1612-length-13036-cov-5.584316_pt1 | contig 13036 bp, 19 predicted proteins | sample MGYA00376041_ERZ724508 | MGnify/ENA primary metagenome ERZ724508 (study PRJEB28724, sample SAMN07190887) | wastewater metagenome | isolation source: effluent of sewage treatment plant in Hong Hong | place: USA: Christiansburg, Virginia | collected 2016-03-01 ...
GGCGTTGTACTTCTTGGCAAGTTCGTCACGCTACTCTATCTTATCGGTGGGACTACCATCGTGCTTTCGCTACCAGTGCTACCTACGGGTGGACTCTTTTGACTTCCTACGCTCAATTTCGCTGCGACTTCGCGATTGAAATGCATTGAACATCGCACCGTTGTTTATACTTAATAAACATCACAAGCAGCAGCCTGGCATGATTGGCTGTTCGTTGATGTCTGTGAGGATGGGGAAGCGCCTACGTGTGTTTGACCTGTATTCCTCGTGATCGGAGCTGTGTACAGAGGTGAGCACCTTTGCTTCAAGGCAATAGGACCCTTCTAACTGTGGTGGCTTCATGGAGGTGACGTAGCCGTTGCTGCATTTGATCTTGATCGGATGCACAAATATCTTCTTCCGGCTGGAGGAATGGTTCTCCTTACCGACAGATTTCTTTTGGGGTTATGTTTGTGGTTGTTGAAGTGAGCTTACATGTACACTGCTGTAATGGGCAGATGTATCCAGTATCTTTTTTTAGAGCATTGGGAATGAAGACAGCTCGGCTGCAGGTCCTTTTGATGATTCAATGTTGGACTGTCTCGATACTCTACTGATCCCCAAAGGCTACTTCGGTTTGTTATAGTGCATGCTTATGAAGGAACGGTTGTTCCCAGACTCTCCCAAGGAATTTTCAAGTGGCAAGAATACAGGTTTGTTACTGCCTTCGACCACCTTCTCTATGACGCTGGCTGATATTTTGCTGTTATCCAATGGGAAGATCTTCTTCCTGGTTCCACTGATGGATCTGTAGTTCGATTCGTTTAGGATTGGATTGGGGCTTTTCGGGTTGTCTGCTGCTGTTTTTCCGTTCTTCGCGATTTGATAGCGAGAGGCTGGTGCCGACGTCTCCGGTAGACAGCATGACTGTTGGTGCGGTGCCTCTAACTTGCTGGCCTGACCTCCTGGTTGCCTGTTATTGATGATTTCGATTTGTAGGTTGCTCATGTCGTTTCCAGCTAGGTTCTTGCTGCTTACTACGATCCGCATGAACTGCTGACCCTCGCATTCTGGGAGCTCCTTGGCCTACTATCCAATAACGTTGCGTTCACGTGCACTCTCCTTGGTGAAGCTCACCATCGACTCATTCACATTCCTGTTCTTATTACAAAGCTCAATAGTGTAGCGCGGCACCCCTGTTTTCTTGCTTTTTTCCTTCGTCCTCATGGACTCCTTGTCATTCCAGAGCACCGACACCTTATCACTACGCTTGGAAACCTTGAGCCTACTGTTGCCTTTACAGCTCATCCGTTAATTTTAATACTTAAGCAAATAGCTTCCCGCAACATCAAATCTTACTTTTCGTGAAGGAAAGCTGAACTTTCCGGTCAAGCAGAGACTTGTTGTGCAGCTGAGAGAGAGCCTTAACACTGTCCTCCAGACAGTTGAACTTCACCAACGCCATGTTCTTCTCGTCGCTATTCATCAGAATTTACACCTTATCGGGCGTCGCTGCCTGGCTGAAGAAGCTGCTCAGCCGGTCGGCATTACACGCTTCCTTCTTGAGGTTGCTCACATGCAGCACTCTCGAAGGTGGGTTGATGGCGATGGACTTCGTTGAGCTGAACCTGCATGAAACTGTGAGGTACCTGTGATAGGTGTTGTCGAGTGTCATCCTTTCCGAATACTCGTTGAGCCTTTCGATGATGTCGTTTCGACTTCCGAAGTTCAACCTGAGTATGTTCTCCTCGAGCACCATATTCTGTAGGTAGTCCTTCGCGATCACTGCGAACTCCAAATCCGAGAACTGCACATAAATAGTGTTGAGTTTGTACACTATCTTGTCGATGTTACCGTAGTTGCTGAAGAGGTTGTAGATGTTCATCAGAGGCAGCTTACCATCGACCGCGAAGGTTATGATTTCCGATTGTTTCGGCATCAACAATGCTGGAGCTATCGGCAATGCCGATGATATGCTGTTATCGATGTGCACTCTTTTGGTGCTCCTCGGTTAGAAGTCATCCATGTTCTCCGAAGGGCCTTCCTCGACGATTCGAAGGATATCCCGTTCGATTCGTTAGTCCATCTCATCCTTCTTCTCAGGACTTCGCTAGCGTTGGAATTCACTTATAGCCGACAGTACGTTGGCTTGGTCGCTCTTGAACGACCGTAACGCCGAAAAGTCGATGGCTTCGAAGGATGGTTGCTTCATGATGGCAAAGTCGTCGTAGGTCTTCTTCTCCGTCTTCACGTGATCCTAGAAGGCTTCCTCCTATGGCTTTTCTCCTCTCACCGTTGAGTAATCCTTGCCCTGACTGTTGCGATTGCGGAGGTCTATGGTCTTCAGGTTGGAGTAGAAAATATTCATCTTGCAGTAGTTGTTGTGCAGCATCGTGCCATCCAGTTTATTCTTGGCTTGCTAGCTATCCTCAATCGACATAAATTCAACGAACAGCTTGGTGACTTAGTTGCGCTCAAAGATCAGCACTTTGCTGACGCGTCCATGCACGCTGAATTTATTGTAGACCAGGTCGTTGGTGAGCTGGAATACCACGGGATCATAGATGCAGATGAACAGTACACGTGAGGGCTTTTCTGTCTTGATGGTTTTACTGGTGCTCAGTGCTCGCCCTGCGACACTCGCCATAATAAATAATTCAGTGGTCGTCCTTAAGTATGAAGTTGATCAGACCCGGCCGCTAGTGGATGACACTTTGGCCAGCGACGATCATAAGCTGACCGGGTACGATAAATGAAAAGCCAATGCAGGTTAGTCCTGAGGGGATTGGTTAGAGTTCTAGCATGTGGAATATAATGCTTGTGACCAGCGGTTCGAAGATGCCTGACATCGCTCTGATGCTCTCTGAAAAAATCTGGTTAATGAGGATGTTGCTGAGCATGAGTCCAATGCCCAGCATGATGGACACATAGAAGACCATCACGAAATTCTCCAGCGTGAACAGACCGAACAAGCCACAGATGTGGTTCCGGTTGAATTCGCTCGCTCCGAAAAAGTATCCAAAGGTGACCAGGTTTAGGTAATTTATGATCGTAGATACAAAGAACCTACCGAAGGGTTCGAAGGTTGGAAGTGGTACTGTTTCGTTTAAAAAGGCAAGTAAGTAGCTGCCGAGGATAGCCAGAAGATCTCCAAATATTCGTAATAAGGGGTGTACTCCCAGGAAGCGTTGGTTAGATGGAGGATTCTCGACGTATGGCATCGTTAGCGAGTCGTAGAATATCAGTGCGATTCCGAACAGTATGAGTCCTGTCCCTCCTCTCTCATATTCGTGGTTCTTGCCGCCATTGAACAGTCTAATGAGGGAGAGAAAGAAAGTCATTAGGTTGGTGAGATGGCACGCATGATTGAGTGAGGTGAATTGGCATGCCAGAACATACAAAAACAGCCAGAGCATGAAGTGCAGGGATCTCTTGTAGAGTCGTGAGAGATTTTGCCAGGTAAGGTTGTTGAGAAGTCGGCTTGCCGCACTATTCTGGTTCTTCAATCGACGTTCTTAGAAGAGTGTGAAGGGTAGTGCAAGCACTGTCAACATTAAATACCTCCAGCTGTTGCGAGTAAACGGTTCGGATTGGACATGTCCCATAAGCCAACATGGAATCAATGATGAGTTGAATATGCTATAGAACAGGGTAAGCCATGCCACTAGTGAAGTCACTACGACCTCCTTCTCGAAATGCTATTACTCAATGAATGGCACATCGAGGGGTGGTGGTACTGCAGCATCGATACTCGATTGATTGGAGAACCGGATGGTAAGACACTCGATGTTGACGTTATTGTTGAAGGCCGTTCCTGGAAACACAGACTCCCTCATTGACAAAGCATTCTTGGGACGGTAGGGAGGAGAAGTTGGTGAATTTCCCTCGACTGGAGAGTCAAAACACTGACTGCGCATTAAAAAACGATGCTGACGACACAATACAACACTCCTAATATGCACGTTACGCCAACATATCAATCATCATCTTCCTCTGGGAACGGTTGCACGTTCAACTCGCCGACCTTCTTGTAAAATACACCGAGTTCCTCGACATCTGCTTTCAAGTAGATTGATAGCTTGCTGATGTTTGCGACAAGTTCGATGCTACTCTCTGCATTGCTGAAGATTTCTTCAAGGAAGACGCTGGCAAAGGCATACTGCTGTTTGATCATTTCGAGCATTTCGGCAGGAGCACCAAGAAGAGCCATCTTCATCTCGTTCTCGTCCGCAGTTTCTTGCTCGTTTCGGGGAGTTATGGAGGTGTTTTCCATCTCAATGTCAACGTCTAACTCCTCAGTATGGATCAGGTATAGCAGCAGTTGTTCCGGCCTGGTAAATTCACCACTCTTGAAGTAATCTCGACATTCCTTCACGCCGGCAAGCTTCCCGAGTTTGTGGAGGGCATGCGATGTCTCCCTGTTGGACCTCACCTTAAGATCAATCATCATGTTCTTGGTCAGCAGGTTGTACAGTGAATCCGCCCCATCGAGATAGCTCTTGACGGACACACCGCTTAGCAGCTTCAAATCAAAGTCAATCTGTATGAGCGATTCGCTGATCTGGTCCAAGAAGCCCACAAAGAGTTCGATAATCTCGTTGACCTCTGGGCAATTGCTTTTAAGGCTGACCGTCACCCTAGAGTCTTCCTTGGTGGCTTGGAAGTCCAACCGATCCATCACATACTTGCTTTCTGGAAGCTCTGCAATAAAGGTTTCCTTGAACGACTGATAGAAGGTGTTTATTGACTCCGTCAGCTTATCTGCCTTCTCCTCTGATGAGACCTTGATGCTGAGCCTCACAAAGCTTTCTTGAATTACTTTGGTTGGTACCTTCGAATGCGGTGTCGGACTTCTTCAGTCGCAGCTCAAAGCGGTTGCGCATCTCAGCTTCATTTCCAATCTTGAACTTAATGTTGCTCTGGTGAGCTTTGCCCTCTGGTGAAGCTGCTGGTTCGGCCGGTGGAGCCCCCACTTCATCCCCATCCTCTTCATAATCAGGTAAATTCTTTAAGTTCTCAATCTACAGCTAGCACGAATACTTACCTCCTTGAGTAGGTCGTACTTCAGTTCAAAGAGGAAGTCCACCTTATTGGTGTGAGCTGAAAAATACTCCTTTGCCTGATCAAGGTTGATCTTTTCTCCCTGCGCGCCGGTAGGGTCGATGTACTGGATGACAGTGGTTGCGAAGCCCACATAGAACTCGGGATCGTGCTTCTTCATGAGCTCAAACAGCTCGTTATGATCGATGTAGCCATCATGATCGGCATCAACAGCAGCGAAGTCCACAGCAAACTCCTCCATGTATATCTTATTAGTATAGGGCAGCAACAGTCACTTCTTCTTCTTTAGTACCACGTTGATGTGCGTCGTGGTGTTCTGTGTCAGTTGCACCGAGCTTGGAGTCATCCCGTTGAACTTGTCCCCCTGGAAAGCTTTCTTGAGCATACTTAGAGGCAGCTTCTGTTGCTTGTTTGTGTTTGTGCTGCGAGTGTAGTTCATTGCGTTCGGCGGTGGACTTCGGCTCCGGTCGGGCTTCGGCTTCGGTTTGTGCTTCTTCATGGGTTTCTACATCGATTTTACAGCACGAAGGAGGTCCTATTCGTCAGGGTGGCTGCGTCGTGTAAAACGGGATTTACTTGGTGAGCGACCCTCATGAAGCTTGCTCTTCTTCTTGTTTGTGCGATGGCGGGAGGTAGTCGGTTGGAGCAGTTACTACTCCTCATCTTATGGTTCGCTATCGATGGGCGGTTCCTCAGCTTTGGATTGTGATTTTCCACCCGGAAAATTTGTCATGGAACGCTGAAGGATTTCGCTCTGAACTGTCTACAGCTGGATGGGAAGAGGGTGTTGCAGAAACTGATGTACAGGTGGCTGGCTATTTGGTATTGGTGATTGTTGATGCAATTGAAGTTGCGATCCTTGAGATCCCTGAGTGAAGTACTCCAGGCGATGCATACTTTCCAGCATCTGCTGTGGTAGCGTATCACTGGGTTGTATGCTGGGGTTCCGACTGCTGCGATTATCCTCCAACAGCGAATTTTCGTGTTCCTCGATCGGCCCCAATGAGTGTAGGTAGTGCTTGTAGTAGCTGGAAATGAGATGGTTGAGGTAGGGACTGCAGGTGGATATGCCCTGACACATGATTTCAATGGCCTTGAGGTGGTACAACTATGATACCTTGTAAGCCTCTGACTTGCTATCACCAATTTTCTTGAGTTCCCGTGGTTCCTTGTTCTTGGTGGGATCTTCAATGAACCGAATTTCAGTGGCAATTGTGAAGTGGACTACCGAGCAGTAGATAACCTTATCATATAGATTCTTCTTTGTGAGCTCGGTCAGCAGGCTATGATGCTTCCTCAGCTCTTTGTAAGTAATACTGGACATGTGCATAATCGTACCGATATTGAACTCCTCAATCCAGTCTGTTTCGCTGTGCACTCCCAATAATGATCGGACCTATTACTGTCTCGTGAAGATCCTTTTGTTCGAGAACTATTGCTTGAGAAGTCGTTCGTTGTTCTCGGGGTTGGTCTTCCAGTAGTATAAGATCGGTCTGAATCAACAACGGCAGTACTTCTTGACGGTCTGCGCAGTTATCTCCTATCTCAGGTTGTCCAACAGCATTCGCAGCAGCTGCACAAATTTGCTAGCAGTCCCAGCGAAAGCGACCTTATCACTGGAATTGGGTTGGTCTTTCGAGGAGCTGCTTTCTCGCTGTAGTTCCATTGCGAATTCGTAGATTAGCAAGACGCACTCCTGCAGCAGCTTCAGTCCTAGTTTAGAGGTCTCTAATGCTCGCTGGTGGTGCCCGAGCTGTGACAAAATGGCACAATGCTGCAGCCTGAGCTTGAGTAGGAAGAGAGCGAGCCTCAACCACCTCTCTTTTTATTCTGATGGAACCACTCGAAGCAGCTGCTCCAGTTAATCCGTGGCATTTTCGCAGTACTTCTTACACTTCTGAAGTGTCCACAAACTACGCTAACATGATGCTGTACCCTTGGTATGCACAGGCGAGGTTATACATGACGCAGACTCGAACCTCTCCGTCTATAAGCTTGCATGCCGTCTTGCCAACGGCGATCATCTACTCTGCTCGTGCTAGCAGCTTCACAGCTTCTTCAAAAGCCTGCCGTCTGATGCGTTAGCTTCCCTGTTCATTGAGTTCATGAAGCTTGTCACAGTACTGTTGCGGTTAACGCAGCAGTTCCAGCACGCTGAATGTAGACTGCTCCTTCACTATCTTCTTTGGCTCGGGTCGGTCTTCTCGCAGCACCTCTGTGAACTCGTCCAGAGGAGGTGCAGGCACTTGTTCGATCTGTTCGGTGCACTATAGGCTTTCCATTTAAATTAATATAGCTGGAACAGCGGCCAGTTTATTATGATGTAGTAACAAGACACCGGTCAGCTGGAGATGATCGGAAGGCTGATGGAAGCGCCAGCTTTCCGACTGTACAACCTCGACTTCACAGTGGCACTATTCACAGAGGAACGACTCAAGCACTTCGAGGAACTGAGCAAACAAACAGACCGATTGCGGGTCTACGACTTCGTAAAATTTGGCTTACTCGTAATTGGCGAGGGACAGCAAGAGCGGGTATTCCTTGCCTACGGTCTACTGAAGCTGTTTGAGGAGGTGTGCCGAGCGAACAACCGTGATAGCATTAGCTTTCTGGACTTCACGTCGTTTGTAGTGGATAAGCTACCCAAGCTCACCCAGGAAGTACGCATTCAGTAAAAACTACTGCCATTTGGTCTAGACATAGCTGAGACCGTCAAACGTACGCTGATAGCCCCACAGGTCTATGGTAAGAAGTATAACGCTCTGCGAAGGTTAGAACCCGACTTCATCTACTGCGACCACTACCAACACTTGAATCGGAAGATCGAGAAGGCAACGCATAGTATCAGCTGTCACCAGTTCATTACGATGGACAACCCTAGTAGCCAGTTGCAGGTGTTCGATGCGCAGTGTCGGCATTTCAAGTCGATTGAGACAGAGCTGCAACTGGCCAACCGTGAGGCAATCATCATCGCGTATGCCTGGGCAGAGACTGAGAGACGTGTTGGATGCATACTCGCCAATTACAGCAGCTCGTTTTGGTCATCCACCGATGAGTTCAGATTTGAACTGAACGTTCCACTACGCAGAGACTACCTCAAACACCCGCCGATTAGAATCTACTACCTCGAATGTGAGAAGAAGTGGATAAAGTTCGACTCTGTTCCCAATATCTACAGCCTTTCCCAGGATGATTTCGATATATGCGAAGTATTTCATCACAGCAAGCTAAAGTGCGAAAAAGATGACTCACTGTTGATTGCATAGGCTGCCTACCACAAGCTGCTTATCTTGGGATTCGACCGGACCATCCTGCTGCTGTCGGTAGAGAGGAAGGAAATTGTCAGTGAGCTGCATGGATTTCACACCAACATCTACACTCTTTGCTTTTCCGAGGCATACCAAGTACTCCTTGTCGGGTGCTTCGAGACCTACATTTGCTCGTATGAGCTATCGGAATTCTGTGATCTCACCGAAAAAGGAAGATTCAAAGGGCACCGCTCACACGTCACCGCTTTATTAGCACTTCAGAACACACCTATTGTTCTGACGGTCCAGGATGAGGGCACCATGAAGTTATGGGATATCCGAGACCTAACCTGTTTCCAAACTCTGGCAGCGCCCAGCAATATCGTGTTCAGGTCGATACTGCAGATGGAGAACAAGATCTGCCTCGTTGGCAGCAAGCTATTCGTTTTCGCATTCGAATAGCAAAAGGAGACGTACGATCGTATCAACGTCTTTGATCTGCGGATGGTGAATAGGAAGTTGATGGCAGCTACAAACGAAGCAGTATACTTTTTTAATGTGGATACTGGTAGAGCCACCAGAATCATCAAGGCAATTTACCAGGATGAAGATATTGTAGCATGTGAATACCTACCCAATCAGAATATGCTACTGCTTGTGAACCCTCGAGGCCTCATGAAAGCTATCGATGCCTAAAATGGTGGGCTTGTTACCGAGATACAGCTCCTATAAGGTCGGCCAATCCGATTGCGTTACGAGGACCATGTGAAGATGCTGTTCTACAGCAGCGATGAAGCCATAGGTATGTACCAGTACGATCCGAAGCGAGCCTCCTTCGAGCTGAAACGGGATATCTGCTCCCATGAGGATACCATAAAGATAGCGGATGGATCTTGCTTGCATGACTTGGTTGCCTTTACCTATGGTGGGAATGTCGTGTACTTCTACACTCACGAAAGAGCAAAACCACTGGGTTCGGTGTTAATGGCGGAACCTGTTGTTGACTTACTGTTTGTGACAACGCATAAATTAATCGGAGTACTCACTGAAAGTAGCCTAACAATCATGAGTTACGAAATAAACTACGGGACTATCACTACAACAGTCAGGTACCTTCTTGAAAGGATGTGGATGGGCGGTGCCATTTCTGCTAGAACCTGGCAAACCTAAAACTCGCTAATGATAGCCTCAGCGACTGGCCATCTCTTATTGGTAGAAAATAAGTTTACCGGTTAAGGTTTGGGTCAGCAGCTCGAACGTAACAACTACAACCCATATCGGATTGGAAATGAAAGTCATAAAGAAAGTTTTAAGCGCTTCCGGCCGATGCTGTCCAAAAGGGGTAAGGAAGAATACTTGGAAGTGACTACCGAACTGCATCACCATCGACGGCAGATCACAGGGCTTGTCAAGTACGGTGAGAATTTGTTTAGCGTGGATGTGGAGGGAAGCTTGAGACTCACCAACCCTGGGGGGTAAGTTGCTGGTAGAATGCATTTATTGAACCCTTTACCGTAGTTCTGGAATAGCAACAAAGACAAACGTACCGAGCTCGAGGAGATGCAATTCGTGCTGGAAATGATGGAGCATCTTCGGCTAAAGAACCCAAAATTCGCGGAATATTTCACCATTGATGAATTTCTACGCGGAATGGACCAAGAGACCTACCTAACCTAGACGATAGCAAGACTGAGCCGTGGAAGCCGCCGGCCCGCTCAATAGCCTGTCAAGATAGTTGCTGGAACGAACACCCGTCGCCATTCTTAAAAGATAATCACGAGCCTCCGGTAGAAGAAGATTATTGTGGAGAAACAGCGTGACTAGCGTCGTAATCAAGATAACTACGAAAGTTTGGTCAAGCTGAATGCAAAGAATCTAGCAGTGAAGCAGATCGGTGAATCCCAACGCGAGAAGGACATCATTATGTTCTTCGATGAGTCTTCGGTGGAGGCAGTGAAGAACCGTAATATTAAGCAGCCCATACTGCCACCAGAAATGAAACAGCTTGAGCAAAGATTGAATTCACTGCTTCGACGTTCCGAAGAACGTTCGTACATCACCTAATTCCTACAGAAGAATAGAAGCTCGGTGACTCCTGTCAAGCTGCCCACGGAAGCCCGATCGATGCAACCTGCAAACCCCCTTAACTTCTACTCCACCGAACTGCTAAGAGAGAGGAGCCAACCCAAAAACGCACTTGACCTCGTCAAAACCTTGAAGGTTAGCTTGCTGGATAGCAAATTCAGTAGAAATAGCACTTCCCTTCCCAAGCTTCGTTCAGTGAGCTTACGCCGCTGATCCTCCTACCTAACAAATTTGTATTACTGGCTTGTACCGCCTCATTGATAATTATAATATGAGCTGTTTCTGCAGGAAACTCGCGGAGCCGTTGATTCGACCACCAAGAAGCATCTATGACTTGAAAGAGTTGGGTACAGCAGGTTTCTATTGAAGGTCACCAGGTATTCAGAGTTGACTAAATACTCTGCGAGCGAGAGGATTTTGTGGTCTTGAATCGCAACGGGTTGAGATTGGCCTGTAGTCTCTACCACCCTTCTCGGGTTGGTAGAGAGATGCCCTGTGTTATCTACCTGCACGGAAACATCGGCTGCCGACTATCATCGTAACAGCTTCGCTTATGAGTAGATTAGGACTTGTGGAATCATTGATGGCTCGGGGCATGTCACTTGTCTGTTTCGATTTCGCTGGCTGTGGACATTCCGAGGGTGAGTATATCTCTTTGGGCTACTACTAATACCTTGACGTGCAGACTGTGGTTGACTTCCTGAAGAAGTAGAAAAACTTTGCCCGCTTTGTTTTCTGGGGCAGAAGTATGGGAGCTGTCGCCGCAATTCGCTTCCAGCAGCACTTCAAAGAAGGTATGGGGTTGGTGCTTGATAGCCCTTACTCAGACTTTCGAAAGCTCGCCAATGAACTCGTGGAAAAACGTTCATTCTTTCTTAGTTTGTTTACTCAACCCTTACTTCGACTGCTTTCATATGGAACCTAATAACGAATTAACATGGACCTCAGCGAGTTCAAGCCAGTCGAATCGGCAAAGTTTATTCACTGTCCTGTTTACTTTATCGCCAGCGAAGACGACGAAATTGTGCATCCTGACCATGTTCGTGCCTACTATTAACAATGTGCCGCAAGACGAAAATAGATGAGAGTTTTGGAGGGAGGACATAACGACAATCGAAGCAGATAGCTCATCGACAATATTCTGAGTTGGCTGTTAGGCGGGGACAAGGACGAAGTAGTAAACACTTAGTCAACCGTTGCTAACATTCGAGAACTAATTCCGCAAGGCACCGGACGCATGCTGACCGAGGAATCGGAGTTCATTTCCGTCACTCATGCCTGACCTTCTCTAATATGCTCAGTTATAGTGTGTTACTTGTGTTGCCAGTTACGAGTCAGTGCTACCTGGTTCGCGCCAACATCATTAGGGTACTTTATAGGCGGTCTAACACAGTCAGTTTTGCGGTGTAGTCCGAGCACAGCTGTTGATAGCGCTGCTGCAGTGGGGTTAGCTCGGCGGACAGCAGTCGTTAATATCGCTCGTTCTCCTCCTCCAATTGTTTGATCAGTTCGTCTTGGGTCGGAGGGTGCAAGCTAGTCTGTGAATGAATCTCACTGAAGGCGTCCGACGACTTTCCAGAAGAGATTCGAGTGTGATCATCAGTGGGCTTTTCTGATTTGGCTGTATGCACGGTAAGTCTGTTGCTTGTCATCGATGACAAGCTGATGATGGATCTGCGTGTTCCTTCATTGCGTCCCGTACGGAGCTTCTTACTGCTGGTGGCTGCCTTCCAATTTCCCGAGCGGTTACAATTACCAACTTCACTGTTTGGTTTGCCCTCGCTACCGTTGGTAAGCATTTAATAATAACAACTTGCTCAAAGTCTTTTCCGTGCAGAACCAGCTCAAGTTGATGATCATAGCGGTGGGTTGGTCTTCTTCAACTAATTCGAGTGCCAAAGTTGCCCCAGGCAATCGAAGAATTGGGTCGCTCGTTGAAATCCTTTCTCTCGAAACCGTTGCTTGACAATCCAATTGCGTTCATAACCACGATTATTTCCATGCAAGATCAATAGAACCAAAATACTGACCAAAAGATGGCGACGAGTATTAGAACCACCACAACTCCAATGATGGCATTCCGGCGGCGCTGCTGCATGATGATCTCCTGCTCTGTGAGAATCAGCATGTTTGTTGCATTGTTTGGATAATACGGATCCACGTAGTCAGCTGCCATTCCTGGGTTGTAGTAAGAACCGCCAGTGTTTATTGGCTGTCCGTAAACTGGTTGCACTGGCGAGCCATAAGCATAAGGAGTGTTAACATTGCCCGTCGGGTTTAATGGTTGGTTGACACCATTCCCCACAGGTGCACCCATAGCAACTGGTGTTGCTCCTCCCCCACCATTTTGGAGTTCTGCTCGTAAGGCTCTGTTTTCAGCTTGCATTTGCATGTTCATGGCAAGTTCCCTATCCATCATCATTTGCTGCTGACGCATTACCTGCTGATCACGCATCATCATGCGTTCCTGGTTCATGATCATCTGGTTCTCCATCATCATGGTGTCAGCAACGATCATTTCCTCGGCAACTATGAGCCCAAACATCTAAAAGCAATGAATTATAACACTCAAACACAGAAAGGTCAGCTAGTGAGTTTGTGAGCAGATTAACCTCTTTCTACTGAATACTGCCGACGAAAGCCAACGAAGTGTTTGAACAAGT
>ERZ724508.1613-NODE-1613-length-13033-cov-5.119510_pt1 | contig 13033 bp, 18 predicted proteins | sample MGYA00376041_ERZ724508 | MGnify/ENA primary metagenome ERZ724508 (study PRJEB28724, sample SAMN07190887) | wastewater metagenome | isolation source: effluent of sewage treatment plant in Hong Hong | place: USA: Christiansburg, Virginia | collected 2016-03-01 ...
AGAGACAAAGTGGAATTAGTGGTGGAACCACAGTTGACGGTCGCCAATACGGTTGTACCTGCCGTACAGGAAGTGCTGTTGATTGCTGACAAATTTGCTGTGATTGCGAGTGGAACACCGACTCGAATCACTCCATTGGATGGGAGATTATTCTTCGGAGTAAATGTAATTGTGTAGGTGACACCTGTTGCCTGTACAACTGTGCTGCTGGCAGCCACGCTGGATACAGTAATGGTACTTGGACTTGCTGTGATAGATCCCCCAGAGCCAGTCGCCACCAGCGTGTCATCAGTCGACGAGTAGTATGTAGTTACGCTGAATGTGCCAGTCGGTGCAGTCGTACTCGGGTTGACAATACCAGCCACGACAATAGTAATGACCTGAGCTGGAATTCTCCCGAGGCTGGCATTGAATCCGCTGAGAACCAGGGAAGTTGCAGTGGGTTGACTACAGACGACAGCAGCCGAGCTGATATTAGTTCCTGTCAGCGTTGCGCAGGCACTCGCAGGAAAGGATATTCCCAGGTCGAGCGGAAAGGTTATCTTAATCCTTCCTGTGTTCAATATTGGGTCGAGAGTCGTCACTAAGAATGTATAGCTAGTGTTCTTGTTGACTTCATCCGTAGCAGGAGTTACTGTAAAACCGAGGGTATTGGCAACTGCCTGCAGTGTTGCTGTCGCTGTCTGTTTGGGATACCCGTTGAGAGACACTGTAAAGGTGAACACGTCGGTGGGTTGTGTAGAGGGTGGCGCTGTGTAGTTCGAGAACGTGTATCCAAAAATGACTCCAGAAGGTTGAGTTTTAAAAGTGCTTGGGAATGTAATCTGTAGAGTGGTTGCGCTGGTCATTTGGGCGATGTGAGTGCCTGGACTCGTTGACACTGATACGTAGTTGAGGATCGACGAACTTGGAAACGTGATGGTAATGGTATCAGCCTTGCTAACCGAATCCACAATCGTGGCATTGAATCTGATAGCGACAACTTTGTTGACAGTCATTGTTGTTGTGGGTGTCACTGTAAAGCTGGTGATTACATTTGGAATCAGTCCCGTAATTGGAGATGAACATTTGTCGATTCCATAGCTTGTGGTAAATGATCTGATAGTGATACTATCGACTGGCTCTCCACAGGGCGGTGCAACGAGTCCTCCGAGCGAAAAACTAAAGCTACTCGAGACATTCCCCGAAAACAAGTTAGTGATGTTGACTATCTTTGTTGCGAGGCTTCCAGAACAGCCCAACTGACTCTGCACATTCTAAATTAGCAATGTGTTACCGTCGATTGGTTGGCACATGTCACAGTGCTGAGTTTGAACGTTTGGTTTGACAGTGCGAGATCGTTAAACCAGTAACCTGCCACTGGAAAGACGACTTCGATGTAGCCGTTCTGCGGTATGGTGTTCTTTGGAGTGATGGTGATAACCATTGACCCTGTGCGGTTGACAAAGCCTGGACTAAAGGACACTGCACAGCTAGTGAAGGTAGCGGGGGATAATGTAACTTGACCAAGATTACTGAGCCCTGTGACAGTATACTCGTTGCCAACGGTGGCTGTAAATTCGTCTGTGGTTATCGCCGGTGATGGGTTCAGCACTCCGTTGATTGTAACAGTAATGTAGTCGGGGTAGGAGATGGAAGTGAATGCGTTGGGAATGATGAGATTACGATTGCTGACGTAGCATGCTGGATATGCCTGCAGTTACACAGCATTGGTACCGGACATGTGTAGCCTACTGACATATTGAACTGCGCAGGGAACATGATGGTGATGTTGGAGCCTTCTGGCACAGGCGAGGTCGACCAAGGTGCAGTTGTACCCGAGCTGTCAACAGTGCGATCGATTGTTATGGTATAGCTGGTATAGACGTTGATGGTCGGGTCTGTTGCCTCTGCCTGGACACTCGACAGATCGTATGCTGAATGAGCCTGTGATTTACCTAGACCCTGATGCGTAATAATGGCAAGAAGGAGCAGCAGAATTGACAGCGACCTATTGAAAATAGGTGGCATCATTTAAAATTATAGGAATTCGAAGGTGTTGGTTGTCGCTCGCCTTACCAGCATATTCTCGGGCTATCACTACGACTTCAACGAAAGTTTGTCATCTTTGCACACCAAGGATTTTAAATTTCACCGATACTACACTCAAGTCTCTGCTTTCTAGCCGTGACAGCGATCGATTTGATGTCCATCGGTCCACAAAGTTGGTCAAGAATATTTCTAGAATCAACGGTCTCATATAAAATACTCGCTGCCACTCAAATACCCCTCATCCTCGGGATTTTGGTCTCTAAGATTCCGACTATCGGCTGAACTGCCCCCATTCCCGATAATAATAAAATGTTCAGAAATAAGTCCAATGGCAAGACTTCGTTACGTCGAACCTCGGTCAACCACAAACGCTGTTTCGGGTTCGTAAGCGACATATCCACTAAACTTACGCCCAAAGAAGCCAGAGAGTTCGAGTATGGGTTGCTGGACAGCACATGCTACGAAGAGGAACGCAAGGAGTATTTCAAAGGGCTAGCTGGTATCCGTAGCCTACGCGTCATCGAATTCATCGGAAAGTTCAAGCCAGTCGAAGAGAAAATTGCAAAATTGGATGAACTGGATAGACAGTTCACGCAGTTGCAGGCCACCCTGGACAGACTGTTGAAGTGCTGCCAAGCCTACCAGAAGCTTGCCAAGTCCGAAACGCCTTCAGTTCGTAGAGCCTCCTCCGTGGATGAAGAGCCATTTGCTCTAAAGATAAAGAAGGACCTTAAAGAAATAGAAACTTCATGGGCACACACTTTTGTGGAAGGCAACCTTAAGAAACTGCATGACTTACTGGCGATCATCGGCCTTGAGGAACACGAAGTGAACTTATCGTACGCCATTCAGTCTTGGGTAATCTCGGTTGAGACATGCTTTGTGCCTTCCGAAAAGAAACTGGGGTGTTGTTTGCGACTTGGCAACTGCTTCTCCTGACAACCACAGTCACTGAGGAATGTTTTTCCTTGTGCATTTGATGCCATTTATTCTTCATTTCATCCTTCTTTCCTTATTCAGATTCTCCCAATTGGAAACACTCTAGAACAATCAAACGATAAACGCTGCAATAAGGGTTATCTTTAAATTTATTATCCATGGCCGAGAACAGCTCTAGTAGTGCATCACCCTATGGGATTCCAATTGAAAGATCCAACTACTTCTAGTTCGAGAACATACCCACCCCAAGGGGTGCGGAGGGTGGTGCAAAACTATCCGAAAGAACCCATGGTATCCATGTCGTAGCGAGAAGCCCTTCTCAGTGCAATTCTTCAAGAGATACTACTATGTCTCCAGTCAACCGCATTCTTAGACATCAGCAGTCTGCACAGGTACACAACACCATGGAACCTCCAAAGTCTCAATGCTAGTGTGGTCATTCAAGGAGCTTCGAACAACTTCGACTGCAAAATGAATCACTGAAGAAGGAACTACTTGCCTACGAACGGTCTTTTTCGGATAGGGTCAACATAGAAGTCAGACAACGCCAGCTATAAACCACCAAACACCTAGAACGAAGGATTGAGGAATTGCAGTTGGAGCTTAATCGGCAAGCCACTAATAGTCAGCACGAAGAATCCAACAAACAGCATCTCAGAACTTACTAAAAGTACATCGACAACCTAGAACGTGCGAAAGACAGCCTATCGGAGGAGCTGGAGAGGGCCAGAAAGTAGATTGACCGACTGGGCAAACTTTAACAAAAGGTAAACCAGCTCCAACAGTAAAAATAGCAACTGAACGAAACCCTTAGCCAGCGAGAAGAGTACTTCAACCAGACCGTCGCACAGATAAACATTGAGAACCAGCATAGGAATTCCAGCTACTATACAGAGGAACTCGAAAGGACGAATACGTTCTTACAAAAGGAGAACAAACGGCTGAACAGCATTCTGCTGGAGAGGCTTAGGTTAGGTGCCTACTTTTGAACCTTAGTGATCCATGTCACTATCCTAAACTATAATTCTATCAACTTTTCATGAAGAATTCGGGCAGGGTGTCGGGAATGATCAAGAAGAAGGCTGATAAAAAGAGAAACCTACAGGAGGAGCTGACCCTTCTGGACTAAAAGGAGTCGCTGCTTAGAAGTCAATCATCCTCGGAGTTCCAGGACAAGTACGTCAGGCAGCAATCCGGAGCTGTTGGTGAGGTGGTTAAGCCATGTAGTGCCGGATGGGAAAGTACCAGTCAACCAACGAACTACCAGACTCACAAAGAGGCATCTCTGCAGTGTTCTCTACCCTTGAGTGTCTGCCAACCACCCCTATGCGACTCCTGCGACAGCATTTAAAAGCTATAAAAGCAAAACCTTAGGCTTGTGGAGCAGTGTGTAGGTCTTTTGGGAAGGAAACATATACTTCAGTCAGAGATCACTCGACTGGCCAGACATGCTCTATCAATGATTGAAAGAAGCTCGGGAAGTGAGGAATAGCTGATCGGTACTATCGAACAAATAATCAAAACGATCAATGATGAGGAAAACGCCTAATTTCCTTAAAAGGCAGCGGAGGCCAGGCAGTGGATTAAACTGGAGGAGGAACAAGCCAAGAGGATCGAAGACCTAACCAACAACATGAACCGAGTGAAAGAGGTGGTGATGGAGACTCAAGAGATGTTCGAGCAAACCAAACGAACAATAGAGAACACAAGTGTGCTTGATCCAGAGCTGTTTAGGAGAGACATCGAAGATCTGTATGTGGCGCTCACCAGCAAAAAGCTGAACGTGTCTATCGACTAATCGCTGATGAATGAGAAACCATTGAACCAACCAGTCGAGCCTCATACCCAGTTTGAAACACCCGAACAGCATGTGGGATTCGATCCACGCATAACTCTGAAATCTGATGTGACTGTCTTTGATGTCAACCACCCGACCATTCGGCGCGAGCTCGATCTTCAAGACGAGGAAGATGAGCCACAGCATGACCACTCATTGAAACTCAACTTCACGAAGAAGACATAGCCATGCGAGCTGTAGCATTACAAATCAATGGAAAACTATAACCGGACAGTCAGCAAGAATAAGTTGTTACGATTCAGCGACAAGCGTCCACCAAAAAGGAAGGGCTAACAACCTCAAGTAACCACAACTGACGAGTTGCACATGATGCTGCTCCTGCAGGCCATCACCATTGAAAGATTTATCGAGCAGTCCGACGAGGAGGTGCTCTACTGATACCTTATTCGATTCGTAAAAGAGTTTGCATGGGTGAAGAGTCAGTCGAGGTTGTTAGCAGTGTCCCGCACCATCTTTTGCATGCTTTACGGATGGCCGGTTTATACCAGGTCGTACAGCTTGGCCAGCTCCATGCTCAGGCTTGCTTTAAAGCTCAGTTACTCAAGCTTTTTTAGGTACACTCCCATTAAAGTACACATCTTCAATGCCTGTGCTGGAGGTTCTGCTGATAGCTTTAGCAGGACATGCCACATGTGCTTCCTCATCAGGTGCTATGTCCGCTTTGAGCGGTCGAAGTCCTTATTAGCGAGTCGTAGCACTTCCGAAAATCCATCTTCTTCTTCGATTACCTGCATATTACCTCGCGCTCCTTCAAACTTCTTCAGGAACGAGCTGAACAGCAAACTGCACATGGTGTTGTCTACACTAGCCAACGCTTGTATACTGTTCTTGTATTCCGAAGTCAAGATGATAGACCATGAAATGCCCTCCGAGATGAGCCCACCCACCATTGCTTGCTAGGCCTGCTTGAGACATTTGTAAATTTCGAAGAGCACGAGAAAGGCCTGCTTGAGAAGCAGCAACTGCAAGCCAATTTCACTGACTCCTACCTCCAGCAACCCACTCTCAATCAAGTCAGTGAGTTTGAGATAAATCAATATGAGGAGGACTGCCTGGTTTCGTTGACTAAGCACCTTTTCAACCTACGTTGCAGAGCCACCGCTGTACTGTACCTTCTTCTCGTATATTGGCTCCGTTTATATGCACATGCTCCCTTCCCCATTGCTCATTATTGTCTTTATTAAGTCGTTGCTTGCCGATCGATTCTTCAGATCATTGACATCGAGCACGACTTTATTACTTTGGAAGTAGCACTTCGCGTAATTCACAACCTTCTCGTTTTGAGACTCGGAACTCAATGAAAGCGACTTGACTTCGTTCGATAGGGTTTCCTCTCGGTGCTATCGGAGCGATTCATAGTTGAACAGTTCCTCCCAACTCATCCTTTATGCTTCCTCCACCTGAAGCATTCGCTAGAGTAGGCTTACTGTATTCTTGCTTATCTTAGGTACTTCCGGAATAGGAACTGCCGAGCAGTTACGGATGTATTTGACCACGGAATCGATGTCTTTAGAACTAGTGTCCCATGGTACCCTCCCAAAGAGCATCTCAAACAGAATGATACCAAGCGACCAGATGTCAGTCTTCTCGGTGTAGTTGCAGTTTGACAATATTTGGGGAGACATATACTGGGGTGTCCCAACTAGCGATGTGAGCATTTGGTCGTGGTCATCGATGAGTTTGGAGAAGCCAAAGTCTCCCACCTTGGCTATTCCATTGTGCAGCAGAATGTTGGCAGGCTTAAGATCCCGATGCACAATGTTGTTTTGATGGAGGCACTTAAACCCCTTTACAATGTCGCCAAAGATCCTCAAAGCTTCTCTCTCGCTAAGCCGACGTTCCTTCTTGATAGTGCGGTCGAGGCTACCCCCATTGCAGTATTCGCAGATGAGGTAAAGATTCCGTTCCGACCTTGGTAAGACATGTGATACGCCTGTACAGCCAGCAGCTGGACGATGTTCTATCCCTCTGCCAGCTGCATGTTGGTCACTTCGTTTCGAAAATTGTCCAGCAATCGTTTCTTTTTGCTGGCTTCAAAGGTCTCCAGTGAAATTAGCTTGACGGCGACCGCCTAATGGGTCTTATTATGGTGCCCGAGGTAAACACTACCGTAGGTTCCCTTACCTAAAAGTCGGGTCTCATCGAAGGAGTACTCCCCAATTTTCTTTCGCATTTACTTCAGGCTGTAATAATAATTATACTGCCAATTTACGCTGAACAATGACAAATATTTCATGACGGATTGATCATATAGCCCGGTTAGTCTGCGGTTCACTGTGCGCCTCGATTTTGATGGGTTCTTGCTTGACTGCTGGCTTACGGAACCATCGTTGATGGAAGAGCTCTAAATAGGACTTCCCAGGTGTATTCTTTGCGCAGAGCAAGAGATGTGGGCAGGGTATGCCTGTCTTCTCGACTTCGTAGCAAGGGCACTTCCAGTTCACGATTTTAAATTGGTAGTTGTACTTTTTGTATTCCACAACCATACCCCCACAGTCGGTTGGCTCTGTGCTTTGGAGCTTGTATGTCATATGGCTTTCGAGGTAGTTTTCCAGGAACTTATTGAAAATCTTCCTCTCGACGTTCTCTCTGACCTCTTTTATTTTGGGGTCCCTGAATTGCGTTTCGATTGGATTCTGATAAAAACTCTCCGAGGTGCTGATCTTCTCCTGCAGGTACTTCTCCACCATGAGCACACTCCGCACGAACTTAGGCACTGACAGCTTCTCTTCGAACAGAACTTTGAAGATATCACTGATTTTTTGCTCTGCACTTCGGTTGAACCCAAAATAGATTGGTGGCATCTGGGTATAGATCACTTTTTAGCTGTTCTCAAGCAGCTGCGTCATCACTCTCTCGTTGTCGTTTGCAGCTAAGAGTATCAACCGCTCCTCCAGAATCTTCGATTTCATTATATCACGTTCGGTGAGCAGATCATTGATCAGCTGAAGTATCGACATTTGCTTCGATTCCAAGCCTTTCAAATGCCTTCGAAGGGAGACCAACACCTTTGTCAGATCGACCAAGTGAGTGATGTCCGGATAGATCGAGACCACCCGAGCAAGCCCTTTTTCGAGAGAGTGTTTCTGAATTGTCCGAACGACCCTCGGACGAATGTTGACGATGCTAAAAAGTCCGTCGAAGGTCTTTGCTATAGTATCGGGCTCGTCGTCACTCATGAAAGCCATACCGCCAATCAGCAACCGAGCATTGGTGTCGTAGACGCAGAACATCGCCACGTAGTATTCAATACTAAGTTTGCGGTTGATGACCTAGAAGCCGATACTATCTCCGAAGCTAACTATGTTCTGAAACATAGTCGGTGACACTAAGACCAGTACATCGGGATAGCTGAGCTCATTAGCTTTCTCGTTGTAGTGCTCGTACATCTTGAACATCTCCGATTGCAACATTGATTTCACATGCTTATAGTCCTCTGGATCCTCTTCCAGTTTTTTGATTGCCTATTTCAACCCTTCAAGTAGCACTGTCTCGCTGGAAGAGTTCTTCTTTCGTTCGGGATCTTGCCTTTGGCTTTGGAGTGTTCTCTGCTTGATATCTGCTTTGGTCAGGGAGGCCACCATCTTCACAGAATGCCGATGCTAACGCATAATACGCTGAGCCTTGATGAATTCGGCTTCCTGCTTGAACGTCATGGTACAGGTGCAAAAATTGCATGTAACGTAGACATACCGACACTCCTTCATCGATGGGAAGTATCTTCTTGTGTATAGCACATTACAGTCAAGTTTAACATTAAAGCGCTCTTGCGCCTATTTTGCGCACTGTTCATAGAACTCTTCTATGCGCTCGTACTCCTCTCCGATCATGGGATTTAAAGGGAATTCTGTGATCCTTTCCAAACTGTCGTGGGGTTCCTCTCCTTCACTGTTGCTTTCGATCGAAATGTTTGGTATGTCGATTTTCTCTTTGGTTTTGTTGAGTTGCGCCTTCGTTCGTCTTTTGGGTCCCTTGGCACTAGCGATGCTTGTGTTCTGTGGCTGATCAAAACTGCTGTCAAATTCCTCCTCCATTTTTATATAACACGTTTCCAGTAGGAAAGGTTTTTTAACTGTAAAGGCGCTGGAAGGTAATTTGATTAGCCAAATATAGTAGACAAAGATCAGTTGCAAGTGTTCACTCCAGCAGCGTCTCCTCTTCAGCTTCTTCGATAAGTTCCTAGACTTCATAAGTGAAAATGCTTTGCTTGGTCTCGCGGATTGCTATAGTGTGAAATAGCAGCACGAAGGCGCCTTCAGCAAACATCTCTGCCAGCACCAGCGGCTCGCTGAGAAGGTATTCAGCAATGCTCTCCAGAGAACGGCCGAGTAGGAAGCAGGCGAAGAAGAGGCATATCGCCAATGTTCTAACAGTATGTGGGTAGGTTTCCATTACAGAGGCAGTCACGAAGACAGTAAGCACTGATAGTGTCACGCAAGCCAACCCCAGAAGAGCTACCCTGATCATGAATGGGAGCCCAGGATCTTTCCCAATAAACGGCAAAGCCAGACAAAGCAGGAAAAGTACAGAGGATATGGTAATGCACATAACCTTTCTGCGATAGATATCGATGAAGAGAACTGCGTTACAAGCTACTTACAGCAGGGAATGAGACTGATTAGCTCAAAGGCGCCCATGGCAAGCTCTTGATATCCACGGCTTAATCGTGTCTCGAGAACCAGCGATGGATACTGACTGAGCAACCCGACCATGCACATGATCCAGCAGTAGGCATCTATATCGACCCAACAAGGTACATGTTTGAACTCGCAAGGAACGGTATTTGAAGATCGTCCAATACGAGTAGCTTTTGACAGTAAACTTGCTGATTAGGAAGCTGTTTTCAATGTCGATTTCATCCACTGATGAGTTGTTCTTCAGAGCTATCTTCCGCAGTACCTCGAAGGCCTAAAAGAGATCTGTATCGATGAGGTATCGTGGGGATTCGTAGTAGTAGCAATGCACGAATAAGTAAAGGATCACCACGGGCAGCAGAGTAGAACAAATTAGCACCAGCAGATTGTTGGTCGCCATGAAGATACCTGCCATAAGCATCCTGCCGATCTTTGAGCCGATCATTGCTGCTACAACGGCCCAAGCAGTAATCTTTTCAGTTGTCACATCAGGCATCAGCGATAGTAGCACGATACATAGAGCATAGTGGGGCACTCCGATGAAAATTTGTCCAATGATAACTCCCGCTAGAGAATCTCGCTTGAAAAGTAGAATGAAAGTGCCAAGCATTAGGAGAATGTTTCCGACGATCAATAGTTTCTTCTTTCCATAGTGAACGCTTAGCCAACCTGCCAATAGTGCTCCAAGAACAGGTGCGATATCATCCACACTCTCCAACCAATAACGAGCGCCTTTGCTACACTCGATCTCCAGCAGGTAAGGCAATGTGACGGGCAGCTCGCCTCCTGGAAAGTAGTCTTTGACTCGATTGATATCTTTGCACATGTGGTTTTCATCGATGCACTCCGCCTTGGAAATAGCTTGACATGCCGGATCTCCCATGTCAAAGAACACGAACAGTGCAGTCTCGTACATTCCAGCTACGAACCATCCGATCACGATGACAGCTAGCAGCTGCCGTTGATAGAGCCCCCACGCTCCGATAGACTCGATGAGGTGGCTGTAGTGTTTGTTGCTTTCTAAGTACTTCTTCATAAATACTCCGACAGCTTAATACACAATCAGTTTGCTGCTGCTGGTGGATTCAATATGTTGACGCCGAAAAAGTAGAAAAAGTTTACGAAGGTAAGGCACAGCAGTGACTTGAAGTTTCCCATATTGTTGGCACCGACGCACTTACCCAGGAAAATGCAGTGATGGTCATGTTCAAGTATGCACACATCGCAGGTTACGCAATGCCGCGTTCTGTTCTGCTTTACTATGCGGCAAGTCTAGCAATAGTTGCCAGGTTGATTGGTGTCGTGTTGACGTAACGCTGCCATCCCAGGATTCGATATACCTAAAGTCACAAGATCCCACAGCAGGCTGAAGTGAAGCACGAATCCAACAATCCTTTGCCAGAGAGGACACACCAATAGCCACTGCAGCAGCACAATAAGTGAACAAGTGACAAGGCAGTTGCAGATAAAAAATGTGACTATGGATAGATGCACTGTTACGCTGAGGTCCTAAGAAGATTGTGGGTGCTCCATTCTTCCAATATGAGGGGTTCAGCTTCCCATAGTGTATTCCTCCCATTACCTGCACCTCATCTTAGGAATGCGGCTAATTGTCCTACATCAAGAGTTATTATAAATATCACAGCATATCAGGTAGGATTCTTCACATTGTTTAGAATGAAGGCGTGGGAAAGTATGGCGCTGATCTTCAACCGCTCCTCTGGCGTCTTTTTGAGGAGGCTGTGGACCAGGTCGATGACCTCCGAAGAACAGCCAGGTGGGAAGTCAAGCGTCTATGAGTCGACCTAATTGAAATCTAGAGTGTACATTCACGATGCGCTTGCTCATTTATTTCCTATCTTCATGTTCGAAGGGAACTCGCCCTGTAAGAAGTTCAAACGCAAGAACTCCCAGACACCATAGGTCGACACTCTCGCAGTACTCCTTTCTCTCGAGGATTTCAGGCGGAGCGTAGTCAAGGGTGCCGCAGTAGGTCTTTCTTGGGTTGAAAATCTTTGCTGACCAGCCAAAGTCACAGATCTTTGAGACTCCCTGAGTAAGACGTTCCTTACAAAAGCCATGACGATATTCTCGGGTTTAATGTCCCGATGGGCTATCCTGTGCCCATGAAGATATTGAATGGCCTGACCTATCTCCAGCAGGACGTAGGCCACCTCCACCTACCCCATCCGACCCTTCTAGTGCATAAGTGTAAAAAGAGTACCCTCTGGCATGTACTCCATGACGAGGTAAACATGCTGTGGATCGTCAAGCATGGTGTAGAGCTGCACTACACTTGGGTGGTAACAGAACATATGAAGTTTGATCTCTTGAGTCACTTGATTCTCCATTTTGTATTCCTTGATCAGCTGTTTTGAGATGCGCTTGATGGCGACGAAAAATCCTGTCTTCTTATGTCTAAATCACACGATGACTTACATGGCCATGTGCACATCCCCGAACTTGCCCTTGCCAATTTGTTTGAGCATGTGAAAATCGTTGATGGTGATGGACGGCACCATGAACGACCTTGGGCGGGAACGAGTCCTATCACTACTCATCTTCCTGAGCGAGTTACTAGTGCTAGACCTGTCCTGTGCACTTGGTTCTGACTGTTTGGTGACTGCAGTGATCCGAGTAGTTTTTTTAATCGAGGTACCGGAGTTCCCCAGTTTTAGACTTAGTTCGCTCTTCTTTTCGAGCATTTGCTTGCTCTTTTCCACGTCAAGCTTAAGTTGGTAAAGATCGTCTCGAAGAGTGGTTTTTTTCTTCGCCTCAACTGCCGGGTTGAGGATGCTGTACAGTTTATTTTCAGCGGTCGTCTCGGAGCTCTTTCGCTTGAGTTGTCCAGAGCTCGGTAGTGAGATGGGCGAACTCATGTCTTGGTCAGGAAACAACCCGTAGGTATTCAAGGTGCTGATAGTGTTTTAGCGCTCTGGGTTAGTGTTGTCCACCTTGCTGCTGGCGGGCTTAATGCTGTTGCTCGTCATCACCTTCAATTGAAACTTCGACTGTCCTGTGACTGCCTTGGGCGTTTGAGATGTTGGTGGAGCCTTGCCACTGAGCTCGAGGATCTTGGTTGGCGATCGAGACTTTGGCTGGAGTGGTGGAATCGGAAGCTTCGATCCGGAGGGGATCTTTGCTAGCTCATCTAAATTGTCAACAGTAGGTTTTTTCTTGTGGCCGTTCCCGGCTAGCTTGTCGGCTGGAATACCATTCTGGGTCTTCTTGAAAGCTGCGACCCCTACTTCCTTGGGAGTGTTGGAAGTGGGCATATACGCTGCTCGTGGGCTTTCTAAGGGTTTGATGTAGCCTGGCAGGTTTGGTGTGCTCGAATGTGCTTGGGTGTGCTTGGTTAGGGGAGGATTAGTAGCTTGAACTTTATTTACTGCCATATCGTTCCCGAATAAATAATAGTGATGGGCGTGCCACGAAATGAGTTTAAGAAGATAGAGAGCGGTTGAGGACCCCAACAATATTTACTTGAGAGTTCGAATTGCGTAGCCCGGAAGACTTTCATACCAGACTGGAACGTTAGTTGATCGTAACTTATTTCAGCGATTCCCAATGA
>ERZ724508.1616-NODE-1616-length-13022-cov-6.565590_pt1 | contig 13022 bp, 15 predicted proteins | sample MGYA00376041_ERZ724508 | MGnify/ENA primary metagenome ERZ724508 (study PRJEB28724, sample SAMN07190887) | wastewater metagenome | isolation source: effluent of sewage treatment plant in Hong Hong | place: USA: Christiansburg, Virginia | collected 2016-03-01 ...
AAGCACCCACCTCAAGATATCGATGCGTCTCTGCACCAAAGGACAGGTCACCGTGGGCCTCACCTATGATAAGGCTGATTTAAAGACCAAGGATTTCGACAGCAGCTTCGAAATCAGCATGGAACAGGACTACCAAACTTATTCTCACAAAGCCCGACCGGGAATCCTGTACATTGTAGTTCAGTCAGTCAACAAGGATATCGACTATACTCTGGAGGTCTTCAACTTCCGAGGTAAGCAGGTTGATGACACCCTGGTGTACCTCGAAGACTCCAGCATTCACCATTCCTTCATAGGTGTGCTCGCTGCTGCCACTGATTCCAATGAAAGTATCTCAACCAAAGCCAAGTCTGCTGTTAGCAAGATAATGGAAGCTGGGAAGGAATTCAGCTACGAACTTGAATTCACTCCGGTGAAGATCGAGTCTGCCTATCGGAAATACTTTGTGGCGTACTTAATAGTTGAGTCTCGAACCAAGCAGACTTTGGAAAGTTTGGTGCGCTGCCGCGGTATGTACTTCGGAGATAGCAGCAGTGAGGTGGGTAAAATCATCTCCAGGGAGCTCATTACGCTTACTGAATAGCAGAGCAACACCACCCAAAAGGTAAAATACCAGAGTCAATTTGAAAGCAGTTATATATCGATCATCCCGATTGCCAACCCCAACCTGCCAGCCCACATCACTTATGAAACTTACAAGATTGTTAGGCTCAGTGGGCCATCTTCCAACCCGTTCGTGATGGCATACCATCTAGTCAGTTCCATATACGGGTTCCTCTAAAGTCACTCTCCTTTCCAAAATACCTGGCACCTCTACCTGCTGACTATTGCAATCGTGTTGCTCAGTGTCACTATCATCTTCATCATAGTCTCTGCAATTATAGGATGCATTGTCTACCAAGTTCAGACGCACTCCTACCGCAAGAGAAGTCGGCTCCTCCCTCAAAGTGAGTTTGACTTACGCCAACACCAATCAGCAAACGATACAAACCTAGACATGACAGAACGAACAACAACCTCAGCTACTCTCTCACTACCGGAGGGAGAGGCACCGAGCCAGCTGGTCTGACATTCATGTTACATAGAGAAGCCTATAAACGATTCAGTTAGTTCTGTTGCTCCATTGCTTCATGACTTCCATAATTTTGCTGAGGCGCTCGTATTATGGCAAGTTCTGGAGGTTTTGTGTCCGGTCTTTTTTGCTCACCATCTGAGCTTCCAGTAGCTGGAGGTACTTTACAGACCATTCGTTGATGACTTTCAGCTTGGATTCGGCCTCTGCTGTCTGGTCGTTCAGTTCTGGGTCAACTGCTTCATCCTCTGAAAGTTTTTGTAGTCGATTTTCAAGTTGTTCGCCCAGGGCCAGATACTCAATCTATAGCTCAGCTGACTACTTCTTGAGCTTGCGCTTCTTCTCTTCTAAAGTGGTGATGTTCGATTCGAGCTGCTTGACTTCGATTGTTATTTTCTCTCGTTAGGGTTACTGGTTAAAGTACTTCACGACGAACTCTTCAGGCGTGAACGGTCCATAGCTATCAGCAGCCTGTCTGAACAGATAGAAGATACGCTCGTTCGTTTCAGTCAATCGATTCATTTTGTCTTCCAGAAAACGGTTGAGTACTCGATTCGTCAGAAACACGTTATGGCTGTTCCTGAAGTTCCTCTCTTTCTATTCCTCCACGACGCTCATGCTAATGTTCACGAGCTTTCGTTTACGGTCCTCCCTGTTGGTCTCATTTTCGACAATCCGCTGAAACTTCTGTTACTGCTCATCTATGACCCGCTGGTTCTAGCGTGTACTCACTTCGTACTCGGCTAGTGCTGCCCGATACTTGCTCTCAGCATCGTTCTATCGATCCCGAATTTCCAGCTCGGAGGTTAGTATAATGGTCGTTCGTTTTTGCAGTTTAGCGAGTTCCTCCCTTTCGTCTTCCACGCGTTTCATGAACTTGATGTTATCGGACTACGGAAATAGCCATAGGAAGTACCTTACGGTCGCGAATCATGTTTAACAGTCGACTCCGTTCGTACCGAATATCCTCGACCTTGGTCTTAATTTTGTAGCATCTCTGCTAACGTCGTTACATTTCAATAGTGAGTGCCCCAGCATCATTGCTGTTCAAAGCCAGCTGACCCTTGACATCCTCAATCATGCGTTGCAATTTTTCAATCTCGCTCTGCAGCATGTAAAATCTCGTCGTCTTTTCGCTACATTCATGCTTCAAGGTAGCCAAGTCGCTGCCAACTTCAGCATGCTCCGAGTAGTTGCCTTCTCTCATGCGCTTTTCAGCGAGGTTGAGATTGGTTCGCTGGGTCTTCAGGCTCTTCTGCTCCTCTTTGGACAGCCCGACGGCAACGCTGTGACTACATCATTGCCAGTAGTACGATCGTTCGGTGCGATTGTTACGCAGTGGGGGAATGCCACTGCTCAACTGCTGTTACGATTCGTTTAGCTTGAGCTTCTTGAACTTGAATCCTCGGTTCTTAAGGAGAGGATCCTCAGATCCAGCCTACATTCAACGCCGAGCATACGTTATCAGCGGCAGGTTTGATGCGTGGTAGGGACAAGCTTTCTTGCATTCTACCAATAACAATTATCGATGAACTATTAGCAATGCTGCCTCTTCGGTCAAAGGTTAGTGGTGGACGGGAGTTGCTCTCATCTCAGCTTCCCAGATGAACGAGGCTTTGACACTGAACGCATCATATAATCGTTAAATTTGAAACATGGACCAGTAGTTCTCGGAGGGCGTCGGTGCCAACAAGATCTCCGACGGGCTCTACATCGGGGATGAGCTGGCTTCAAAGGTAGCTATCCCTGTTTACGCAGGACATCGACACAATAGTTCTGAACCACATCACACACATAATTAACTGCTCCGCTACACAGGTGCCCAATCATTTTCACACCTACGGCATTCAGTACCTTTCGTTTGAGTGGAACGACACCGAGCGTGATGTGATACTCGATCCACACGAACAAACGATCAGCAATGTTGCCGCATTCATTGAGGATGCAAGAAGTTTAGGAGAGAGCTGTCTCATTCACACACGTGAGGGCTACAGTACCTCTTTCACCATATTTGCTGGTTACTTCATGCTGAGGTAGCGATTCCTGTTGATGAAGGTTTCATTGGACTCTCTACAAGGTGCTTGAGTTCCTCAATTCACGCGTACCGAAGGTCGAAATCAAGGGGAACTGCTTTCGGCAGCTCAAGCTATTTGAGTAGAGATTAGCGCAGAAGCATCCGCTGACCAATGACTGGACAGCCAAACCAAATAATCCCGACGAACTAATAATTCGAAATACCTACCTGAACTCAATGAAATTCAAGCCGCAGCAGCACCATCAAGCACAGCCTGTGAGACCTACCAGTAAGAATCTTACGTGGAGTGCTCATCATCCACATCTGATTACCTAGGAAAATAAGAAAGTTGAGAGAATGTCACAGAAACAGATCAAATCCATTCTTAAGTGTCCACGTGAACTAGAGCAACCACCAATCAAAGCAAGTCAGCAGTCACGTGACAACTCGACAGGAAGGAAGGAAGAAAGTAGGGATGCTTTGGACGAATCACGTTCTGGTAGTAACTACAAATTATCTATCAAGAAGAAATTACCTTCAGCCAACACAACACCCCCGCTACCTCCTTCCAGACCACCTGAGTAACGAAAGGTTATTCATCTCGTTGCAAGCAATCTCGCACGCGGGGGCTCAGAAAAGAAGATGGAAAAAGACTGCCCTCCACCTCAACAGCCAACGCCGCCACCGGCTAATAAAGAAGTCAAAAAACAGGATGACAAGATCTCGAGTACACGCAACTCTTACATTTCACGACAAGCAGAACATTACAGGGAGGCTGCAAACGAAAACACGAACCAGCGGAGAGTACTCAAATCCGAAATGAGCGAGAAGGAGAACAACACCGTCGAGTCTATGTTTGTGAATATGCGAAGCGAACAGCTGGAGTCCAAAAGCAGGAAATAGGCTCTCAACAGATCGGCTTAAAATATTGAAGAGGATCCTGATAAACGATTGCGGTTCCTCACCGAAATGGCTGATATGAACCGTAAGGAGGACCTCACAAAGAAGCTAATGAGGAGAATAGACAAACCTCAGCAGGCCAACCGATAGGAAAAATAAAATCTCGTTGCTGGTGGACTGAGACCAAAACACACAGAAAACGACCAGCTATTCCGCAGTGGTCATGGTGGTCTTTTAGCCCTCAACCTCAAAATGCTCAATATTGAGCGTGACAATAAGCAGCCAACGGAAGCACGCCGTCAGTCGAATGATTAGCGGCAGATATAAACAAAGAAAAACAACTTCATGGCCGAAAGAGAGTCGGAGAAACCGAGTTCGAGCCTGTCGAAGCCAGTCCGGGCTTAATCGCCATGCGTCAAGCCATCATCAAGCTCGATACTGACGAAGTTCAAACCGCCAATGAAAGCAAGACCTAGTGAACGGGCGGCCTCACCGATGGTACACTCACAGAACAACCTCTCTGTGAAGGACGCAAACTCTCTGCTCGGCAGCATATTTTCTAAGGAGCTGTATAAGCCCAAATGGAAGTTTTGACAGAGTTTTTCTATCATTCTGATTATTCAGATTTGGAATGGGTAGTGATCCTCCGAAGATCTGGAAGTGCTGTACGAAATATGACTGTGAGGAAACACATTAAGTGGTAAGTGACGCTTCGAAAGAGGATTTGTAGGAAAAGCTAGGAACCAGCAAAATGACCAGCCAAGTGAGCAGCCAAGTGAGCAGCCAGATGACCAGCGAGGTGGACAGTCAAGCCACCGCCAAGTACGGATAGGAAGGTACCCTCCCAGAAGAGCATATTTGGGAGAAGAGTTGTGGTTCCACCCGAACGGGCTTCTTCAAATCGTCTGAGAAAAGCTTATCAGAAAAAGAGCGATAGCTGAAGAGTTAGCTAGGGATCCTAATGACTTCTTCGATGTATATTTGAAAACTTTGATTTTAAAATGTAATTCTAGAAGCGACGGCACAAAGGAACAGTATGGAAGATAGTGTAACAAGTGATCAATCTCACAATGAAAATTGTTTCCAAGCAGGTAGTGATTACGCCTAGACGGCTTGCAGGCAGTTCAATGGGTGACCCAGTAAATCGTTTAGAGAAAAGAACCCCCTTCCTTTTCTTTATCGCCAAGTAGGTAAGCAATAATATTGTTTGTTTGACTAAGTCAACTATGACTGTATTATGCAATCTCTGGAGCAAGAGCCGATAATTCTGAGGCCTCATGACAATTCAAACCAATCCCACTTATATCAATAATTGAGCGATAGGTGTTTATAAGGATGGCTAATCGACCAGGAGTTCTTCCAACAAATCCCCCAGCAATGCAGGGCATGCCCGCTACCGATGCCAGGCAGATGCAGGCACTCCGTAATAACTCACTTACAACTTAGAACCGCAGCGGCCTCCGTCACAGCAACAGCCATACCCTCAGCAACAGTTATTACAGCCCGGCCGGTCGGAGCTACAGCCCCAGCAACAGCAGGTGCAGATGGCACAGATGCGTCCAATGAACGGCAACCAGAACAACCCCATCTTCGACTACAATCGCATCAGTGATCTTACCAGCAAGTATCCGAGGCAGCCGATGCCTGAAAACCAGGAGCAGAATATGGAACTTGGTGGTGTCTACCAGTCCTTCCTGTATAAGCTCGGAGAATGCTTTGGGTGCTGCCGTACATACATCGTGTGCTGCTGCTGCGTTGTTTACCCCTACCAGCAGATTGAGCAGAGCTTCGTCGGTAAGTTAATATCTCATCATAGGCCTGTACGAAAGGTTCGGCAAATATGCCAAGACAGTTGGTTCGGGTCTCCAGTACTTTAACCCATGCACCGATCAGATCAACATCATTGACATGAAGACTAAGATTATTGATCTGAGCAGGCAAAACGCAATCACTAAGGACAACATTGAGGTAAGCATCGATGCCGCAGTGTACTATCACATCCGTGAGCCACGAACTGCATTCTATTCGGTGGATAACCTTCCTAGATCGGTTACCGAGCTGACCTATGCAACATTGAGGTCGGTGTGTGGTCACTATGTGCTACAGGACCTCTTGGAAAAACGGGATGAAGTTACCCTGGAACTAGGGAAGTTTGTGGCAAGGCACGTGCATGAATGGGGCATAGAAATCACTAACATTCTCATCAAGGATATCGTCGTTAATAAGGAACTGCAGGATGCACTTAGCTCCGCTGCCAAAGAACGCCGGCTAGCAGGTAAATTTTATACTCGATTCAGAATCCAAGATTTTGACTGCCAAGGCTGATGTGGAGTCTGCCAAACTTATGCGCCAAACTGCAGACATTCTAAGCTCGAAGGCAGCTATGCAAATCCGTTACCTGGAGACAATGAAAAGCATCGCCAATAGCGCCGGTGTCAAGATCGTGCTAATCGGAGAGGAGGAAACATCGTGATTTCGCAGGTGGGGAACTGTGTATTACACATTAAATTATCTACAGCTAACAACCATTTCAAACAGGATGAATAGGAAACTTTTCTACAAACCGCCGCCACTGCCGCCGAGCGATCCATCAAAAAAGCGCAAGCCCCGACCAGAGTGGAATATGGAGTTTGGAGACCCCACCAAATACCAGCTGAGCCAGGCTGAGATGATCGAGAAAAAGGCATCGCTGCAGAGCAAGAATATTAATCAGGCTCGGGAGGAGCTCGCAGAACGACGTCGTAAGCTGTAGGAGGGTGTTATCGATGAGGATACCCGAAAGGTGTACGAGACTGCACTTCTCTCCAAAAAGATCGACCCTAATCCGAGTATTCGGAGGTAAGTCCACCACTTATTCAGAAACCTTAGCCAAATGATCAACTATGAAAAGGATATGATGAGCTAAAGCCGTCGTTCCACGAGTAAGAGAAAGTCGGTGGATGGACCCTCAGTTGAGGAATAACTTAAGAATACCCAAGAATTTATCAGGAGAATGGAGCGAGCTTCGAAGGCTAAGGATGTAATCCGAGCAGTGGAGATACTTGAGGATAAACCAAAGACATCCCTGAGAACCTCCAAGATTACTGAACCCACTGCCAGAGATAATGTGAAAGAGAAGCAGCTGACTCCACTTGAGTCCATTGGCAGGACCTTAGAGTTTATGGAGAGCAAACTTTTCAAGTGCCGTGGAGAATAGAGCAGGTCCCCAAACATTACGATTGAGCCACCACAGACAGCAGAGAAGATGGTTGCGTCCCAGCAGACTATTCAGACTCTAGGTTCGCCTATTCTTGAACGACAAGAGGAACAACTGACGAACCCAATGTACATGGAGATTAGTCGAATCCACTAGCCAATGAAAGAGTCTCCAATAAAGGAGGAAGAATAATAAGAAAGGTGGCTATCCACGATCCAGCGAATGAACAATCTCATTGAACGCAAAGAGACAGAAGTTGGAATAAAACCTAAGACGAAGCCAATGTTCGAGAGATTCGTAGAGCAAGAATACTCACGAACCCACTGCGAGAGACATGAAGGGACGAGTCGTTCTGAAAGGTTTATCACTGCGGAGCAGCAGTACAGCAGCAGCAGCAACCTCCACATATCACCGTCGCCCATGCAGAACTAGAACGTCAATACGTTGAACCTACAAACAGAGCAGGAAGTCGAGTTCAGCTTGACCATCGACGGTGATAATAGCTTCAGATTGGATACCGATCAGTTCTTCCAACAACCAAAGTCGGAAACAGTCATAGGCAAACCCTCTCAAATGTTGACAATGACGAAACAAAAACAGCAGGAAAGGGTGACCGTAGTTCCAAGGTCTCTTGTGCAGGAATTAGATCCAGAGGAGGACGATAGGCACTACACAACAGCCTCGGACGTGTCGTTTCAGTAGGTTCGTTTCACCAATGAAATGGTCCGGACTATTGGTGGAAGGAAACCCTAACCACAGCCCTCATCCTCAAAGAAGAACGTGGAAGCCGACCGAATTAAGCAATTGCTCGAAGACACAAAACGTAACCTCGATAAACTGCCAGTTACGCCGCTGCAGGTCCCTACGAGTTCAATCAACCAGCCACAGGGCATTAGCCTCAAACGGTTGGTGCGTTGATGTGTACTGCCATTGCTGTCTGCTATAATCTCTTTTTAAACAAACATGGCTGAAAGGAAGGTGCTGGTAAAGTACTTCCCAAAGAACTTCGACCCTGAGCGATTGGTGAAACGAGGACGCGGCAAGGATCGCCTGATGAACGTGCGTAACATGCTCCCGATGAGTCTGCGGTGCAACACATGCTCGAACTACCTTTACATCGGAACCAAGTTCAACATGCGAATGGAGATTTGCAACGACGAGATGTACCTCGGCATCAAGATCTTCCGGTTTTATTTAAAGTGCACGTTCTGCTATGCCGAAATTACGTTCAAAACTGATCCCAAGAACCATGACTACGTTGTAGAAACAGGTGGGACACGCAACTACGACCCGCATAGGGATGCTCTTCAAGCTGAAAACCTGCTGAGAAAGCTGAAGGTAGAGGAAGAAGAAGGCAACTCGATGAAGTCACTTGAGAACAAGACTTACGATTCCAAACGGGAGATGTAGCTCATGGAGGTGCTCGACGAAATCAAGAATGAGAACAAAAGGCAAGCAGCGTTGAATCCTGAATAACTACTGCGCAGGATGTTCGAAGAAGAGCTTACCAGGCAGATGTTCACGGAAGACGAATAGCAGGAAATCGAGGAAACCTACCAAATGAAGAAGCAAAAACTCAGCCAGTAGGCTTAGCTGGCGAAAAGTGAACTTAAAGTAATGGTACCTCCAGCAGCAGTTGCAGTTGAACCCAAGAAGGACAAAGATGGCTTCAAGGTACCTGTTCGCAGGATCAAGAGAAGCAAACATAACGATGAGGTCATCCAGAGATTGGGAGATAAGCCGGAAGCCACCAAAGCGGGTGCATTATCAGTAGAAAGCAGTAGTTAGCAATCCTCTTCACAACACTCCCCAGATCCATCAGCCGATTCCGCTGCAGTTCCAGTTCAACCTGCCATTCAGATTAACAGCGTGGTGAGCCAGTGATGTTATACTCTCGTATAATACATTATCAAATTGAATGTCAAGAACTTAGAAGAGGTCTGGAGTGGTTAGGTGCCAACGCTGTCTCAAGTATGGACACTATACCTACGAATGCGAGAATTAGGTCGCTTACAGGTATCGTCCCAGCCGAACGGTGATGTACAAGCAGAATATCCAACTGCAGCTCAACACAGAGAAGCCACCGGAAACCAAGAGAGTTTGGGATGGTGATCAGAAGCGAGTGATCGTCCCGGATAGACCAAGTTCAGATTAAGAAGGGCATCACATCCTTGCTGAGGAGTAAGAGGGGGAACATCACGAAGCACAAATATCAAGACCTCGGGGACCAACTGATATAAAGGTACCGACCCGATAGCTTGAGCAACCCATTTAACAGACAAAGATCCCACCACCAGAGAGCAAGATTAGCGAGCCAATTCTGCAAGTAAGAAAGTAATCGCCTGTACCAGTTAAGACCGAAAAAGAAGCTGAACCCCTTCCGGTAAATAAGGTAGAACCCCAGCCAGAACCTGTTGTGAAGAAAAACCCGGCTCCTGTAATCCCTGCGCCCGATGTTGCCCCGAAACCCGGAAAAATTGGCAAAGGTTCTGACTTAGATTCTTCCTCGTCATCGTCATCATCGTCATCATCAAGCTAAAGCGATAGCAGCGACAGTGAAAGTGGCAGTTCATCATCTGCTGTGGATTCCGATTCAGAAGAGGATCAGAAGCGCAAGCGTAAGAAATCGCCAGAGACAGAAAAGAATCGCAGGAGGAAGGAACGCTCGCGCTCCCGTGATAGACACTACCGACGTTGACATTGATGTAAATGGCATAATTCAAAACCCAAGATTCCACAGTTTTTCTTTGCTTACAAATCAAAAGTGAGCAATAGACACACAAAACAGAGCGAGAGAGTCCGACGATGTAATAAATGTAAAATGAGATCTTCGAGGCGAATAAACCAACGGAAAGCAGTACTCAATGGGATATGCTAAGGCCTCTTGCGATCTTCCAGAACCATCACGAGACATCCAAGCGAGATCAGAGGCAAGCCAATTGCTTGAAGAGATGACGGATCTGCTCAAGGCATCTAGGCATGGTCTGAGCAGAGTTGTGTTCGAGGTAATGATTTCTACATATAGGAAATCGCAGGCAGTACTCGTGAAGTGGAGCGAAGAGTCTATTCATTTGAGACAAATAGTTCTTCCGCTGACTACTTGGAATTCCTTTTTAGTAATGCCAAGAGCCTGAAACCATTGGAGATAAGTTAATTGGAGGTACTAGTCAACATGCGAATGCAAAAAGTCGCTGGAGGGATCGAAAGCGACGAGGTACGAATGCCAAATAAAAAACGGAAAGCTGATTTAGGAATCAACCTCCGAATTCGAAGAGGAGAGTATCAGTTACAGCAAAACCTGGCTTTCCTACGAAAGAGCTTTAATGGGAGCATGATACTGCAAAATACCTTTCAATTCGAATAAGAAGCAAAGGTGCTCAGCCACGAGTACTATTCGATCGATCATCCAAAGACCAAGAATGCTGCAGACTTCACTCGCAGAATGAAAAAGGATCGAGAAGATTTGCAAAAGCGAAGAGAGAGTATCATGCAGGCAAGAGCCGAGACCCTCTAACTTTTGAAGCAAGCTGAAGAAAGGAAACTAAGTCAACGTATACTTGAACGTCGCAAAAATCGGGAGCAAGAAATTGATCGAAAAAAGAGGATCAAATAACTTAAAACCATCGCTCATATGGACAGGCTCGATTTCATAAAAAGGTTGGTAGCGGACTTCAAAACTCAGAAACCACTTTTCGAGAGGAAAGCCGAGGAATTCTAAGTTGCTGTGGTACAACCCAAGCTTGCAGAGTACAATGAGCGACTAGAATAAATCAAGCAGCAGCACCGCCCTATCGATCCTGTTGAGCTCGAGTTGCATGAGCGGAGACACAATGAATTCATTGCAGACAATAGGCTGCGAAAAGAATCGGAATTCGAGGCTGAGAGGTAAAATAGAAAGAAAAAGCGTTACTTCCAGGGGCTTTACCATCAGTATGCAATGCAGGAAATGTAAAGGCAAAAGTAAAGAGATGACCCCATTCTAGCAGATCGATTTAAAAAGGACAAGAGAGGTATGTATGGAAAGTACGTTCTGATGAACCACCGACCTGGGGTGCGAGATAAACACAGGTATCCTCCAGTAGGAGAGGCAGAAGGCAAGATGATAGAGTGGCTAGAACGGGGTGAATCTAATCGATCTGATCGTTCAAAGCAGGAATAATTTCAGAATTACGAAAGCGAGGAAGTCTAGGATCAAAACAGACCAAGTACAAACATCCACAATACTGTCCCAGCAGAAGAAGACCCTGCAAGAGTAAATTAATTTCTCTATAAGCCTTACTAAGACCCCAGTGACCAATCGAGCGATGATAGTACATGAACCAACTTTACTGTGCCGGGCCCTCTCAATACTCTCCCAAACTGATGTATCTGGAGAAGTGAATAGGGTGTATATGTTTGTATTTATCATATTATGCATTACAGCAGACAAACCGAAAAGGGTAGCTGGAGCAATCCATCGCCAGAAGGTAGTACAGGCACCTAGCCAGCACAATTGCAACCAGCTAACCAGTAACCTGGGGATTACAGAGGCACATCGCAATCTTTTCATTAAGCATCGCCTTCGCCTGTTACCAAAGTGCATCAGTTCCGTCGAATGCGAAACCGTGTACAGTCAACTTTCAGATACTAACTGGAGGTGTTTCTTGGTCTGCACTCCACATCCATCACCCAGCTGTTCCCTGAAGTTTACGAAGTACATTTTAGTTGATGCAGGAAATAGTCCAATTGCAAAGACGCATCTAGGATAAAGTGTATGTTGTCGAGAGCAATCAATCAGAGCGATAGTATTTGGAGCTATTGATGGAAGGAACTAGGATCAGCTATGCACTTGCGACTGAACTTGAAGACTATCTTAATCTTCGAATCGACAGAACTGCAGACAGCATTGAAGATGGGGAGCTCGAATTTGTTTACAGGGTTCGTCGTTATAGGCAAAGACCGGTTTCAGATTTGGGCGATGTGGTTCGGCTAAGGTAGCACGAGCTGAAGACCAAATTGTCAGAGCTAGGTAATAGCCTCAACTTTTCTGCTCTGTATTCGGAGCAAGCTGAGAAATTAGACCCCAGCTACTTTTCAGTGGATCACCCAAAGACGAAAGAGGCTGAAGAGTTTGTAAAGAGGATGAGGAAGGATCAGCTGAGGATGAAGAGTGTGAGATTAGCAAACATCTAGAAGAGGGCGATAGAGATACAGCGGGAACTAGCGGGTCTGAAGAAATAGCAGTTTCAAAAGAAAGAGGAAATTTCTCAAAGGATCAGTTCCAGAAGAAGAAGTAGAGAAGTCGAGGCTACTGTGAACTCAGAAAAACTGGAGAAGGCCAAGCAGTTTTTGAGCGTTGTTCAACCCGATAAACCACTATTCAAGAAGAAGGAGTAGTAGTTCCTCGAGAAGGTCGTTATGCCTTAACAGTCCAGGTACAGGATAAAACTTGAGAAGCTCAAGGAGAGAGTCAAACCTCTGAACGTTGCGGAGTTGCAGTAGCACTAGAAACGCTATCTGGAGCTACTCGAGGAGGCAAAGAGGAAGAAATAGGAAAGCATGCGAAGGTAACAATAAATAAACAGGCTTCCCGAATACTACAAAGGAAGGTTCTATAAAAAGCTGGCTGTCTTTAATCGATTGACTGGGCAGGAAACAACCGAGCCAATGCCAGATTCAAAAGAAACGGGCAGGTAAAACAATTCGGTTGTGCCAAACGATCAGGAATTCACGACCCAGCATCAACCTGAAGATATTCAGGCTGATATCAGTCCATAAAAGATCGAGGCGGCTATTTCTCCTCCCGAGCTATAGATTGTCAAGGAACCTCTCGAGCCCATTCAGTAGTCGGTTGAGTCTGT
>ERZ724508.1617-NODE-1617-length-13015-cov-4.916667_pt1 | contig 13015 bp, 5 predicted proteins | sample MGYA00376041_ERZ724508 | MGnify/ENA primary metagenome ERZ724508 (study PRJEB28724, sample SAMN07190887) | wastewater metagenome | isolation source: effluent of sewage treatment plant in Hong Hong | place: USA: Christiansburg, Virginia | collected 2016-03-01 ...
AATAATAAAATTAGCCATAGGAATAGGAGCAAGAGGAACAATCTTAATCAAATTCAAGCTCACATGAGGAGGAAGTTGAAAAATAAAGAGAATCCATTTGCCATATAAAATAGGGAGTACTAAAAAATATGTTGAAGCATTATAATATTTCTCCATCTGCATATCAAAGTTAAATAGCTTAAATTTTGGCGGGTAGTTCTCTTGAAACTCAATTAATTAAATTTTTCCATGAAAAAGTTTATACGTTTAAGAAATCTAAGTAAGAAATGATCAAACTAATCATCAGAAAAACCCAAAGGCACTACAAGGTTCAGTTTAATTGTAAAAAGGATGACAGATTTAAAAAATTTGGAGGGTACAAATCAATGAACAGTGTTTATTTGGAAAAGCTATTCTCTGATAGTTGTTTCGTGAAATCTTATATCGAAGTTATCAACAGCTTCATTGAGGAGTTTTAGTAATAAAACAACTAAAAACTGAGGGTTTTTTTAGAGAAAATCCATTCTGCGAGCACTCAACAATAATTTAAAGTGATAATGAAAATGCTGGATGAGAAAAATAAGATGCCCTGGCCTGCTTTCTGGATATAAAAAATGAAAAAGGTGATCTTTGAGCTCAGAAACAGTTATATAAATCATGGAACAATAGAAATTACTCTGAAAGGAAAGAGAAAAGGAAGTTGAAATGATTTTAATTTAATTTTTCTATTTCTATCAATTAAATTAAATTAATTAAAATAAAATTCATAAAAAAATAAGTGTAACAAATTCATGCCAAATGAAAAGTGGCTCCTCTTGGATCATCTTTTGTAGTTTTTAGCTTGTTATTAAATCATTTGGCTCAAATAGCTCGCTCATACTTTCTTTTAATTTATTTAGAAGAATTTAAAGGTGTGAGCTATCAAGAATTATACTTAATTTTCGGATAACCGAAGAAAATATCAGCCAAAAATCATTTCCCTTTAAACTCTTTTTTGGTTAGCTGATAAAATATTTTACAATGAAATCAGAATAATCCTTCCGACTAAAATCACCCGAGATCAGTTTTCTCATCTTCATAAACTTCTACCAGGTGATGAATTGAAACTCATTCAATGGGTTAAGATTGAATGAAAGAAAGATTCGGTTGGTAATGTCACTCGAGTTGGCCTCAAAAAATTTATAGTACTTCTTTAATATTAATAGAATTATTGTTTTTCCTTATCCTTTTAGCAGCTCAGATGCACACCCAGGATCCTAGCCTGTAAAATTAGTGAGGTAATATTCTAAATAATCATTAGTTTGTTGTGACAATAAAAGATATTCCTGGTACAGACTACACTTGGAACGAATTGGCTGGCGAATTTTATTGATGTAATAAATGATTTACTTTTTCAGATCTGTTTTCATCATCATTTTGTGCTGGTCATGCTAGAAGAAATGCATTGAGTTCACTGAAAACTTGCTCTTCTCAGCTGATTTCCTAGGAGATATAGCTTATAAGAGAGGTGTGGGATCTCTGCGCTTATGCTTCATGAGAGCGCTCTACTTTAATTTCTTCTCACAAGAAAGTTTCTCAATGATTGAGTTAATATCGCCCTCCATGATATTTTCTTTATCCTTTTTTATTGTCTTATACGAGTAATATTTTTTATTTTTACTCAGATAGCGCTAAGCTATAGAAACATTATTTCCTCGATTCATTATTAATAAATAGAAGAAACTATTCAGATTAAAATTGTAATAAAAAGTAAAAAGTTGTTAGAGAGGAAAAATACGTTAAATAAAAATAAAGGAATGCGGGAAGAAGCAAGAAGAGGGAGAAAATAAGTTATGAATGCAAGGATAAGTTTTATAATAGAGAATTATATATAAATAGTTAAAATCAGTTAAAAATAAATATTCAATCAAAATGATCAATTAGATTACATGCAACTCAAATAATGCCATTTAACTATCGAGAGGAGAGCTATTAAACTGGGTTAATTCACTGCTGAAGCTTAATTACGCAAAAATAGAACAACTAGGTACGGGAGCTGTCTATTGTCAACTCCTTGATCTGATTTATCCTGGCAAGGTGCCCCTCACCAAAGTCAACTGGAAGGCCAAATTCGATTACTAGTATCTTAACAATTTCAAGGTCTTGCAGCAGTCCTTCACTAAATTAAATATAATGAAGCATATTGATGTCGAGAAACTAGTAAAATGCAAATACCAAGATAACCTGGAGTTCCTGCAGTGGTTCAAAAAAATATTCGACACAACTGGGTCCTGCACCAAAGATTACGATCCCATCATCAGAAGAGGAGACAAAGTATAAAAATAGAAGTAAAATAAAAATCCAGTCCCACTGCTTTCTTCTCATACACAAAGTCATTAATCACAATTATCGAAGGAGGGTTCGTACGCATCCTCTTATGAGAACTCCAAACAATCTACATAGAGAAACATGGCCAATCAAATGAGATAACCTGACAATGAAATGATCCAAACTCCCCAAAAATAAGAATACGAGACATTCCGATCAAATGATAAGGCAAACAAATCAAAAATGTTCAACCCATTTACAGAAAAAGTGGATGAAAAGCTTATTAATATATTCAGCGAAAATCAAAACGAATAGAAGTAGTTTTATCTGAAGAAAATCAAATAAATATAGTTTTTGATGGACTCATGGGACAACACGAGGAAAAGCTAAGAACTTATCTTTAGCATCAGGAAAATTATATTAGCAACCCCATAATCACAATGGAGGATCGAGAATGGCTAGTTTTTAGATCTTGATAACTAATAACATTGAAATGGAATAACCTCCCAATTAAAAGTAACTGATATTTTAATTAAATATGTTTAATTTATACTTAATACATCAATCATCATTGTAAAAGCTTTCATTAAGTAACTTTTCGAAAAATTTACTATAGACTTTTATTAGTCTAATGAAAACATCTTCACTCTCGTACTTCGTATTGATATTTATTAAGTACTGGTTATTGTAGACCATGAAAGCATCTGCTCTTTGTCTAAAAATACCCTTATTCACATATTTGAAGTCTTTCGTCTCAGCCTATTTCTGCTCTTCGCTCACTTGTGTATAATACTTGTTTATCCTTCGGAAGGAGTCCATTTTTACATTTATCTTTGCCACTTTTGACTTCTTAATCAATTCGAAGAAAGGATTATTTATAACTTCTTGAAATTACTCATGGAATTACTCCATTGCTGTCAACGAGTTCACTAAACTTTGCGAAGAAAATGCATTTGAAGTCATATTAAACTTTGCATAATCTACCTTAACATTTGTTCTGTTTTTTTTATTATGAGATATTTTTCCTTTCACGTCAAAATTTATGTGAGATTGGAGACGCAGACCCCCACTCTCGAAATATTGAAGAAACTGATTTGCTTTCATAACGTCTTCATTCTACAAGTTAGTGAAAAACCGATAGCTGATTCTAATAAACCCTTCGAATTATTGAATTTAAAATTTGATTTTTTCTTGTTAATCTTCTTCAGGTCTATGCTTAAACAATATTTGTAAAGGAGAATTTCCACCTTATTTCCCAAAGTACTAAACAGCTTATTTTTATTTGCCTTGGTCAACATAGAAATCGAACATTAAGACTAGATCTTTGCCGAAATCTTCATTGATTTTTTTACTTTTCAATAAATTTTTCACCTAATATAAAAGAATGATTTACTTGGTCTTTATCGTCTGAAAATTCAATATCGAGATTAATCAGGTTTTGACAATTGGCCTCTGAACCTAAGACAACTTTAATGTCGATAGGGGGTTGTGGGGCTTACATAAGATATATAAATTAGAGTAAATAAAACGTGAAATATATTAAAATAGATGCATTTTATAGACAAAAGATTATTAAAATAAGTCAACCATTTTTGATGTTGGCCATGTCAGAATAAATAGGAAGTAAAAATTAATACGTAATTCATATTTAATTTAATTGGTATATAATATCAAAGCCAGAAATGGAGATTGAGCTCTAAGATATGTAGCATGGAAAGCCCATAAATTTCACAAATATGGCACAGGAAAAACAATCTAAAATCAAGATAATGAAAGCTAAAAAACAATACAACTAACTGTTAGAGTATGCTAATAATCTGCCACCCAATCGTGATAAGTATCTCCTCAAGGCAAATGCTTTAATGCATCTGAGAAAGTGGAAGTAACTGGTGTAGTGTTGCGACAAAGGATTAGAATCGGACGAAGACAGTGAATTTTATAACATGAAAGGCCGAGCTCAAGGGAAGTTAGGCAATATGCTCGAAAAAGCTGCTTTGACCAGGAAGGCTATCGAGCTGGACCCGAACGTTGCTGCCTATTATAGAAATCTAGGTGCTGCTTAATATAAGCTCAAATAATATGACTCCGCAATTGAAAACCATAAGAAGGCCATTGCTATGGAGCCATAAAACTCAATAAACTATCACAATGTGGGAGCAGCATTATTCAGACAGTAGAAATATGAAGAGGCCAAAGAATACTTTAAAAAGTCATTAAGTAAAAATAATAAGGAAGCTTTATCACACAGCTGGCTCGGAGATTGCCAAAAAAAGACTGGAAACTTTACCTAGGCTATACAATGCTACACCAGAGCTTATGAAGTCAGTGGGAATTAGATTTACAAGAAATAGAGAGACATCCTTGAAAAGTAATATGGTGAGAAGAAAGGATTTTTCTCAAGATTGTTTGGTTGATAAAATTTATTATTCTCGGTAATCTTATTTTATTACACAGAAACTAAGTATTCTGTTATAATAGTATCATTATTTTGTTATATTAATATACACGGGGAGGTTTGATGTTGGGGAAAATCTAAATATAAATTAAGATATTTATCACCAAATATTAGGGCTTGGACTCGAATTCTAAATAAACGATGTTTAAATGCTTCAAATTTAGTACTTTATTCATAATCTAAATATTGTGGATATGACAGAAACTTTAGCTGCTCTCCCCAAAAGGAACCAAGGTTCCTACCTCAAAAACTATGGCAAGTAATCGTTGAAAACCAATCTGTATAAGGTCAACTTTGCTGAGAAATCGACAGTCACTATCTATTGCATCAGCTTTTAACCATTTGTCCATGACGAGAGAATTAAGTTCGTCTTAGAGAGTGTTTCAAGCAAAATCAAAGAGAAGATAGGAAACTATATCATGTGTGGAAGAAATATCTATGGATGCGCAAAGCCAAAATAAGGAAATGTGAAGTTATAATCCAATTTAGGAAATTAAAAATATTCTATTACGCTTAAACCTGTTAGAACAGTTTAATTATCTGATTTGAATGGAAACAACAAAAAGAATCCCAATGCATCATTTATTTCCTTAAACTTTTTCAACAACCTCGTCAAGAATTTCTTTCACTCTTTAAAGTTCGTCTCCATCGGAAAAAATGGGAAATATTTTAACCCTAAATCTTCCAAATTGCTGTCCAATTCAGGTGTTATCCTATTCAATGGATACGAAACCAAATTTAATTTGACAGAGAGTGGATTATACTTGCAAGTTGACAGCATGGTTCGGATAGTCCAAACCAAAACAGTCTTATAATAGATCAATTCTGTTTATTCTAAAAACTCTCACTTAAGTAAATAATAAAAAAGAAATGCTGTCAAATGTGAGCTTGAAGGGAAGGCGGTGATGTCAAATTACGGGAATTCTAAGGTCTGGGTTATTAAATAGGTCTTGTTCGACTTTGATTTAGAAAATACTAAAATTAGCCCTGAATCTAATATGACCTTTGTTGAGTACTATTAGAAGACTTACTGTATGAGGATCAAGAATAAAAAGCAACCAGTCTTGAAGGCTGTCCCAAATGGAATCAGGAAAAGTAAAGCCACGAATTAATCCATTTTAATTCCTTAGTTTTTGTTACTTTCCGGCTTACCAGAGGATTTCGATGAGAGAAAGAGAAGAGATATCAGCTAATATACAATTGTTCAGCCAGAATAAAAACTGTATCGAATAGAGTCACTGATAAAAGCATTCAATAGCTAGAATTAAAACTTCTGTCCAAACTCAGTTTCTTAGAATCTTGGGATAAAAATATCTGAAACTACTTAGACTGTCTAATCAACATTATTGCCACCACCTACGATCCAACTAGGAAAGGGGGATTCAGTCGAGCGTGGAAAAGCGGCATGCTTTCAGTTGTTTAACAAATAAATATACAGACATGATGTGCCAGTCAACATTGTTGTTATTATTCCTCATGATTTCGATTTCTCTCAAGTCGAGAAGCTATTTATATCCACCTGTCGCAATCTCTGTATTAAAAATAACTTAAATGTTATCAAGATTAACTTCCAAGATTCTAGAAGAGCAATGCTTGAAATTGAAAAACTGATCCTTGATAAAGATGGAAAGCTAGATGACTATGATCTTAATTGGTTCATCCTCCCTCCCAATATGAAGGGCAACTATAAAACGATTAAGATATTGTCTTTGAAGAACGAAAATCCAAAAGTGACTCAGGTTACACTCACATCGACCTTAGCAAAGAAAGGTTTTGCTTCCATTTTGACTAAAGTCTTAATTCAAATTTCGTGTAAAGTAGGCAATATTCCATGGGCTCCAAAACTCCCAGCTTCAATAAATCCCAAAACAATTTTGATAGGAATCGATACAGGCCGAGGATCAGGAGGAAAAAATTCAATAGTTGCGTACTGCTGCACCTTAGATCAAGATATGTGCAAGATTCATTCAAATTACCAATACCAGCAACAAAATAATAACTTTTGCACAAAAATGGGCGATATTATTGCTGACTGCTTGATTGCATATAGCAAAGTGAACTCCTACTTACCTGAGTAAATTATAATGATGAAAACAGATCTGTCAGATGGTGAAAAAGATAGCATTGTGGCTGGAGAAATTACTCAGATAAGAGACAAACTGAAAGATATGAATGGGTACTTGCCCAAGTTAACTTTCTTGACAGTGAATAAAAACTCGAAGCAGAAATTCTTTTTGCAAGGGAGGACGATAACAAACCCAAGCTATGGAACCCTCATCAACACCAAGGTCGTATCAAAGAATTATGATTTTTATCTAATTTCACAGCATTGCAACAGAGGGACAGTCAAGCCAATCCACTACAAAGTACTCTATACTGACTCTAAGATGGAAGAAGGGTTACTTCAATAGTTAATTTATTCTCAGAGCTTCAACTATATGAATTGGAGTGGATCAATCAGAGTACCTTCAGTCCTACAATATGCATCAAAACTTTGCAGCTTTATCTCAGACTATATCAGCAAGGGACCAGAGACAGACCAGCTTAATGACTTGCTCTATTACATTTGAAGGAGTTTTTGATTGATTGTATTTCGCTTCATTTATAAATTAATACTTTTTGTGCATATAAATAAAATATGAGTATCATGACCACTGCGAAGAGTTTTCTAAAGTTTCACATTTAAATTTATGATATTTCCGTAAGCTTTAGACTGTAACCACAACCAAAATGACTGCTTCAATAAGTAAGAGATAAATGGAGATATCCTTAAAAATATTTCCTATGCTCTTGTATAAATTTATGTCCAAATGGTTTCTGAGCACAATGTAGATCGCTTCAGTATTCTGTGTAGTGCTAACCTAGAATTATAGAAATAGCCATATTATAATAACTCTCCTCATTTACGCCCACCCCAAATATGATGGCGAGGATGACCAAGCTGATGGAGTGTGCTGGAGTGAATCCTGCCAGCAGGCAGAAGAGAAGGACTGGCGCGATGGCGATATAAGATTGAGAAAATGATGAATATACTTGCATTATAATGTAGGTTAACTATTATTAAACAAATAAAATCACAAGCCTTCTGTCGACATCCATTTAACATTCCCTGTATAGCTTATCTTATATACTTATTATTGATTTTGGGTTTGTCCTAAACTGGCTCTCTCTGTGCTCATCCCTGATCTCATCGTGTCACTATAAGCCCTACTTCTACCCGTCAGGCAGAGCTATTTCTTTTTTAAATTTTTCAGCTTTTATATTGGTAAAACAGGTATACTTCTCTCCACAGATTTAATCCCTCGGTCTGTCTGAAGCATTTCCTCGAGCTCAACTGGCTTAAACTTATTCCCTTTGATATGCCTTTGCAAAATTTTGTTATTGTTTCGAAGAGACATTTCCCACATGTTGACAACGTAATGGTTGATTATATCCATCCTATCATCATTAGGATGAATGTAGATATCTTTGACATTGTCCTCCAGCAGAGTCTTCGTATTTTTGTTGCGTAATGTCATTTTGTGCAGTTTCCTGCTCTAATTATCCCAGATATCTTGGTACTCACGATACCGACCCAGGTACTTCATCTATTTAGTAATGATGTTCGTTTGTTCTCTCGTTAGTTTTGACATTATTGTATTTCTGTTTATTGTAGTGTTCATAGTATTGTTATTTATATTCGATTGCTACAGTAGTGATTACTATTTTTTTATTGGGTTCAAAGGCTATGCTTAGATGTACTTTGATCTGAATTATGAATTTCCTACGAAATCATAACTTTTCCCACGCATTTTCGTGAGCGCTGGAAGTGGTTAGGTTGACCTCAAAGATGCGAAAATGTTACTATCCTCAGATTCTTTGCTTGACTTTTCTCTGAGGGGTCTGGCCAAGAATACTCTTTATCTCTCCTATATGATACTGTTCATTTTTATCAAATTAAATTTATTATTTATTATTTGTTCTGAGTAAAAGATCTATGCTCACAAAATATATTAAGCTTTAATTTCATTCTTAAGTAAAATCATCAACGAGAATATCTTATAAAGGGAAATCTACTGTTTTCATGATTATGGATTTGCATTTGTGACCTGCATTGAAAGCAATATGCTCAACCTATTTGAACTTTGAATCGAGCACTCCTTTAATTCCGATTAAATGAGGAAATGGTGGCACTCCGCCTGGCTTCACGCCTAATTTTAATACTTATTGCTCGCCAACCATTTGCCCTTTTTTCCCCACTTGCTATATTTTTCTTATTTTTTTCCAACTCACTTTTCGATTTGCTCTATAAATGAGTAAAACTAAACGATTATCGACTCCTGAAACAATCATTGTTTTGGCTCCCCACTCCAGTGGAGTTTTACGGACGGCTGCGGATTATTCAGAAGTTCTGGTAGGCTCATGCTCCAAAACCTTAAATTAAATCTTTTTCTCGGATAAATAATTGAATATTTTCTAGAATGTCCTTTCTTCTTATTAAGTTCCCTTATTGATTGTCCCAAAGTTGCCTTAATTTATTTGCTCATTTTACATATGGGGTTGTTTGACCAAAGAGACAGAGGATTTTTATTAATTGATTTCAGATAATTGGGAGGGTGGAGTATTGTTGATCTAGTTGTGCATAAAAATGAAGTAAAATAAATCATAAATGATAAAAAAGAGTATAAATGAACTATGTAAATTTAAATATCATATAAACTTGCAGGTGCAAATTTAATCAATATCTTCTGTATTGATTGTGTTTTTATATCTAAGATATCATTTATAATAGTGATTATGTTGATTTTTTTATCATCGCAATCTCCATTCGGTCGATTTGCCGCAGCTGCAGACACTTTTTGATCATCATGTTCATCAATTCGTCAATTGAGTTTGGGTATGCTTTTCGGTGCCACAGATTATTGAGTCTTACTGAAAACTCGTTTTTTTATATGCTCTACGCCAGCTCAGGAATTTTAGTGCTTCGATAGTATATACATGGAATATCTCTGTAAATGAGCTCATATAAAATCACTCCCAACGACCATAAGTCTATCTGATGATTATTTATACCGAAATCGCACTCAAAACTACATTCAAAAGGAGAGTATGGCAAACTGGAACCCAAATTCTTGTTCCATTGTGATTCTTTTGGTTAGGCTATCAGAGTGGAGTCTGAAAAATCTATTATTTTTGTGGGGATCTCTGACTTTCCATAAGATAATTACTTAAAATCCTTAATTTTGGCCGGGTCAGAAATCAAAATATTGGAAGGCTTTAAGTCTCTATGAACAATTCCTGATTTATGAAGGATTGAAACACCATTGAGAATCTCAATAAATCTTTTAAGGTTACTCTAAAGTTTAAAAAGGTCATTTTCAATAAAGAAGCTCAAATTGACTGGAACTTACTCCATGAGTAAATGCATATCCTACTTACATTAATTCTGGAAATAATACTTGATAAAATAGCTACTGTCAAACTGAATAGTTTTTACAATTTTAATTTCCCTTTGTATCTGCATTTTTGCTTTACTGAGATAATTTTGCTCTGCACTCTCTAGTATGTCTCTTTTTATTTCTTTTATTATTAAGCTTTTAGTTTATGTTTTCTCTCCTCTCGTCAATTCAAATTAACTCTTAGTTACATTGAATCGATTGGTTTACACTGAAAATATAGGGTCATGCATCATATTCCCATGATTAGGACTCCAAAATTTTGATTCTATTTTGTCATAAAACTCACAAGTAACACTCTTTTTGTTTTACTCTCTTGTTTTACGATCGAGGCTCGATAATTGCTATTTCTTTCCTTCACCATTCAATATTGAAATTATTTTTTATTTCATCTTCAGGTTAAGCGATCTACTCTTAGACTAATTTTTAAAAGAAAACAGTTACTGAGGCATTTCTTTGTTTCTCGATAGGCGACTAAAATTAATAACTCCATATTTCATGAGAGCATATTTAATGTTATACTTGATTTAGTTAATTTTTCTGCTTAAATATTTATCGATTATCTCCGAAATTGAATGGAGCCTGGAGAAATGTGGTCTTAATTTGAAGCGAAACAATATTGCCCCGGTTTGATCAAAATAAGAAAAGGGATTCGATTTATTATAATAATTGAGCATATCTACTATTAATTGGATGAGATGAGTGGAAACTTTAAGAAAATGGCCATTTTCCCAAACTAGCATTCCTTTTAAGTTGAATGTGTGCCTCTGCTCCCCTTCAGAAGAATATTTCACCCTGATTAGCAGAGAGTCGCCCAAGTTAACAGCAACTATATGTTACTTGAAATACTAGTTTTTCTTTTAAATATTCAGATCGTTATGCTCTTCAATGTCGCTTAGTTCTTAATTTTCCATGTTTAACAGCTATTTAACGACCCGTCTAATCTATTTATTTATATATTATTTATTTATTGCTTTTTATATGCTCATATTCTATGCTATCTTTTCTTCAATCTCTATTTATAGTCTATTTTTTTCTCTCTTTCTTTTTAAATTTGTATAATAAACTGAAGAAAATGAATACACCCAAATATATCAAAAATAACTTTTCACAACTACAAACTTAATTTCGTAAAAATATTCTTAGTTTTGTTTTAGTTATTTATTTTATTAATTTTTTTCTATCTTTTATATATCAATTAAGGTTAGTCTAGTCAAAGAACTATATGTGTGGCAAGCCAATTTCGAAAAAGGACTGACAAGTGGCTGAATTATTTATTATTATTAAATTGATACAGTTTATTTTAATGTTTTGTCGTGGAAGAAAATAATAAAGTTGATGCATTCAGATAATCACTCCAGTTGGATATTGTTAATCTAGTCAATCAAATCCTCAAGTGGCCTCAGTTTAATTTTGGATTATTTCTTAACTGCTGCAAACTTATCGTTTATCCCATGGTTTGTCGATTCTATAGCTTCTTCGTCTGAAAAATGTAGTCCCTTGCTGTTGCACAATGCTCTCTTTAATATCAGGTAGCCATTCTCGATTTGGTTCAACTTTTTCTCCTTCAGCAATTTGTTCACCTCCTCAAATATCAGCACTGTGTTCTGCTTCAGGGATTCTTATATTATTTTGTCCTATTTCTCTTTTATTATTTTCTTCATTTTCTTGTACTCCTCCACAATCTTTGTGTTTGTCTATGTTGCTTTACTCTTTATCGACTGGCATGTTTCACCTGATTTTTTATACTCCACAGGAGGGTTTTTTAAACTCGTCTCATAATTTATCAGTTATTTCGTTAGTATCTCTACGAACTTATCAAAAGAGATGAGGTTTTTTAATCCGAGTCGCTGTGGACTCCCTCCCACTGCTTTGAGCTCGCAACTTGAGCATGTGAAAACAGGTTTAAATTATTGACCGAAGGCTACTTTTGAAGCAGGATTCTTTTGGCATATTTGGCAAAATTGCTTTTACAACTGAGACTTGAACATATCGGATATGTCATTTTCGACTCTTTTTTGCTGCTTCTATTGTTTGCCTGTGAAAAATTGCATCATTATGAATAAATATTATCATCAATCTAATCATGCATGCTATGCTATAATAACCAATAAAGTATTATAAAGTTAGTTATAATATTATCATTTGAATTCGAGCTGTCAATCAAACTCTGAGTATCTCTTAAAATCTTTTCGTTGCTTCCCTTCTGAGGGCTGAACTTCCTCTGATTTTTTACCTTGCTTTGGGTAAATTTAGCGAAGGTTTGATGGGTATTTTGGGTAACACTGATTACTCCTCACCTAATTTTTTTATTCCCTCGTATTGCATTTTATTTCTCGAGTACTCTAAGTTATACTTATCTATTTTATTCAAGGTCTATCGTTTTCTTGCTTCAGTTGAAGGACGATCATCAAGAACTTTTCTGACCTACTGCTTTTCTTCAGTTTCCCGATTTCTTTGCAAGAGTAAAGTTTTCAAATCCTGATCCTGTACATGCACCTTCGATTCAATTTATGTAATTGACCGTTTTTTCATTGAGCTTATTGGCCTGTGCTCAACATTTTCATTGAGTACTTTTTTGATCTCATTTCGTTTGTTATTATCCACTTCAATATTAGGTTCTTACTCATGAGTGTCGAGTTTCACATGAATTTAATTGGTTTTGATTCGATTGTATTATTTTTTCGATAGTTTCCTGTTTGATCTTATTTTTTTCAGTTCCTCATCGCTCATCTTTTTTTATTTCTTCTCGAGTATATCTTTATTAAAAGTAGCTTTTACTCCCAATTTTACATCCATGTTCTCAATAGGGCTCTTTATCCTCGAGAAATGTATTTAT
>ERZ724508.1618-NODE-1618-length-13013-cov-4.504708_pt1 | contig 13013 bp, 11 predicted proteins | sample MGYA00376041_ERZ724508 | MGnify/ENA primary metagenome ERZ724508 (study PRJEB28724, sample SAMN07190887) | wastewater metagenome | isolation source: effluent of sewage treatment plant in Hong Hong | place: USA: Christiansburg, Virginia | collected 2016-03-01 ...
TCTTTGCCAGTTGGTGAGGCTGTCGATACGACCTGCCAGGTTGGCAGGCACTGCAGAACGAACTGGGTGACGACAACGTGGTGTTCGTCGCCGTGGCCCTCGACGACTCGGCCGAAGACGTGGCCGAGTTCGCGACCGACATCGACCTACCCGTCTTGTTGGACCGTCATCACGTGCTCAGCGAAACGCTGGCCGTGTCCAACGTGCCCACCGTGGTGTGGGTGGACGAGGCCGACCGCATCGTGGTGCCCAACTGGGTTGCGTTCTCCAACGATCTGTTCACCGACTTTCACGGCATGAAATCGGGTCCGGCGCTCGATGCGATCCGCGGCTGGGTGACCAGGGGTGACGTTCCCGAGGAACTGGCGGTGGATCCAGCGACGATTGGTGATCTCAGCGCCGATGAGGAGGCTGCCCGGCTGTGGTTTCGTCTCGCCGTGCACCTGCGGGATTTGGGTGACGACGAGGGTGCCTCACAACGCTTCGCACGCGCCGGCGCGCTGGCTCCGTTCGACTTCACCATTCGTCGAGCGGCGATGCCACTGGTGGGTGACGACCCGTTTGGTCAGCCATTCTTCGACCTGTACGGCCAGTGGGAGGGGGCGGGCAGCCCCTACCACGGCATCCGCCCGGCGCAGCCCAACTGAGCAGGAGCGAGGCCCGACCGGGCACAATCGGCGAGGCCTGACAAAGACGGTGCATCATCGTGGCAGACTTGCCACCTTGATCGCCCGATGACCCTGGCGATCCGATGGCACGACCATTTTGGGGAGTATCGATGACAGAAGTCAGCACTGAGCAGGGCGTCCTCCGGGGCAGCGCCACCGATCACGGAACGAAGTTTCTCGGTATCCCCTATGCGGCGCCCCCGGTGGGAGCGCTTCGCTTTCGGCCGCCGGCGCCTCCGACGGGTTGGGACGGCGTCCGCGATGCCGCCGAGTTCGGGCCCATCGCCCCGCAAAACCCGTCGATGATGGATGCGATCACCGGCGCCCAACCGGAGGCGCAGGGTGAGGACTGCCTGTACCTCAACGTCTGGACCCCGGACGTTGCCGGGTCGGCGCCGGTGATGGTGTGGATCCACGGCGGTGGCTTTCAGATCGGCTCGGGCTCGTCGCCCATCTACAACGGAGAGGCCTTCGCCCGCGACGGTGTGGTGCTGGTCAGCCTCAACTACCGCTTGGGTGAGCTGGGTTTCATGGAACTGGGCGCCATCGATCCGGGCTACGCGGGCAGCGGTAACAACGGTTTGCGCGACCAGATCGCAGCGCTCGAATGGGTGCGCGACAACATTGCGACGTTTGGAGGAGACCCCGCCAACGTCACCGTGTTTGGCGAGTCGGCCGGCTCGATGTCGGTCAGCCTGCTGTTGGCCTCCGATGCCGTGAGCGGTCTGTTCCATCGGGCGATCTGCGAATCCGGTGGCGTGAACGCAGCCTCCGATCCCGACGCGGCCCACACGTTGGCGGCCCAGTACCTGGCCGGTTCGGGTGTGGACGACGTGGCCGGGTTGGTGGCGCTGTCCGTCGAGGAACTGCTTGGGGTCCAGTCGAAGGTGCTCATGGAACGCTTCGCAGACGTGGAGGCAACGATCGAGGCGGGAGGTGACCCGCTGACCTTTCTGCCGTTCCGGCCCGTGACCGACGGCGACCTGGTTCCCCACGACCCGCTGGCCACCATTGCAAACGGCTCGGCCACCGGCATCGACGTTTTGGTGGGGTACAACGCCGAGGAGTGGAACCTGTTTGCGCTCATGGACGCCTCGGCCATCGACGACGCGGCATTGGAGCGACGCCTCGAGTTGGTGAGCGGCAACGGTGCGCCCTTGGCCAGTGCCTATCGAACGGTCAACCCGGACGCTTCGGCCAAGGACCTGCTGAACTTCGCGTTTACCGACCTGCTGTTTCGTCGTCCGGCCGCCCAGGTGTTGGCCGCTCAGGAAGGCCACGGAGCCACCTTCGCCTACCGGTTTTCGTGGCAGAGCCCGTCGATGGGCGGCATGTTGGGTGCGGCGCATGCCATGGAATTGCCGTTCGTGTTCGATCTGGCCCACGCGCCCGGCATTGACGTGTTGGTGGGCCCGGACGCCCCGCAGGTGTTGTCCAACGCGGTGCACGGCGCATGGGTGGCCTTCGCCAAGTCCGGCACGGCGACGCTGCCGGACGGCCCGGAGTGGAGCGAGTGGCGCAGCGATGCACCCAACACCATGGACCTCAACGAACTGTGCCGGCCGATCTTCGATGTCCATGACGTCGTCGACGCGGCGTGGGAGGGCTGATCCTGTCGCCCCGGGCTGAACCAACCGGAGCCTGAGTGATGCCCAGCGTCGTCGGGTTCGTGGCGCTGGCGCTGGGCGTCGTGCTGGGCTCCACGCTCAACGCCGCGGCCGGGTTTGGGTTTTCGCTGCTGACGGTGCCGCTGATGGCCTTGGTGATCGGCCCGAAGGAGGCCGTGGTGTTGTCGGCGGTCATGAGCGTCGGAAGCAACGGCACGGTGGCCTGGCAGAGTCGCGGCGACATCGAGCGGGGCATCGGTGGCCGGCTCCTCGGAGGGGCGCTGCTGGGTATGCCGGTGGGGTTGGTGGCGCTCAGCAAGCTCGACGCCAAGCCGCTCCAGGTGCTGATCGGCGTGGCGGTGCTGGCGTCGGCGGGGGTACTCGCGCTCGGTATCCAGCTTCACCGGCCAAACTCCCCGACCGACGTGGGCGTGGGGTTCGTTTCCGGCATGTTCAAGACGTCGGTTGGTGTCAGCGGCCCGCCGGTGGTGATCTTGTTGCAGGGGCGTGGGTTGGCCAAGGCGGCGTTTCGGGCCACGTCGGCGACGGTGATCGTTGTGATCAACTTCGTGTCGCTGGTCTTGTTCGCCGGGGCGGGTCAGTTTGACCGGGTGGTGTTGGCCGCCGCACTGGTCAGCCTGCCTGCGTTGCCCGTGGGTTACTGGCTGGGCGACCGGATCCATGAGCGAGTGCCCGAGTCACGTTTTCGCTCCCTGGTCCTGGTCATGGTGGCCATCAGCGCCGGGCTGGCGTTGTACGGCGCCATCGCCGGGTAGCGAACGACCGTAACCGGACCTACCTCAATGTGAACCCCAGATGAAACGACCGGACCGCACGGGCAAAAATGTTGGGCTCCACATCCGGCTCGGTTACCGGGGAGAGACCGGTGATCCGTTTGGTCAGCTCCTCAAACAGAATCGCCAGCTCGTAGCGGGCCAGGTTGGCGCCGATACAGAAGTGGGTGCCCTGACCAAATCCGAGGTGGGGGTTGGGCGACCGGGTCGCATCAAAACGGTTGGGGTCGTCGAACACGCGTGGGTCTCGGTTGGCTGCCGGATAGAGCAGGATGAGGCGGTCGCCCTCGGCCAGATCGGCCCCGGCCAGGCTGGTGTCGGCGGCAGCGTTTCGGAAGAAGTTGTTGAGCGGAGACACCCAGCGGATCACCTCCTCGACGGCAGTGGGTATGGCCTCGGGATGCGCTGCCAGGTGGTTCCACTGGTCGGGGTGATCGCAGAACGTTCTCAGGCCGTGACTGATGGCGGTGCGGGTGGTCTCGGCGCCACCGGCGATGAACAGACCCACCTCGTCGTACAAACGAATGCTGTCGTAGGTGAAGCCGTCGATGTCGGCGTTGGCCCACACCGACACCAGGTCGTCCGCCGGTTGCGTTCTGCGCTGCTTCGCCAGCGGCTGGAGCACCCCGTTGAAGGCCACGATGGCGTTGAACAGGTCCTGTGCGGCGACCTGGTCGTGTTCGACGGCGTCGATACGCATCAGTGCCTCGGACCACTCCTTGATGTCCCGCCAGGACTCCTCGGGAAAGCCCAGCAGCCGGGCGGTGAGGCGGCACGGCAGCTGCGACGCCAACTCGTCGATCACCTCAAGGTCACCCCGGCCGTCCGTCCCGCCGGTCAGCGCCGCATCGAGCAGTTCGCCGATGGTGGCCCGCAGCCAGTCCTCGTGCCTGCGCACGGCTTTGGGGGTGAATCGGCTCGACACCAGATGGCGTTGGCGCAGGTGCTCGGGGTCATCGAGGGCGATCATGTTGTTCTCGCCCGGCGATAACAGCGAGCGGTACCCGGGCCCGGACGTGAAGTCCTCGTTTCGTCGCTCGGCCTCCCTCAGGTGAGCGTGCTGCGCCACCACCCACAGCCCGTTGACATCCCGAGCGAGTTCATCGGTGGCCAGCAGTTCGGCCCACAAAGCTTTTGGATCGGTTTGGTACAACTCAGGATCGAGCAGATTCAGGTTTTGGAGCGGGCCGGTTGCGGTGGTCATGAGCGCTCCAACTGGCACCTGTCGGCAAGAACTTGACCGTTTGGTCAAGAGGTCGGCATGGTAACGCCCAATCTGGCGGAGTGCCTGGCAGACTGGCAGGCATGGCATCGTCAAACGACCCGCTCTACGACTTCGACAGAAGCCCGTTTACCGATGAGGGCGTCACCCGGGAGGTGTACCGCAGCGGGGAGGGGCCCAACTGCATCGTGATGGCCGAGATACCAGGCATCACGCCGCTCGTGGCCGACTTCGCTCGACGTGTTCGTGAGCTTGGCTGTTCGGTGACGTTGCCCGTGTTGTTCGGTGACCCGGGCCGAGCACCCAGCCCCGGCTACATCACCAAGTCGGTGACCAAGGCGTGTGTGGCCTCCGAGTTCGCCGCCTTCGCCGCCAAGCGAACCGCACCGATCTCATCGTGGTTGCGTGCGCTGGCTGCTGCCGAGCACGAGCGTTGCGGCGGGCCCGGTGTGGGCGCCGTGGGCATGTGTTTCACCGGTGGGTTTGCGTTGGGCATGATGGTGGAGGAATCGGTCGTCGCACCGGTGCTCAGCCAGCCTTCGCTGCCGCTGGGGTTCGGCAGGAAGCGGCGGGCGGGCCTTCACCTCAGCCCACAGGATCGTCTTGCCGTGAAGGCCCGGGCCGACGCCGGAGTGTGCGTCATGGCGGCCCGCTTCACCGACGATCCTCTGGTGCCAAAGCGTCGCTTCGACGCGATGAAGAAGCTCTTGGGCGACAACTTCATTGGGATCGAGATCGACTCGTCGAAAGGCAACCCGTACGGCATCGATCACGGCGCGCACTCGGTGCTCACCGAGCACCTCGTCGATGAGCCGGGCCACCCCACCAGGGATGCGCTCGACCGGGTGTTGGACTTCCTCGCCGATCGTTTGCTGCCCGCTGCGGGCTGAGAAGCCGCCGCCCTGAGCAACCTGGCCTGAGCAACCTGGCAGGGTTGGCCCGTAGCCGAGGGTTCAGTGGGTAGCCCGGCAGATCACCCGGGCTCGTCCCCCGCGTCGTCCGTGGGCTCGTTGGCGCCGTCAGCGCAAACCTCGGCCAGGGGCACCTCGGCCTTGCCAGGACCGCCGAGTGGTTCCGACGGCGCATCGGTGCGGGTGTCGTCCGACAACAGATTGCGTTCGGAACGCAGCCGCAGCTCGTTTCCAACCGCCGAGATCACCGCAGCCGCGGGAACCGACAGGAACGCGCCGACGATGCCCAGCATCGCCGACCCGGTGGCGAGGGCCACCAGAATCACGATTGGATGAAGCGACACGGCCCGGCGCATGATCACCGGCTGCAGGATGTGGCCCTCCAACTGCTGCACGGCGATCACCGCGGCCAGCACCAACAGGGCGGTCAAGGGGCCGCCATCGGCGAGTGCCACCAGAACCGCCACGAGGCCGGCCACCGTGGCGCCGATCACCGGGAGGAATCCGCCGAGAAACACCAGCATGGTCAGCGGGATCACCAGCGGGACGCCAAGCACCAGCAGAGCCAGGCCGATGCCGAGGGCATCGATGAGCGCAATGGTTGCGGTGCCCCGCACATAACCCGACAGTGCGGTCCACGCCCTCGATCCCAACGCCGTGGCGGTCGAGCGGTAGCTCGCCGGTAACCGATCGTCCGCCCAGGCCATCAGATCCTCGGAGTCCTTCGTCACGAAGAACAGCACGACCACCAACAGGGCAAGCCCGGCGAAGAACTCAAATGCGGTCGAGGCACCCTTGACCACGCTTTCCACCACGCCGGTATTGCCCGAGCTCAGTGAGTCGCCCAGGCGCGATCCAAAGTCTTTGAGCTCGTCGCGGTCGTAGCCGATCGGTCCCGATTCCACCCAGTCCAGGACCGACTCGTAGCCGTCTTCCATCTTGGGGCCCAGATCGCCCAACTGGTTGGCAAAGCTGGGCGCCAATGCTGCGACGCCCAACATGAGTACTGCGATCGATCCCAGCACCACGATTGACGCCGCGATGCTGGGCTTCATGCCGCGGCGTACCAGCGCGTCGCGCGGCGGAATGGTCAGCGTGGACAGCACCGCCACCGTCATCAAGGGCAACGTGACCACCAGGAAGTGTGTGACCAGCCAGTACACGGCGATCATGCCCAACAACAACAGCCCAAGTTGCCACGCCCAGGCGGACGAGCGGCGTAGCCACCGAGGGGTCAGCCGCTCGTCTTCGCTTTCGATCGGCTGGGTCGTGCCCTTATCCATTGGCGAGGGGCTCGCAGTCAACGGTGCAGTCCGGGTTGGATGCCGGGCGGTGGCGGATGGCGCCGGTGGGGGCGACACGCAGGGTCTCTCCGTGCAACGTTGCATCGCCGTCGACGATCAGGCTGAATTCGCCCTCGGTCGGCGCAGGCCACAGCAGGCTGACGTTCGAACGAGCGGTGGCGTTGGCACCGGTTGTCCGGCCTGCCGCACAGGTCAGCGCTCCGTTGGACAGCTCCAGGGTGACGTGGCTGATGTGTGGCCGTAGGTCGTCGCTCGTGGTTAACAGGAAGGCATGGTTGCCGTATCGATCCAGTGCAACGGCGAGTTCTTCGAGTTCCAAGGGATGGCTCATGGGTGCGCACGTTACCGGAGGGTGAACGAAGCAGCCGGGGCCCGCCTCGCGTCAAGTCATGACGGGCGGTTATCATGGTCGCTCACGCGAACCGAGCCACCTCTCGCCGTTGGGGCGATGCCGCTGCTCGTCGCCCCGTATGGAGAGAGCTGTGTTGAACGATCCTGTGACCCCCGAAACCGCCGGACATGATGCTGCCGTCGACCCGGCTGCCGAGGTCGCCGAGGCGACTGCGCCGACTCCGGTCGAATCGGCCCCGGCCGAGCCCGCCCCGCCCGAGCCCGAGCCCGCCGGCCAGCGGCAGTTGGTGCTGACCGCGGACCCCAACCCCGAACCCGAACCGATTACCGAGCCGGAGGCTGAGCTCGAAGCGGTAGTGGAGCCCGAGCCCGAGGTTGCCGCCGAGCCCGAAGCGGTTGTGGAGCCTGAGCCCGAGCCCGAGGTTGCCGCCGAGCCCGAAGCGGTAGTGCAGCCCGAACCAGAGGCTGAGCCCGAGCTGGAGGCTGCGCCCGAACCTGAGCCCGAGGTTGCCGCCGAGCCCGAGCCCGAGCTGACGGGCTTCGAGGCCCTCGATCTTCCTCGGGAACTCCTCAAGTCGCTGAGCGAACTCGGCTACGAGGAACCCACCCCGATTCAGGCGGAGGCGATCCCCCCCATCATGGCCGGCAACGACCTGATCGGTCAGGCGGCCACAGGTACCGGCAAGACTGCAGCGTTCGCCCTGCCGATCCTCAGCCGCATCGACCTGTCCGATGGGGCCCGCAAGACGCCGCAGGCCTTGGTGTTGTGCCCCACCCGCGAGCTGGCGGTGCAGGTATCCGAGGCGATCTACAAGTACGGCCGTGGTCTGGGTGTGCGAGTGCTGCCGGTCTACGGGGGCCAGCCCATCGGGCGGCAGCTGTCGCGTCTGAACCGTGGCATCGACGTGGTGGTGGCGACGCCCGGCCGAGCGGTCGATCACCTGCATCGCGGTTCCCTTGCGCTTGATGACCTCAAGATGGTGGTGCTCGACGAGGCCGACGAGATGCTCGACATGGGCTTCGCCGACGACCTCGACGAGTTGCTGGGCGGCAGCGCCGGCAACCGCCAGACGGTGTTGTTCTCGGCGACCGTACCGGCTCGCATCAAGGGTCTGGCTGGACGTCACCTCAGTAATCCGGTGCGCATCAGCATCGGCGATGCCGCACCTTCGGAGAGCGGGGCCCCACTGGTGTCGCAGCGGGTGTACGTGGTGCACCGGGCACACAAGGCGGCTGCGCTCGGCCGGATTCTCGACGTCGAGTCGCCCGAGGCGGCGCTGGTGTTCTGCCGAACCCGTGTGGAGGTTGACCAGCTGACCGAGACGATGAACGGCCGTGGCTACCGGGCCGAGGCTCTGCACGGCGGTCTGAACCAGCAGGAGCGCGACAAGGTGATGGGCCGCCTGCGCGGTGGAATCGCCGACCTGTTGGTGGCCACCGACGTGGCCGCTCGTGGTCTCGATGTCGACCACCTCACCCACGTCGTCAACTACGACGTGCCGTCGGCACCGGAGACGTACGTGCACCGCATCGGCCGCGTCGGTCGTGCCGGCCGCGAGGGTGTGGCCATCACGCTGTCCGAGCCCCGCGAGCGCCGCCAGCTGGACAATATTGAGCGCCTCACCGGGCGCCGCATGGAGATGGCCAAGGTGCCCAGCGCCGCCCAGCGCCGGTCCCGTCAGTTGGAGCAACTGGCGCAGACGCTGCGGTCAACCCTGGAGAACGCCGGGGTCGAAACCGGGCTGGAAGGCAGCGAGCTTGACACCCCCGAGCTGGAGGCGTTTGCTCCGGTGGTGGAGGCTCTTGAGGCCGACTACTCCGAGCGCCTGGTGCTCCTTGCGGCGCTCAAGCTGGTGCAGGAGGTCAGCGGGGTGGTCGCCGACGACCAGGAGATCCCCGATGTCGCCGCCCGCGGCACCAAGGTCAAGCGCGATCAGGGCGGCCGCAACCAGCGGGGCGATGGCCCCCGTGGCCGTGACCGCGATTCCCGAGGTTCGGGCGAGCGTGGGTCCGGCGAGCGCAGCTACAGGGGATCGCGCGCCGACGAGCGAGGAGAACGCGGTGGCCCGCGTGGCCGTGATGACCGCGGCCGAGATGATCGGGGCGCTTCACGGGGCAAGCCGGATGGCGACATGGCCCGCATATTCGTGGGCGTGGGAAAGAACCAAGGGGTGCGACCGGGCGACCTGGTGGGCGCTATCGCCAACGAGACACGCGTGGACGGCCCCGATATCGGCAAGATCAACGTCGCTCCCAACTTCACCATCGTGGAGGTGCCCGATCGAAACGCACGCGAGGTGATCACCGCGCTGCGGGCCACCACCATCAGGGGCGAGACCCCGACGGTGCGCTTCGACAAGGCGGGCTCCGATGAGTGGGAGGACCGCCGCGGTGACGACAGCGGCGGCCGCTCGGGCGGAGGCGGGTACCAGGGCCGAGGTGGTGGTCGCGATGACCGGGGTGGCGACCGTCCTGACCGCGGCGGCTACCAGGGTCGCGGCGGCGGTGGCGACTCCCGTGGTGGCTACCAGGGCCGCGGCGGCGGTGGCGACTCCCGCGGTGGCTACCAGGGCCGCGGTGGCGGTGGCGATCGTCCCGATCGTGGCGGGTACAAAGGTCGCGACGATCGCGGCGGCGGTCGACGGGACTCCTAAGCCGTTCGGCACCGGAGCGGGCGTCCCAGCCCGGCCTCGCCTCAGTCGAACCTCGCAGTGATCGCACCCATGCCACATCTGGGTGTGATCACTGCGGACCGGGTCACAGCGATCACACCCAGATCCACCTTGGGTGCGATCGCTGTGTTGCCCTCAAGCCGGTCGATGGGCGCGTGCTGTCGCGTCCTCAGCAAGTTTGATGCCTCGGGATGCCGATCCTGGCCGGTGCTGGTCGTGACCTGATCGGCCCTACGCTCTCAACGTGAACGTCGTGGCGCTCGGCCTGCTGGGCATGGCAGCGGTGGCCGGTGCCGTGTCGGCGTGGCGCACCGATCTTCGCGCTGCCCGCCTGGTGATGGTGACCGTCTGGTGGCTGGCGACGGCCTACCTCATCACCCGGTTTGTGGCCCTCGATCTTGGTCTGGCCGAGGTGGCGGCGTACTCACGCGCCGAACTGCCATCGTGGCTGCGCGGCGCCGGTGCCTGGGCGGGCCCGTCCGGCTCGCTCCTCCTGTGGATGACCCTGATGGTCACCGCTGTCGTGCTTGCATCCCCGCGTGGCGGCCCGGCAACTCGGGACCGACCTGCCGCCCAGGAACGGCAGTCTCGTCCCGGGCCCGATTGGGTGGGCCGCGACTTGGCCGCCAGGTTGGCCGGGCTGGTCAGCGTCGTTGGGGCGATCGTTCTGGCGGTCTTCGCCAACCCGTTCCGACTGGCTACGGCTGTTCCGGTCAACGGCCGCGGGCTGTCCCCGGTTTTGGAGCACCCGGCGATGTTGATTCACCCGCCGCTGCTGTACTTGGCCCAGGCCTCCGTGATCTTCGCCGCGCTCTGGGCCACCTTGGGCGCCAACAACGGGCGGAGGCAGTGGCCTGGCCGGGCGCCAGTGGCGGGTGCGGCGGCACTACTGGTGCTCGCCACGCTGATTGGGGCCTGGTGGGCTCATGACGAGTTGGGCTGGGGCGGATGGTGGGCCTGGGATCCGGTAGAGAACACCGCTTTGGCACCGTTGGCGGCGCTGATCGCCTCGCTGCACGCCTCCTCGGTCGTAGCTCGGCGCCGCTGGGTGCAGGCGGCCGCCGGGTTGGTGCTGCTTGGCGTGGCGGCGGCGCGATCCGGCCTTGCCTCTTCGGTGCACGCCTTCGCTTCGAACGCGGGCCCCGCAGTGTTCATCGGCCTAGCCGGAGTCGCCGTGTTGGGGCTGACCTTGCGGGCGGTGTTGTCCGACACCGAAACCGGGGTGGCCAACCGTGCCCGGGGGCACGGGTCCACACCCGGGTTCGAGCATGAGGTTGCACCGGGCGATCTCGCTCGACGCCAAGTGGGGATGATCGTGGGTGCTGCCGCGATGTGGGTGGTGATGGTGGTGGTCACCGGCGAACTGGCTGCGATGTCGTTGGGAGCCGGGTGGCTGGGGGCGGGCCCGTCGGGGGCGAACGCCGGCCGAGCGGCGTTGGATGGCGGGTTGGTCGGTCGGTTGATGATCCCGGCGGGTATGACGCTGCTGGTGGGGCTGATGGCGTACGGCTGGCGTGCCCCCCGACGGGTTGGCATGGTGCTGGCCCACGTGGGTGTGGTTGTATTCGCGGTAGGCGTGATCGCGTCGCTGGGGGACTGGCGCGAGTTCGCCGTGGTACCGGTTGATGGGCAGACCGAACTCCGTGGGGAGCGGGTCAGGGTGGGCAGCCCACGGGTGAGCGACGATCGGCTGGACCTGCAGCGCGTCGAGGTGACGGTGACACTTGGCGGTTCGACCTATCGGCCGCGCATCGACCGGTATCCCGACCTCGACCGAACCCGTGCCCGGCCAAGCCGAACGCTGGACTGGCGAGGAGAGACCGAGGTGGTGGCCGCCTACATCGACGACGATCGGGTGGGCTTGGAGGTGCGTCGGCACCCAGGCCTGGGTCAGGTGTGGGCCGGCGGCCTACTCGCGGCGACCGGCCTGGCGGTCACCGCAGCGACCGCCCTCCGTCGGCGTCGGACGGAAGGCGATGGTCCAAATGATGGTGAGCAACCTGGTATCAGCGCACTGACACGAAGGGCGCGTACGCCTTTGGTTTCGGGTCGTCGCGGCTCAACGGCTCAGCCTTCGTCGGAACTCTGACAGTCGAGGATGTCCCAGGCAACAGGGCAGCCAGGGTTTCGGCGCGACCGCTGAGTCACGCACAGCCCTGACGTGTTCCATGCGGGCCTCGCTCATCCTGACCAACGACTCGCCACCGGTGCTACGCAGCCGGGCTTGTGGCCGGCGCTTCAGCGATGAAGCCTCATTCGATCCGGAGAACGGGTTGAACCCTCGCTCAAATATGGCCATACTTATGGCCATGATGGCTCAGGAACACCTTGCTCTAGCGGACGTGAAGAACCGGCTCTCCGAAGTCGTGGACCAGCTGGAACGGGAGCATGGGCGCGTCGTCGTCACGAAGCATGGCCGACCCGCAGTCGTAATGCTGAGTGTTGAGGACCTTGAGTCGCTGGAGGAGACCTTAGAGATCATGAGCGATCAGCAGCTGATGGACGAAATTCGGGAAGGCCGTGCCGAACTTGCCGCTGGCCGGGGCGAAGTGCTCACCCACGAAGAGGTTCTCGCTCAGGTCACGCCTGAATGAGTGAGCGTCGATTTGAGGTGGAGTGGTCCCCCCGCGCCAAGCGGTCACTCAATCGACTTCCTGAGAAGGTCGTGGCTGCATGTGTGGGGTTCGTCCATGGTGGCTTGTTGGACAATCCCCACCGGGTTGGTAAGCCACTCCGATTCGACTTGGAGGGTTCCTACAGCGCCCGCCGCGGCGACTTCCGGGTCATCTACGAGATTGATGACGAGGAACGTCGAGTCAGGGTCGCGATCATTCAGCACCGAAGTGACGTATATCGACCTCAGTAGGTGACCGCAGACCGGCAGCACCAGGTGGGAGGGCTCAGTGTCTGGGGACTCCGCCGGCAGCCGCCCATTTGGCATCTCTCCTCACTGAAGACTCCTGAGTCAGTTGTGATCCCGGCGGCGGCGCTTGGCGGCCAGCAGCGAGTCGAGGGTCGAGTCGGACCCGGAGCCGGCCTGAGGTTTCGGTGCCTTCGGTTTGGCCTCCGGACGGGGCGGCGCCACGGCGCGGTCAGACGGCGCAGCGGGCGGTGGTGACTTGGCTGGAGCGCCGGGACTCATTGGATCGGGTCTGGGTGGGCCCGGATTGGCGGTGGCCGCCGGAGGCACTGCCCCCTTGGCTCGGCGGGCGGTGATGAACGAGGTGACTTCGTCCAGGCCGGTGCGCTGACGCAGCGACTCCACGACGGTTGCGGCGCCGGATCGACGCAGACGGGACATGGCGATCGTCATCGGCCACAGCAGCGCGGCGGCCAGCAGCAGCCGGCGCCGCAGATCGACCCGGTGGTTCCCGGGGGTAAGGCCGTCGGCGTCGAACGCCTGGGTGGCCCGGATGAGTCCGCGTCCGCCGGTTTGGGTGGACAGCGACTTCAGCGTCTCGGTGTCGGCGCCTTGGGACAGATA
>ERZ724508.1619-NODE-1619-length-12993-cov-6.701113_pt1 | contig 12993 bp, 9 predicted proteins | sample MGYA00376041_ERZ724508 | MGnify/ENA primary metagenome ERZ724508 (study PRJEB28724, sample SAMN07190887) | wastewater metagenome | isolation source: effluent of sewage treatment plant in Hong Hong | place: USA: Christiansburg, Virginia | collected 2016-03-01 ...
ACAATGACTGGAGTTTCTTTTCTTAAATCATTAGCAGTATATCTTTGAGTTATCCCGTTTCTTTTATTTATTGCATTTAAAGCGTTTGCATAAGCCGACATTGTTTTTTCATTGTTTAAACCCTTACTATTTAACGCTGAATTAAAGTCTTTATAAGCATCAACTAATTTTTCGTCATTTGCCAAAGTTGCTTGAACCGCAGATATACCCTCATTAACTAATTTATTGTACTGTGGATTATTAGTTACGTTTGGTTTCATAGAACTTGATAAAGGCAATGGAGATATAAATGCACCATCTCCAACATTATTAATAGTTGCTGCTGAATATTGTCTAACAACATTCATTGCTTTAATCAAATTAGGTGTTTTTGTTTTATCTTTTACATCTATAGAATCGGGTGTTCTTACTAATTTTTCAAAATCTTCTACCGTTACTGTTTCGGGTTCTTTAGGTGTGTTTAAGAATTTACCATAAGCCATTGTTCCCCTCTTTAGGTCATCAGCTTTTTTCATAATAGCACCTTTGTTTTCTACTACTTTATCTTCTCTTGTTTCAGATGGAATAATAGTTAAACCATAGGCTGCTGCTATATCGTCTTTCGTTTGAATTGGTTTACCATAAATAGAAGTATGTAAATCATTTAATTGTTTCATGTAAGGAGATACTGCTCTTGTTATATTGCCATTTGCATCTAATTGTAAACCTTCTGCTTCGTAAATATCATCAACAGCATCTTTCATGCTATCATTTGTCTTATAATAGTTTCTTGCTTTATCTGCTAACTTCTTTTTATCAGAATAATCTATTCTATACACTTCTGTTTGCCTTAAAGGGTCGCCTTCTACTTTTTCTGTACGCACATACTTTTTATTTGGTGTTTCCCCTTGTAACATAAAATCCGAAAGTGTTTTGGGGTCAAAATCTTTAGCCTTAAATATACTATTAGGATTAAACTGAAATGCTTGTGATTGGTCTAATGGTTTTTGCAATTCAGAATATTGACCTAAAAAACTATTTTTTAATCTTCTTGCTGTTTCGGGATTTTGAAACATTGGAGCAAATTGAGTTTGCTGTGCTTTCCTATCTTTTGAAGATTGCGTGTACAATGCTATTTCATTTGCTCTACGCATTAATTCGTTTCTTGCTTTACCACCATCTTTAGAAGGGTCTTTAATTAAATCTTTATTTTTAATACCAAAATCTCTCCATTGATTTACTCTATCATAAAATCCTTTAGTATCTACTTCACGTAATCCATCGGGATTAGGGTCTTTTAATAAATCATCATAGGCTTTTTGAGCAGCCGCAACTTTAGCCCCTTCTTCTGCTTGTTTTTTTAAATGCAATTGAAGATAAGGTGTACTATCTAATAATGCTGCACCACCATAAGGATTTGAAAGAGGTTGATTTATTCTGCTTGGCATTTTTAAATGATTATTTTATTAAGAACGAATTACCTGCTTTTAATGAAGTTAATGGGTTTACTTGTCTTGTGGCATATTTATTTAAATTGCTATTCACTTGCAACCTTGATAATGTATTGGGGTCTGATAATGAATTGTTTATATTTGAACTTCCTTTGTCTGTTGATTGCCCTCCTGCAAATGTAGTAGCTGCCCCATATAAATTTGACCACCCTGTTTGTTGAGTATTGGCTGCCGATGCTGCCTTTTGTTGTGCTAATTGAAATCTTCTTAAATAAGGGTTTAATTGATTATATTGGTATCTTTTTGTTTCTTCACCTGTTTTCATTTGAGAAGCACTACCCAATGTATTAAATCTTCTACTTTGTTCTTGTTCAGCATTTACTACTGCATTTTGTTGCCCTCTGTTTTGCCCTGCTATCAATGCCCCTACGCTACTTAATGCACCCCTTCTATCTTGTAAAGCATTAATACCTTGCGAAGTACCTGCTGCTAAGTTTTGCATTTGTGTTTTATAAGCTGCTGTATCGGTTAATCCTGTGCTTGCACGTTGCAATGCTTTATTATAATAATCCATTATAGAACCACCACCACTATAAGTTGGGCTTTGCTTAGATAATGCTTCCATTTCTTTTATGGCTTTTCGTTTACCCGAAAATAAAGCCTGACCTAAACCTAATAATGCTTGCCCACCTGCTGCTGCTGCCAATAGTGGGTTCATTTGTAATTGTGGCAAAAAATTTGTTTTCATTACTTATTTGTTAATTGACTACTAATATATTTAATTGATACCTCACTCAAAAATACAAAATTACTTGCATTATCTACTTCAAATTTTATTACTATTAACCCACCTTTTAAAGCATTTCCATTTATTAAGCCACCTATTGATTTATTATCTCTTAAAAATGCTGCGTGGTATTGGCTTTCGTAGGTTGCAAAATCTACATCTTTTAATTCGCTTTCTTGCCTTTGCGTACCATAGCTATTCATATTTGTATAAATCAAAGGGCATTTCCACTTCGTATTTGCTATTTCTGTAAGGCTTAAAAAAGTTTTCTTTTCAATTAAATTTTGATTAAATACACTTGTTATGCTTGCATTAAATTGAGTTCCATAAAAGTTACAATAATTTACATTATCATTATGTACCCACATTTCTCCATCTTTCCAAGTATAAACTACACCTTCTGCAAATATACTCATTTCGGGTGTAAAATCATACCATGAACTATACGATTTATTTTTTTCATTAAATGCAAGAGTATAATCTGCTATTATTTCTTCCTTTTCTACTTGTTGACCACCTTCTAAAATACAAACATATTGTTCTTCAAAATAATCATAATATCCTAATATTTTAGCTAATACACCATTTGGCTTATAATATTTTTGATTATATTTAGTAAGTAAACCCCTTATGTAATATTGACCTTTATATATTTCACTTATTGCAGTCATCCCATCGCCACTTAATCTAACTTGATACCCTCTATTTGGGTCAACAAAATAATCTTGGTTACTTGCACTTACTAAACTTGTTGGGTAATCCCCTACCCCATAATCACCTGCATAATATTGAATATTATTTGCTGTAATTATATCATTGGTAGTTACCAATTGGCTTTCCCCATTATTGTTTTGAATAAACCTTGCATAAACTCCATATTGCCCTACCCCTCTCTTTTGAAATACCCTTAGTATTCTTTGCCTTGCTTTAAATCTTTGAATATCCCCTTTGCTTCTATCACATTCATCAAAGTTTGCTGCTTTAAATCTATTGGTATTATTGATATTGGTATTTTGCTGATAACTTAACCCCCATCTTAATAAAGTAGGGCAATATATTCTTGCAGCGTCTTTATCAATTAAAGTTGGTCTGCCATCTGAATTTGTTTGAATAGGATAGTAATCGTTGTATGTGTTTTCGATAATTAATATATTGCCAGCATCAATTATATCTACCGAAAAAGAATCGTAACTTACGCTATACCCATAGAGACCATTACAAGATGTAGCCATCCATAACTTAGCTAATGAAGGAACTTCTATATAAGTATCAAAAGAAAATTCAGCCGTTTTAGTCGGCAATACATTTATAGTTTGTCGAGTAATTATTATAGCCAATCCTACAGACTGCCTTAATATACTTAAAAAACTTACATAATCCCCTTCCCCTGAATCGTTTGTAACAGACCCACTAAATCTTAATCTTACTTTTGTTGTGCTTGCTGTATTGTTATAATACAAAGCGGTATCACTATATTGCGGATAACCCCCAATTGTACTTACATTATTAGTACCTGTATTATTTAATATACCTGTCGATATGGTAATTGGTGCTGTTTCTGTAAAGTTTACTGGAAGAATATTGGCATAAGGTACAGGTCTATATGCTCCTAATATTTGATACGATTGATTTATACCTGTTTTTGCAGAATTTTTAGGAACGCTTCTTGTCCTATAAAATAAATCCCCATCTCCTATTTTAACAATAGCAGGTGTAGTTAAGTCAACTGACTGTATCTGTTCTTGCCCAATATGAAATGCTTGTGCTGTTCCTTTGTTGCCTATTTCAAAAACTTTAGCTACTTCAAAAAAAGTTGTATTTTCTGTGTTAATATTTTTCTTAGGTGTGTATAAAAGTATATAATAACTTGTATAATATACGCTACCATCAAATTTAAAAGTAGAAGTTATATCATTTGATGGATATACTATTTGCACCCAATTACCAACCCTTCTAACCCCATTTATAAAAGGATTTACCTTTAAGCCTATTACCTCATAATCTTTAAAAGTTCCGTATATAGAAGGTGAAGTTTGGTCTAATGTATTATTAAATACACCTAAAAATCTAATTCTATCTCCTTTGGCAAAATCATAAGATACAGAACCGCCGTTAGTATTAATATCATTGGCGAAATCCACCATGTTATCAATATTCACATAGGCGTATCTTGTATTGTTTATTCCACTAATGGTACTATCATCTGATAGTGCATTAGTTGTTACCCAATACGTTTTTTTTAAGTACGTTTCCGTATCTGTTCTTACTATATGATAATAGCTTGCCCATAATGGAGGTCTATGATTAATTTCTAAGGTAAGCAATGTAGGTAAAGGAAAATCTTTTGGAGTATCTACCGCATATCTAGCATTGTACATTACTCCATTTGTTTTGCCGCTTTCTGTAAAATACTGTATTCCAAAATCATAGTTACTTGCTTCCGATAAAGAAAATGTTGCATCTTGGTCTGAATTAACTAATCCGTTTATTTTATCAGCCGTATATGCACACCCAAAAATAATATCTGTGCTATAACTTAATTCAATAGAATTAGTGGTAGTATTTACTAATGTCCATCCGCTTGTTGTGGCTGCTGAAATTAATTGAATAAATATATCTCCTATCGCTTGATTTTGAGTTGGCGAAGTGTAACTAAAGTTAATGTTACTATACGTATCATCTTTAGCTACTACATTAAATATAGCATTTGTATTTGTTAAAGATATAGCTTCATTACTGCCATTGTTTGTGCCTGTCCCTGTTAAAAATAATATAATAGAATTATCTGAATTTTGGTAGCCAAAAAACAATACCCCATTAAAGTATTGGTACATTTTTAATACCTGTGATTTAGATATTACAATATCTGTATTAACTAAATCGTACCCTTCTTTTATGCCACCATAAATAGGCACATTACCATTTAATAGTTCTTGTGTGTTTGCTTCGTCAGGAGTGTAATCAAAAAGCTGTGTAGTTTCTTCTTGGTCAACTAATACGTATGCACCATTATTGTAAAAAAGATACTTATAGTAAGAGTTATCAGCAATGCCTAATTCTTCTTTATTTAAAGATGAAATTAAAAACCATCCTTCAACTGCATTATCGGTTGTACGCTTGCCAATAATTTCAATATTCTTTACTGATTCATCCCCTGTTTCTACATAAACTGCAATCCTTGCATTTTTAGATAGGTCGGAGTTATTTGGATTGTTGTTTATAATGTAAGGCAAAGGAACTATGCTTGCTGCACTATAAACTGATTTTTCGTTATTATCGTACTTGAATCTTGTTCTAAATTGATACAACGCATTTTTTAGGTTATTAACTGAAACGGTTGTATCGTTTTCGTATGTTACTTGTGGAACTTTCTTAGGTGGATTTTTAATTACATCTATAAAAGTTCTTTTAACTACTGTATAAGTGCCACTTAAATAAGCATCTACATTTATTTGAGTAGGTCTTTTTAGGCTATCTATAAAATATAAAATATCACCATCAACACTACCATCCCCGCCATACAATAAGTTAATCGAGTGTATTGGCACATCAGGTGTAAACTCCAAAATATCACCATCTGTACCTGCACCTACTTCCAATAATCTACTCCAAGTTCCGCCAATAATGTCGTAAATGTAAATGCCATGTAAATTGTTAGAATTGTAATTAAAGGTAAAAATTCTTTTCTTTACACTATCGTAATTAACTCCAATGGTTATATTATCCCCTGCTGGTAGTAAATCATTTGCTATTTCTATGTTGCCAAAAATATTTTGTACTCTTTTACCAATACCATCTCCTCTAAATACAACATTCCTTGCATCTATATGAGAATTACTATTTACTTCCCCATCGGGAGTATCAGTATCTAAAATACCATTAAATTTCTTTATTTCAACTGCCATTTGTGATTACGTTTTTACAGTTAATCTTGTGCTTTCTAATGCCAACTCATAGGCTTCATCTAAATAAAACGGTCTGTATCTTGCATTTGCCAATCTCCTCTCGTTGTAAAACTCATGCTTTCTATCTCTTTTTTCTCCTAATTGTGCATGAAATTTTGAGTTTCCTGTCATATCTTTCCATGAAATAAAAGCAATTAATGCTTCTCTAAATTGCATGGGTACATAGTATTCTTCTCCTTCTCTTGGAGATGAAATGTACTCCACAATAACATAATCATAAAAGAAATTATCGTTTAATAAGATTAAGCTATTTACTGAATCTATTTTAAAATTACCTACAAATGGAGAACCACTTGGTATGCCATACACATTACCATAAGAACTACCATTCCAATAATTATAAAATATCCCTGATTGTGGTGAGTAATAATTAAATAAAGTGTTGTCTTGTGTTTTTTGTAGTCTATCGGGCAATAAATCCGCAAAGTTGCTTAACTTACTATTGTATTTTAAAGGTATTACTTCGCCTTTATTATTAAAAACACCAATTTTAGTGTAATTAATATAATCGTTTGGTAGTTCTACTGTTTTATTGTCTTTTACAGGGAGTTTTGAAGATTTAATATTATAAAAAAAATCAATTCCTAATTGTTCCATTCCTCTAAAAGCCAACTGCCAACACTTAAAGTATTTATGATTGCTTAATTCAGCTTCATCTAAATAATCTCTTACTATCGAATCTATTGTTATCCATCCTTTAGGTTGTGCTGCCATTGTATTTAATTTAACTCGTAAGCCAATATATCCCTTTGTGGGATTATTACATATTGTTCACCATTTTCTTCTATTTCCACTCCTGCATCTTTTATATGATAACATACTACATTAGTAGGTATTAGCATTGGTTTGCTTTTATTCCCTTTGCCAACTGATACTACTATCCCTTTACTCTTTCTTTTTGGCACAAACGATTCAGCCATTATAATACCACCTTCTGAAACATTATCAGATTTAATTGGTTTTATTATTACATTTTGTCCTACTGCTATCATTTAGTTTCAGTTTTATTTGTTATCTACACCATCATTCACTTTATCTTCTTGCCCTTGTCTTGACATCATTAAGTTCTTTATAATGTACTCTGTTATTAATGGTAAATATTCAGGTGGTACATTTAAAAAACTATCTAAATCACTTGCGTCACCACCGCTTATCATTCTAACCCTTGCTTTATACTCTACTAAATCAGTTATACTTTTTATGTATAAAAATTTTCCCTCACTCCAATATAATACCTTATTAGGTATTGGTCTCATTCCATTTACATAACCCACTTGATTTGCACTTAAAGCAAGTGCATCTGGAGCAATTTTGCTTGATGCAGTTAAGTTTAAAGATGCTACACCTTCATTTTTACCAACACCCACAGGTATTTCAGGTAATTCTACTTTATAAATAAAAATATCATCATTTACAATAGCTAAGTTTTTAAAAGTAGTATAAAAGGAATTATTTATAAATGAAACCCCTTCTAATTGTATATTTTCTGATTGATTTTTCTTAACTGCTAAACCTATGCCCTCATTTAACCAAACATTTACTAAATTAGGTGTTATTACACTATCATCGGATGGCATATCTCCATATACCTCACGTAATATTTTTTCTATAAAATCATAACGAGTGTACATTATTGACCTCCGTTTTTAATGTTTTCAGCATATTGTAATACTGCTCCTAATTGTAAATTACAACCCACTATATTCAATGCTCTTACGATTACTTCTAACATATCAGTATCATACCATTCAGGGTCAACACTTCCTATTGGTTTATAAACAGGTCTATCATTTACATCAGGTGTAAAATTCCAAACTATATCAGCAGGTGTGCTTACATAACCTAATGTAGCAGAAGTTAAAGTAATAGGTTTAAAAGAAAATCCTATTTTAGTTAAAGTATAAACAGGATTAGTTGCAACAGGGTCTATTCTACTTTGTAAAAATGAATATAATTTGCTATTAGCAGCATATCTTATTCTATCTGTACCTGCTGCATTTAACATTGTATCTATTAATTGATAATCGTCAGGGTAATTAGCTAATCCACTTGTAATAGTTAATGTTGTAGATTTAATAAAAGGCATTAATTTTTGCCTAATATTTTCATTCATACTATATTGAACTCTTGGTTGTGAACGCTGATATTGGTATTGTTCGGGATTACCCATTAAAAAACTTAAATAACTTCTTTGTGCCTGATTTATTGCATTATTAAAATCTTCTGGACTTAAATATCCATTCTGATTTTTATTAACAATAAGTTGCATTAAAACATAAACATCATTAACAGACATTGTGTTATTATTTTTCTATTACAAATATAGAAAACTATATTAAAAAAGCCTTAAAAAATTTAAGGCTTTAGTTTTTGTTTTATTTTACTATTCTTTCTAATTCTTCTAAGAAATTTCGTCCTTCATCTGAATTAGTCATAGCATATTCTAATAAGTATTCGTATGGTTTTCGAGATAGCGGAACTTTACAAATCCCTTTCCCTGTTTTACTCCACGAAACATTACCTTCACCACCACCTAAATCAATGGTTGCTTCAATAATTGCTTTCTTGATTAAATAAGCTACTTCTACTTCTTTACTATCTAAATTAGCTTCAAACTTTAATGGATTTCTTTTAGCATACATCATTAACTCTTTCTTAATTCCATTATCTGTTTTAGGAAATCCTAAATCATCGTTAAATGGAATATTAAAGAAACTAGCTAATTTCCTTGCTTTATCCATAGTTAATTGACTTGCCAAGCCAACCATTTCTAATTCAAGCATTTCTCTATCTAATGCTTGCTTTTGTTGCTTTTGTGGGTCGTACTCAAAAAACTCAAACTTAGAGCCTGTTCTTCTTGTTGGATTATCAATTAAATGTGTGCAATTATTTATAAACTCTATTGCAATAGAATCCCATGTAGGTATTCTTAAAATACCACTTTCAAAAGTTAAAGAACGTCTATTCATAGAAACGAAATCTTTATCTTTTAAAGTTTCTACTAAATCAGAACTCCAAATACTACTTGCACCCGATAATAACCAAATCCTTTCAGGTTTATTTGTTTTTGGATTTATTGCATCATCAACTCCACCAATATGAACTCTGCCTTTTATTTTTGTGTTTACTAATTTGTAAACTTTATGACTTTGCTCAACTATTACAGGAGCATCGCTTTTTGCAATTTGCGAATGTTCAAAATTAATTTGTTCTCTTTCTTTATTTTCTACGCTATTACCCATAGAAAAGTTTAAATCCGCAAGTGATGTACTTCTTTGTCCTTTTGCCATTTTATTTATTTTTTATATTTTACTTGGTTATTAACCAAAACTCCATCTCGGAGAATTTTTAAATAGGGTGTCGCATTTTACGACACCCTTTATGTTTGTTTTGTTCCTAAATAAATTAAGAACCTGAAACTTGAATGAACTGTGACGCAGCTACTACACGAATTCCGCGATATGAGACCATTTCAACGTGGTCTCTTAAAGTGCCGTCTGTAGGATTTACTGAACCACCACCCCATTGCCATACTCTGATACCGTTACCAATAGTTCCACCTTTTTGTGGTTGTTGGTACATAACAGTAATGTTTTTGTAAACTTTAGTGCTATCTTTAGAATCACGAGCTGTACCCATTGGGCAAATGATACCATAATTACGGAAGGCATCAACTGTTGGTGTTTTACCTGTTGTAACTTCTGTGTTGAATTGAGAGTATTTCTTAACGTCAAATTTGTAGCCATCAATCATAATGCTTTGTACACCATAGTTGATACGTGCATCTTGTCCGTTTTCGTTTTTACCCCAAACCCATGCACCTGCTGGAAACTCTTTAAAGATACCATCAGAGAAGTTTTGACGTTGGTAAATATCTTGTAACCAAAGGTTGTCTTTAGCACAACCATTTACGTCCATGATACGAGTGATTTCATGCAATTTTGCAATATCCAAAGTATTGGGAGTATAAGTTACAGTTTCACCATCTGCTTGTATTTTTGGTATAAAACCTTGTGTACCTACAGAAGTAGTTGTGTTTAAGCCTGTGTTATTTTGAATATCACCACGCATTAATTTTGCTTCGATGTTATTCTTGTAACTAGTATTTGCTTTTACTAAACCTTTTAATGTAAAGTAAGACGTACCTGCTTGTCCACCACCACTCATTTCAGAACCACTAACACCACTATTGTAAAAAACTTCAGTCATTTCTGCTAAATCAGTTGCAGACCAACTTTCTCTAATTTCAGTAATGTTGTTTTCATACTTTTTGTCTAAGTGAATTAATGGTTCGATGCTGCTAGATGCTTCACCTACGTCTGTATTACCACCAAAAATTAATACTTCACCTGCAATTAAACTTCCTGTTGAACCTGCAAATGCTTGCGTAGATTGCTTAGGACGAATAGTAGCTGTATTGTATGTAGGAACTGTTAAAATAACACCCTCTACGTTATTTGATGCAATACGTACTGTTTCGCCAACACGCAATGGAGATTTATCACTATCATATACATCTCCTGTTTGAATTGTAATAGATACTGTTGCACCTGCTGCTGGTGTAGCTACTGCGGTTAAGTTACTTACTGCAACCATTAATTTTCCTCTGTTTTCAAACCAAAAGAAATTACGGTTTTTAACTTCTTCCATACCACCGTATGTAGCTAACCACATAAAAAATTCTTCGCTGCCATATTTTTCTACATATTGATTGTAGAATTGTGGGGTCAATAATTGCAAATCGCTAATTAACGCCCTATTTCCACCGCCTGCTACACTAATAGCACTTGGTTGTAAAATGTTTGAGGTAGGTATTCCTGCCATGATTTTAAATTTTTAAGTTTGTGAAAAAAAGTATTCTGCCATTTTTGATACTTCATCTTGATTATTTTCAAGACTAATTGGTGTTTGGCGTTCACCATTTACGTTTATATTGCCTAATTTTTTCACTTGATGTTCAAGCATTTTAGCAGCCGTTTCATTAACTAATTTTTGGTGTGCTTTTTCTTGATTTTCAAGCAAATAAATATCATTCATCATTTGCTCTACTTTTACACTACCATCTTCATTAATCCAACGTTTACCAAAATATTCGTTTTGGTCAAATGTTTTTAATTTTTCTTTAAATACAGCTTTTTCTTCATCACTTGGTACAAATGAAACAGGTATTTCAACTTCTTCGTTTTTTGCTGTTACACTAATCCCTTTAAATGACTGATAGCTGCTTTCAAGTTGTTCTTCGTATTGCTTTCTTGCTTGTTCCCATTTGGCAAAATCTTCTTTGTTTTGTTCATCTAGGTTTTCTGCTTTTGGCAATTCGGGCAATTCTAAACTAGGTCTATATTTATCTAATTCGGGTTTAAGTAGTTTAGCTTCAATAATTAATTCTTTTTCGGCTAATTTTTTTTCTTTTTCCCAAGAAGATATTTTTAATTCGTATTCTTCGTCTGTTTCATATAATCCTTGTTCGGGTTTTTCGGGTACTCCAAACTGCTTGTTAAATTTGTATTCAATTTCATCTTCACTTAAATCTTTATACTTTTTTTGAAGATTAAATTTAACAATTTCAGATGCTACATTGGTATCTGTAACTTCTGCATTAGATAACCTTTCAACTCTTTTCTTTTCTGTTAAAAAAGAATATACATCATCTTCTTTACCATCTTTTAATAAATTGAAAAACTTTTCACTTTCTTCATTACCAAATTTTAATTCAGTTGGTTTTGGTGTTTCCTTTAATTTTTGAAACTCTGTTAATGCTTGTTCTTCATTTTCAAATCCAAACTTTTCTTTTAAATAACTGTTAAAATCAACTACTGCTGCTTGTTCTGTTTTTACTTCTTCGGTAGTTACTGTTTCTGTTGTAGCTGCTTCATTTTTTTGTTCTGCTACAATAGGTTGTTCTGACCAAGAATCTTCTGAAAAAGGATTAGATTGTGCTGTTTCCATTTCTTTTGTTTTTTATTAATGAATAGTTAGTTTGCTATTTATTTGCAATAAGACATCTCGTCTAACTAACTTCTTTTTTGTTTTATTCTTTATTAGTTATACACTCTTATTTCTATTGATAAATTTGTAAAATTAGGAGTACTAGATTGTGTATTATCGTGTAACCTAATTACAAAATCATACGAATTATTTGGTGCAAAATTGTAAGGTTTATTACCTACAAAATAGGCATTACTAGATTGGTCTAATGTAGGTGAAACTGCCCATGTTTTATTTGTAGGAAAAGGTGTCCCTGCACTCATTGTACCTCTTATTATACCATTACTAGGATTAGTCCATGCTATATCATTTGTTCCATCCCCACTACCATTACCTATTGTGTTTTGCAATTGTATTGCTGTAACTGTACCACTTGAATTAGTTAGTAAAGCACTATATACTTTATAAGGGGCTACTTGTTCTTGGTTTACTGACCACGCCCCACCCATATATCTAAAAGTATAGGTAGAAAAGTCGTTGGGAGATATTGTAAATGAACTTACTGATTGATTATTTACTATCATTTGATTTAAAAAACTATCAGTAGAATATACAATAAAACCAAAAGTAGTAGATTGTGAAAATATAACGTATATTTCGTTTTCATTTGGGGAACTTGGTAATTTAACTCCACTATTATTAGCACCACTAACTATTGAAGATATTGGAGAATAAATCTGTGTAGCTGTAGCAAAGTTTGTCCCTGCTGATGTTACTGAATCTACTTGATATTTATTTACAATAGGATTTAAAGGGTCTGTATTATCTACTCCAAAACCTGTAACGGTTTGTACACCACCGCCACCACCACTTGAAGTATTAG
>ERZ724508.1620-NODE-1620-length-12987-cov-5.578333_pt1 | contig 12987 bp, 20 predicted proteins | sample MGYA00376041_ERZ724508 | MGnify/ENA primary metagenome ERZ724508 (study PRJEB28724, sample SAMN07190887) | wastewater metagenome | isolation source: effluent of sewage treatment plant in Hong Hong | place: USA: Christiansburg, Virginia | collected 2016-03-01 ...
GAAGGATCTCCTCCAGTGCATCAACACGGTCATTCAGATCAAATGAATCCTTGTGGTTACTCTCGCTTCGTTATCTTTCGCTCCTCATCTGGGCCTCGAGGATCTTCAGCTTATTGGAAAGGGTCTCGGCCTCAGCAGCTTTCTTTTTGGCTTCGTTCAGGTTTAACATCATTTTTTTATGAGATTCTTTTTCGACGGCTAGTTATGCTTTCACTGCAGTTAGGGTCTCTTCGAGCTCGGTGATGCGAGTACGGCTCATACTGTTTTTCTTTGTTGCTTCTTCCAGCTTCTTCTTTGCCTCTTGCAACCTTGTGTCTCTCTCCCCAGCTTCTTTCTCCAACCTCACAACATCCTTCTTCAGCTGTTCGATACGGTCCTGCTACTTTTTACCTTTCACCCCTTCCTCAAGCAACTTCTCCAACGAAAAGATCTTTTCCCTCTGCTCTTTGAGCTGCCCACTTTGTACCTTGCTCTCTTTTTGCGCTTCTCCGAGTTTCTTCGTTTCCTGTTCCAAGCGGCTCCTCAGATCGACTATCAACCTTTCACCATCCTGCACATCTTTACTCTTCTTGGTCAGCTACAACAGGAGCTCCTTGATCTTATCCTCCTTTTGGATGAGGTTCTAATTCTGCGCTCGGAGTCGTCTTTCGTACTAACTTTTAAGTTCCGATTCCTGGCGTTCCCGAGCACCGCGTTTCTCCCTATCAAGAGTCTTCGAGAGTTCGCTAATGTACTCTTCCTTCCTCCTTACTTCGTTATTCAGTCGATGAATTTCTGCTGACTGGTTAGCACCCACCAACTGCATTTCTTCTGTAAGCTGTTGCAGCTTTTCTGATTGTTTTTTGGTATCCATAAATCCATCCTGGTAATACTGCAACTGCCTCTTTGCGTCTTCTAATTCGGCCCGGAGTCTTTGCATTTCCTCGATGTGTCGCGTGGGGGTATCGTCTATCAAGGTTTTTGTGCTGTATTGTTTTTTCAGCTCTGTTCCATTCCTATCGTAGATGTTAGTCAGCGATCTCTTGGATGCTACTATTTCGTCCTGCCTGTTCGGCCTTTCTACGTTGAGGGTTCTAATGTCCCTCTCATTGAGATTGTAGAGTTCAATCTGTTCCTTCATTTCCTTCTTCTGCTTTTTCAGAGTTTCTATCGTTGTTTCCAGCTCATCGATCTTATTCACTGCCTCGTTGATCTCCTTCTGCATTGCAGCGAACACCTTGTCCTTCTCCTCCGATGAATCTGCAATGCTGTTGTACTCATTTTCCAACAAAGTTAGCTTCCTCTGAAGATTGAGCTCTATCTCGCTGCGACTTACCAAGTCTCTTTTGGTTTCTTCCAGTTCGGCTTCGAGCTGCTCAATCTTCTTCTTGAATCCACGAATCAGCGAGTCTCTCTCGTTGACTAAACTTGTCAATTTTTGGTGCTGTCTCTGAAAATCCCCGAGCTCCTGTCCTAGAACCTCATTGACTTCCTCATCCTGCTTGCCCTTCTTTTCCAGTTGCCGCTTAAGATACTCAATTTACGCATCGCGCCTTCTGATCTCCTACTCAAGCGAGTGCAACGATGGTTTTACTGGCGACTTGTCCTTACCAATGCTGGATTGGTTGAACTCACTATGCGAGAATTCCACGCTCAATGAATTTACCTGCGGGAATTTCCTTGCATATTCGTTCTGCTACTGGAACTGCCGTTCGGTCGTGTCGCCACGAACCTTCCGGAAGTTGTTCTGTATTGAAGGCCTTCCGGCAATCTGCTGCAGGTAGTCCCTGGATTGCATTTGATCGTCCTCGAGAAGGTCATCTTAGTCCTACTCGCGGTGATGCACAACCTCCCGTTCATCGTCGTAGTCCTCCATACCGCTGTCGAACAGCAGCTTGTTGAGCTTGTTGTCCTGGTTCATTTGAATTTAAATATAAATTATTTTGCTGTGGGCAGTAGCCAAGCGAAGAAGTCCAGCCACATTCACGATCAGAAGAAGTCGCCTTCTTCCTCTTCGACAATGTCCTGCGAAGTTAGCAAGCGGCGGATCTGCTTCAGCTGGTTTTGCTACTCGCGTGGGGCTCTTAGAATCGTGCGGATTTCCTTCAGTTTATTGGAATCCTACCAATGAACTGAACGCAAAGGTTGTCGCTCCGTGTGACTTTGGACGCGCTGATACTCTGCAAGTTCGTTTTGCCTGCTCTCACCACGTATTGGGGTTTTCAGTGTAAGGTTGAGCTGACTCTCAGGACTATGAGATAGCCTCGCAGATGACTGCCCGGAGGTGGTACTGTAACCACCAAAGCCAGATTTCTTGAAATTCATGCTGCTATAGCTCTGCAACATGGAACGTTTCGCAGTATTCTATTTGCCAGTCTTCTTCATCGGAAGTTCCACAATAGCTTTTCCTCGTCTTGCAACAGGATCATAGTGTTCTTGAGGACCACCCTGCAGCTCTATGTAACGCTTCAGCCACTGAATCATCTCCAGGTTATCCTGATACTTGCACTTGGCAAGACGGTTGATCTGCGTTATCACGGCTTTGTACGTCCATCTTCTTGTCGATGCCTAGTCTTTCAAGCACAGCTTGCAGCAGCTTGTAGTTCTGCAGAAACTCGTATTCCAGCCTGGCGCGCCAATTGACCTTGCCGAGCGGCACCCTTCCAGGATACAAGCTGTCGAGAAGCTGGCAGTACACGGCACCTGTTCCCAACTGCTCTATTTAGGTTAAGCCAAGCTATAGAGTATGATTAAGCCAGCGTAGGATGTCCAAGCGTGAAACGAAATAGCCCTCGTCCATCTGGCCTATGCGATCAGTCATGCTTAACGACTATAAATAATACACTCCCTCATAGAATAATTCTCATGATTGCTTAGTAGGGCTTCGCGAAACCCACTGATTCCAACGCATCGGTAACTGTTGTTGTTGAGGTAGGTTGTGCTCATCAGAAGTATCGTGGGGTGGCTCGCAACCACATTCTCCTCCAAAGGATCAGACACTATCGCCGATGCTGAGCGTCACCTCGAGGAAGCCAGTAAATCGCCTCGTTTTGTGGATAACCTCACCTTCATCATGTCGAATCACGAGTTCAGCAGTACACAACGAAGCAACTCAGATGAAATTCGGCAGGCAGCTTCCACCTATCTCAGGCGCTATTCTGAGAATGTCCTGGCATCGCACAAACAGTCCTCCATCAATATGATGACTGATAGGCTGCTGAAGGCTCTCTCAGTACCGTCAATTCCAATGACTCTCAAACGCAACATAGTCAGTACTCTTCAACACATCCTCGTCAAGGATCAGAAAGGCATCATTCGTACTGCTTTCACGCCTAACCTCATTTCAGTTCTCGAGGGCATCGTTACGAAGGAGCAACCGAACAGCCAAGAATACGAGTATATTGTGCTCTTTGGAGTGTTTATGTTGGGTTTCCCTCGATACGACGCCATGGCGTAGGCACTCATTAAGGGCAGTTATCGCAATTACTGCCAGCTAGTGTTGCGAATCATCGCTGAGCTATCGAGGCGTGCAGAGGAGAGTGAACGTTGGTAAGTTTGAGTGAAACTTAGGTTGCTTGTCCTCGATGAAGCGATGTCTCTTATGGTACTGTTCATGTGCCGCTAGGACCTATCGATGAATGGAAAACTATCATTTATCCTACACGAGCCGATGATTGGAGAGGTCGTGCATCAAGTGCTGAACTCAATCACATTGGGAAGGGGTTGCTTTAATGCTACTTTTCAGTCAACTCACTACTCAATCCACACTGAGAACGAGACTCTGAGCAATACAATTGAGATAGCAAGAATACTGCTTTCAAACAAGTTCAAAGGCCTTCGGTAAGATGCTACCATTACCGAAAGCCTCCAACGCACAACTTTTAGTTACCTGCAGCTAGTCTATCGACAGTCGGCAATGTTCATTCGCGAAGTCAAACACCCATCGTAAACGATCAGGGAAACGCTATCCAAAACGGTTGCAACTCGAAGCCTACTCAATACGATCCGCAGTGCAATATCCTTGCTCGCTGAGATGCTCCAATTTCACTGGGTTGAGGAGTTCTACAGAACTGCTGAGTTCTCTCGGGTTCTCGACGATATTGTGTTGCCGCTACTGGAGCTCTCCACATAGGAGAAGGACATGTTCATGGATGATCCCGAGAATATTGTCTACAGGATTGGAACGCTATTGGATTACCATCTGCTGCCATAATTCCGCCCCGACGGATTTATGGACGAAAGTGTGGCTGTACAACTGACCCTCTCTCAACTGGTTGGGTTGATGGCCAAACATCTTCACGGATGGTTGCCTGATCTTGTCGAGTTACTCACTGGAAAACTTATCAGTGGCGAAATTCAACTTCCCGGAAGGCTGCAGCTGATTATCTTGTTGGGACTATTGTGCTATGCGTTGGTTGGGAGATCTGATCTTGAGTTGGTAAGAAGCTACCTTGAGAAGAGCTTACCGACACTTGGAAGCCCTACCAATAATATAGACGAGAAAGTTGAAAAAGCATTGATTATGCTCCTGTTCTCTCGTTATGTGCCAGTGCTGAAAAACCCTGAATTCAACTTGCGGATCATCTCATGTCTGTTGGGTTTACTCAATGACAGCGATCTTGACAAAAACCAGCCAGCACTTGCGCAGGGTGCCATCGAATCTCTGTACATATTGCTGCAGATGGTTAAGACAAACTAGATCAGCCAAGCTGTCTTCCTCGAGCTCGTAAAGTCTTTGGAGCGGCTAATGTTCCGCGAGTGGATTCCACTGAAACTGTTCGATGTTATCTTGGAGGTGTTCAGATCCAGGAAGGTATCAGAATTAATTCATGGAGTGTACCGCAGTGGCTTTGAATCGAATGATACATCCGATGAGGAAGAAGACGGCATTGAATAAGAAGAAATCCGTAGCTCAAGGAATACCCTTCCACTTGCCACCTACCACCATCTCGCCTTGTAGACTGTCAAACAGTTGATCGATCGAATCGAGCTGGAACTAACTAACAGTAATGGCTTACCATCACCAGAAGGCAAACAGCTGATCAGCAAATGCTGGAACATCATTCGGGAAATACTCTGCCACCCCGACGCAGAGATCAGTAGCAAAGAATTTTTGCATCATGGAAGCAGCCAAGTGACTCGACTTTACCGGTACCTTATCAGCACAGAACAATACTTCGATGAGGATATTTTACTGCTTAATAACTGGCTGCTTAATCGCAACCGAGTTGTCACTGAGGATGTTGAGACCTTATTTCAGTTCCTACCGAAGATCCTTCATCGCAACAGCTGTATCTTCACTCCGACTCTATACGAGCTGCTCCTTCTTATCCTCAGATTTGGAGCATCGAAGCTCTGCACATCTGTGGTGGCTGTCTTGATGCTGCAGAACATGTGTATTGAGGGGCTGCTTGTGAGCATTCCTGATGCTACTCGGCAGGAAAAGACGTCAAAGAAAAACTATCTCGCCAACTAAAGTGATTCGTGTCGGGCAGTTCTCATTCTCGAGGAGCTGCTCCTCAACTGCTCAGAGCAGATCAGCTAGGCGATGTGGGATACTATCATCGACGCCCTTTGTCGAAGACTAGTCAAGCACCAATTCATCAAATTTTCTTTCTTGAAGTCGCAGTAATTTGTGAGTAATACAGTATCATCGCATGCCTGGGAATGTGTCTCCTTTACAATCCCTTCCTCACGCCAACCAGTAGCGCATCAGAATACATCTATACGAAACTCATGACTGAGTATGGATGCTTCGATGTAAGCTACTCAGCCAAAATCTACGCAATCGTAGCATGCGAAGTCATCAAACGCTACTCTACAATCTCCACCTTCGATCCGGAGAGGCTCTTTGCGCTGTACCGAACAGTGCTGCATCTACTTGTGATCAGCTATGAAAAAAGGCGAAACAAAGTATAGGAGACGTCGTTGGTTGCTCAGCACCTTCGGAAAGACGAGGAAATGGAGCTGCCAGAGATCGAATAGGAGTAGTATGAAGAGGCAGTCAACATGCTGAGTAACGATATGACACGTTCTGACGAATTCGAGTACTTCCGAAAAATGATGAGCTAGCTAAAGTGCAACAACATCGGTTGCTTCAACGAACTGACTTCAAGGCTGAGCACACAGGACAGGTAGTTCGTATCCAAAATATATCACATCCAGACCATGAAGGAAACAGGAGTGAATCGGGAAGTGTTCAGAATCAAACGCACTTGACTTTGCTTGCCTCCAAATTTGCATTTACACATTCTCATATCATTTGCTCGCCCTCTGACATCCCAATTTATAGACAGCAGTTACCAACTAAAATTTCATATAATGCAGCCAAAGTCGTTGTCAAGTTCGTTCTCTGCAAACGAGCTCAAGAACATTAGTAGCTACCGGTAGCAACGAATGCGGAGCAAGCCACGCATCAACCAATCCACCGACATTATCTAGCCACTAGCCGTTAGCAACACTGCTCGTAAGGACCTCGAGCAGATTCAGGAATGCCTCAAGAACAATCTCAGTAGGAGAAGGTCCTCACAGGGCTGCCTCGCTTCAGTGTTGGGTCGGGGTTAACCTGAGTCGACTGTTTCGAGGTTGAGAAGATAAACTGAATTGGATTCTCCAGTTGTGTCGGACTACCTTGCAGCTGATGGAGAACTTGGCCGCACTCGTCAGTTCCACCATAAGTATGACTCGGCTCTAAACGTCATCGAGGAGAAACCTAACAACGTACGCACCACATTGAATACAGTTCACCATAAGCAAGAGGTAGGTTACGGGAGGTCTGAAGGGTCGTATCCTCCTGAACTCATCGAAGAACCTCATGCCAAGCACAGCCATCAACAAGCCACGTACTGCAGAGTCCAACATGCCTGACCTGACTCTGAAACAGGCTTCGTCGGTCAGAGCAGCCAACGCCAAACGGCAGCTCAAGGGAAGCCAAAACCTGGCTACAAGCAAATTCGATAAAAAATAGTAGAGTTGTCAGAACAACAGAGGTACTAAAAAGACCTTAAAATAGGAAATAGATTGTAGGCGATGCGTTTACTGAAGAAGCTTGAGGCGCTACGCGAGTAATGCGAGCGAGCACCATTAAGAAAGCACCATGAAATGAATGTTTACTTTGACAAGTTAGCCGAGTGTCTGCGATAGGAATGACCGAACAACAAATGATCGCCCATCGCCTATCTAATGCGGTGCCGTATCGGCCCACAGCATATCTTCGCGACTGGTGTCTTTCCGTATACAGGCGGATTATAAAAGCTTCGTACCGAAGCACAAGCCGCCTAAAAAGCGGAGGTCATCCATTTCTTCCAAATATTACAAAAAAACGGAAGACGAATGAAAGCTGCATTAACAATGTCGCTGATGGCTCTTGCGTTTGCTGGCGATAACTGTGATGCCCCGCCAAGTGCCTTCAATGCGGTACGAGGACATCAGAACTATATCGATGGTCAGTTCAATGCTAACGACGGGGATTTCAACCAAATTACAGGCAATGCCAATGGTAACATCGGCAGCTACAATTTCATCAAGGGTAGCGGCAATATCCTTGGGTTGGGAGGGAAGGGAGCCTATAACGCGATTCGTGGAAATAGAAACATTATCGATGATGGCAGCTTTAATGCTCTCACTGGAGACGAAAACTTTGTGGATGGTAGCGCCAATGGGATCTTCAGCGATCGGAACAAAGTGGACGGCAGCGGCAATCTAGTCGTAACGAAGAAGGATATCGGTTTGGTCAAACCTCAAATCGATGATGCCTTCAAAGATTTAGGCGACTCCTTTGGAAAACAAGAGTTTGATTTGAGGCTTCGCAGCCAAAAGCTTCGAGCTTTTAAAGCACCCAAATCAGCTCAACAGGGCTGCTGACTTCCTTTGTCGATTTATTTTCTTAAACTTCAGAGACTGGAAAGCAGTAAGGATTAATGACGGTGGCGCGAACAGCAAACTATAAGAAATTACGAGCTGGAGACGAGTATGAGCAAAGTGGCTCAAAAGATCAAGCCAATCAAACCCTTTGGGCCTTACGTGGTATTTCGTCATGAGATGATGAGCAAGTTACCACAGGATGAGCCAAATAGGGGGATAAAATGCCTTGCGATGTGGAGGGCCTTAGCTCATGAGGAGAGAAAGCGCAGGGATGACGACTACTCCAGAGAGCTAGAGGAGTGGAAACGGAAGATGGAAGAGTGGAAGGAATAATATGGTGAGGAAGAGGTCATACACAAACGAGCGCTCCGAGAAGAAGAAGAAAAAGTAATAATGGTGCTAAGAGAACGGAAGAAAAGCATGAGACCGAATCAAAATCGAGCACGCCACCATCAGTCAATTCACTTCTCCGGGTGGGAGATAGACAATACTAACGAGCAGGAGCCAATACCCAGAACGATCAAATTTTGGGATGAAGTTGACAAGGAAAGAGTAGGTTACTTAACTCCGATCACCAAGCCGCCAGAATCAAAGGTCGTTCAATCTACTTCAGATAATGCTCCTTCGACAAAGGAAGCCTACAAGTTCGAGTGGATGGACGAACTTCTCACTCGCTCAAAGCCTGTAGATAGCAAAACAGGAGTCCATATGCCCCCGCCCTGCCCGAAATGATATCGAAGTTAGAACTCCCTTAAGAGATACGCTTGCCCCTTCAGTTTGTTAGCTTCTCAGTAGCGTACAATAGATATTTAATCTCTACTCATTAAGAAGAGCAATCCGAGCATGCCACCGAAAAAGTAAAAGGAGCAGCCTAGCGTGGAGAAGCTCCTGTTGAACAAAATCCCACGACCAGCTGAACCTGACTCATTCTTTTCCATCGAACAGCCTCTTCCATTCGAGTTTCCACTGGACTCTGCAAAGGTGGAAGGTGTTCAGCTCATCGAAGGCTACTTCCCTGAATAAATCAATCGCAAGATCGAGGATAACTTGCACACACGAATCGAACGGATCGGCCGTTATAACGACAGGTTGTGCGTGATGGGTAAGGGAAGGGGTTTGCTCATTGGTGATCGACCAATGGATGCGCCGGGAATCACGGCATTTGCTTATAGCTCAAACTACTTAGTTACGGCAGCGTAGGACTGCAGCCTATCGGTATACTCCTCCGACCTCAAGCCAATCAAGCAGTTCAAAGAGTTCAGCTCCCATAACATTACGTTCTTGAAGCTGCTCCGCCCACCGAGAGAGTTCGAGGGTTTAGCTCTTATCTACTCGACAGGACACGATCTTATGTTCTGTAGAATGGAGAAGTCCTTCTTCTCAGGGCTCTCTATTAAAACAAAGAAAGAAATCCTGGTGAAATTAGCTAATCCAATTGTCCAGGTCATCGAAGCACCCACAGTGCTTCGACCGCACTTAGCCAAGGATGTCAGCTACATGGATACAGAGTTGATGGCAGTTGTCACGATGAACATTATCTACGTAGTGCGCTTCTATACAACGAGGTTGACCTTTGATAGGCCATGGGATGTTGTCTATGAGAGGAAGTTCGAAAGTGAAGCCACAACTTCGGCAAACTGGGGTGAGGCTAACATAAAATCCACAAGCAAATAAATCTATGGTGAGAGAGTTGTACTGACCTACTCTCACGGTAGTAAATTTTTTATGGCGGCGCTGCAGCAGATCAACCAGTACCTCGACACAGATGTTAAGCAGAAATTGGAGTGGATCGATTCGAAGGCTTTGCAACTGGATGAGAAGACGAACATCGCTTTCTGCCAATGTATGAAGAAGAACGAAATTCTCATCGTAACTGACCAGAACGAGTTGGTTGTATTCCACACAGCCGGTGTAGAACTGTTCGATCGGGAGGTCAAGCTGGAAGACATCAACAGCATTAAGTGCACGTTTACGGAGAAGCTTAAAAGCCAGCCTGTGGAGACTGTTGGTCGTAGAACCTTGTCGTTCGTTGCACCCGAACATCTCCCAGAGATGGAGGAACAGCGGAAGCAGCCTCAATTGCTAAGCTATGCGAACAGCTTCAGTTACGAGTACGGCAGCAACGAAATCTATTTCCTCACGGAAAAGCAGTTCGGCATCTACGTCTATAAAAACTGGAAGCAGATCTGTGACTATCTCAAAATCGAGCAGAAGTTCGAGGCAGCTATGCTATTCCTCATTGCTCTTTACCACAAGGAGAACAAGTTTGATCTGGGTCTCTAACAAACTGAGCTGGAGTTCAACACTGAAGTCAGCGAATACGCCCAGATTCTGGCAGTGGAGTACATTAAGACAAAGCTGAGTAGCCTCAGCCACATGCCGTAGCTGCTCGGTAGGGTTAACCTAGATACCATCCTGATGACGCCAATCGACTTTATGGCAAGGATCAACGAGTTCGTATTTCTTTTTGAAATTCTCAGGGAGAAGATTATAGGGTACAAATCCTAGGAAGACTTCTATAGGGTCCTCTAACCATTCATCTACCACGGCCGCATCAAGTTTATCCCGGAGGAGCAACTCAAAGCAACTTTTAACTACTACATCGACCAGAAGAGGTTTGATGTGATCGAAAGGTTGGCCATATACTTCAACCTGGCACTCATAGATAGAAGTTTGGTGATGCAATACCTGCTCAACCAAAAGCTTGTTGTTAGCCTTGCCTTCATCTGTACGCAAGGTAACGAAAACGAGTTTGTGACGCCATTCGTCAAGTTCTGGGGGCTCAGCGAAAATGAGAAACGCAACCGAAACATACACGAAGCCAGGGAATATGCTCTCAGAGCACTTTGGTACGTGAAGCTCTGCTTGCAAAGGAATATGGCACTCAAATAGTACTCGTTCGAGAAGTATGCTCATATGATTGACATTCTCGTCGCCAACTTCTTCACCCGCCGAATGATCAAGAGCCTCGTTGAGATCAGCTGTGAGGCATGCTTGGATACGCTGGCATGCAGTTTCTCAATTGAAATTTCTGGCATCATCAACGAGTCACAGAGGTTTAGACTGCCTGAAGTTCGAGTGCACAAGTGGATCAAGTAGCGCGAGGGTAACACCAACATCGAACTGATGTTATCGGGTATCTATGACTTCTGTCGTGAAGTGGGAATGGATAGTGAAGCCAACTAGCTATTCTACCTCATGCTCAGCCGCATCATGATCTACAAGACAGTGGCATTCACGCGGGAAAAGTACCTGGATATTCTGACTTTCTTAATCAGCAACTACAAATCCATCAGCAGAATTAAGTATGGCCTCGACATAGAGAAGGTCAAGAATATTGAGGAGCTGTGCTCGCAGGAAGAGGCCGATGAGATTCTTTCCTCCGAGTATCTCAGCAAACTGCTCATTCTTGGACTGCAAGAGGAACCTTAGCTCAAGGATGACTTTAACCGGTTGTTCGATACTTCTCGGCAAGTTCCCCTCACCGAACTGCAAGCTTATATAAGTCTGCTTGCGAAGAATTACAAGGCGAGCATCGAAATCTACTTGCGAGGCCGGGAAACTTCAAAGAAAGGAATATTCGCCTTCTTAGAGAACAGCTTCAAATCGTTCCAGCTGAGCAAGAAGAAAGCAGAAATGCAAGCTTTCGCCTCTGCTCTAAGCGACTATGTGTCAGCTTTGATTCAGTTGGATGCGAAGATGTCTCGTAATCTCATCCAAACATACATGCCCGAGCAGCAGGAGCAACTAATCTTCGCTTTGGGGGCAGATCAAAGACTGCAACTAGACTACCTTCAAAGTATTATCCACGAGAGTTACCTATCAGAAAAGGCAATGCTTCTCTACGTCACCTTAATGTGCCTGTTCGAGCCTGACAGCCTTGCAGAAGCGTTCCGCACCTACCAACATCTTCCGATCGAAGAGAGTTTGAAAATATGCGAGAAATATCAGGCTTACGACTGTATGGAGTACATATATGAAAGGATGGGTAATGTCGAGAAGTCTGTCGAAATTGCATGCAGCCGCATCGACAAAGTGTTCCAGCAGCGGTTTGGTTATCGCGATGCCGAGACAGCATATGGAATAATTGCTGAAATCCTGAACAATGCCATTCAGACTTGTGTGAAGAACCACACTGAATCTATTTGGGAGTCGTTGCTAGACGCTGCCATCGACCTATTCAACAAGTACCGTCAGCGTCCAGAATATGCTGACGAAATGTTCGTCTTCTACGAAATCAACGCAAAGATTCTCTACTACATGGTAAACCACAGTTCAGTGGACTACGTCATCAGTCTGTTCCAGACCAAGTACACCAAGCTGGATATGGGCGGCAGTATGCGAAAGGCTTTCATCGAAATCCTGTCGAACTATTCCTATGGGGAGAATATCTTGTTCAGTGCGCACGAACTCACCAAGGACATCTATATGGATGAGCTGATCAGGTAACATAGCATATAATTTAGACAAAAGAACGAATGGCTTTACGCTTTCAAACCCGAGCGATTCTGCAATAACTGTGAGTACCCAGTTGTGAGAACCCAAGAAGTCATTATCTTCTTCTGCGGGCATATCTACCATAAAAGTTGTGTTGTTGATGGAAACCCGAAAAGCGGCCCTGATGTCAATCCGATGTTCTACTGTACAACCTGCCTAAATAAGCCGAATGAACAACTGAACTTCTATCTCTCCATACCGAATCCTCAGAATCCAAAGACGAAGATCGATAAGCTCTTCGCAGATGCAGATAAAAAGAAGCTGGAGATGATGGAGACATTCAAAGTGGAGGATTACGAGGAATCGCAGAAAAATAAAGAGGAATAGCAGCAAGCCCAGAATTTTCTGTCCAAACAAGACCGATTTAAGAAATACGATATGCTCTATGAGGCTGCGGAGAGCAAAAACAGGATAATACTGGCGGAGCTGCAAGATAAGTTTGATAGGTATAAAGTATGAAAGTCAGGCTATAAACTAAGAATAGGATGTTATGGATTGATAAAATATGGGAGAAAGTGGGGTATGTTTGAGTGTTCACACATTATCATGCTCAGTTGCCTCCACGGAGACGGAGCACAAGGTGAAGGGTGGATTCCTTCTGGATGTTGTAGTCGCTGAGAGTCCTGCCGTCCTCGAGCTGCTTTCCGG
>ERZ724508.1625-NODE-1625-length-12955-cov-5.798682_pt1 | contig 12955 bp, 23 predicted proteins | sample MGYA00376041_ERZ724508 | MGnify/ENA primary metagenome ERZ724508 (study PRJEB28724, sample SAMN07190887) | wastewater metagenome | isolation source: effluent of sewage treatment plant in Hong Hong | place: USA: Christiansburg, Virginia | collected 2016-03-01 ...
GTTGGGGGTCGACAAGAAGGCATCACTTAAAGAAATCAAGGATGCGTACTACTCCCTCGCGAAAAGGTACCACCCCGATAGCAACAAGGGCTTCGAGTAGCGCTTCAAGTAGATTAACGAAGCTAACTCCGTGCTTGGTGATGAAAACTTGCGCAAACAGTATGATGAAGCCCGTACATTCGGTGACTTTAGACGGAAGTTCACCACAAGAGGCAACCGTGCCCAGCAGGCTCAATAGCAACAGTTCTCATACAACTTCAATGACTATAACTGGAGGGCAGAGTTCAACAATCTCTCTGAGGAGGATCAGATTCGAGTGCGTAATCAACTTAGTTCGTTACTTAGGAGGCTGGGTCTACTGGCACTTGGAATGTTGGTGGTCATGTTCGTCTTCTTTCGGAAACCGGTGATGCAGTATGCCATTGGACCAAACGGCGAGCTCATCCCAATGTAGAGACCGGCGATGATGGGACCACAAGGCTATCCGGCTCTTCGTGATCCGTACGGAAACGTCGTACCAGGCACATACTCCACACCCAACAGCAACCCCTTTCACATGAATGCTGCTAACAACCAATATGCACCTTACAGCCCAAATTACACACATAACCCCAACCAGCATCCCTACGGCCGCCCCTGATAGTCCCTAATTTGTAGCTTCAGTCTGGAATCATTAATTGGATGAATTGTGGCGATTACTAACTAGTTCCTCTAGCCTGGAAACCTGTAGGCTTGTTGGGTTGCTCCCCACTGACGATGTTCTCAGGTCCCTAAGAAAACGAGCCTGTGAATTCTTGTAGTTCTCCTGCTCGGCTGCGAGCTTCCACTCCGGCAGATTTGACTCTGTTGGTTGACCACCCGTCTTGAATATCTTTCGAACATCCTCATACTTCTGTTTTTGGAGTTTGTAGGCGTCTTGGAAGTTTAGTGATGGTACCGATTAGGAAACTTCACTGCCAAGCTCATTGTTTGCTCGGAGGACCTACTTGAACACTCGAATTCTATTGCGAATGGAGTTTACGCTGTCCTCAGGGAGGTACGGTTTCTGCTGATGCTTAGCTTCTGATAGGCTGTTCTTCCGAAACTCAGACTTTCGGATGAGCTTGCTTAGCTCCTCTGGCACTGTCACGTTGTCGGTCTGCAGTTCTAATGGATGTTGACCGCCCCTTAACACATCAAGTAACCTTCCCTTCAGGTAGTTCTTCTTGCGCTCCTGAATAAACTGTTTGAGCCTCTGACTGACTTATTAAGCCATAGCACAATTTTTACATTCATAAATTGGGATGGAGCCTGCCAAGAGAAACGAGTTCCTTACTAATCTCGGTAACTTCGAGGTGGTCCTCGACCTAAAAGGAAACAGGCTCATCCTGGAAATGACTTCAATGCTGGATGGAAAGCTCTACAGATACGAAGCAACCGACGATGATCTAGACAAAACCCTAAAGGAGTTTTTCATGAGCACTGCGAACTTGCATGCAGTGCTCGAGTAACTTCTCAAGACGAAAGACGGCATTATAGCGACTGACCTCAGCCAGCTACGCTTTTCGATCGTGGCTTGTAAAATCGGCGCAAGAGAGATTCGTAAGGATTTTGAAATCCAACCGAAAGAGATTGAGGTGGACAAGTTCGACCGCCTGGAGAGGGTCGTGAAGAAGTTTACAAGGAAGTCACATGAAGCGCAGGGAATGGATGGTTATTACAAACTGAAGTTCTAGCCAGACAAGTCACTGAACAGTTTTGCCAACATTGTGCAGGATGGGGACGTCTTCTCCAACAAGGCGAATGGCAGTTGGCAGTCTCTGTACAGCCAGTCCCCAATCCCCGAGAAAGGCAAGTTCTACTACGAGATTGAATTCGTCAAGTGGGGTCACGCTAATCGAAACTTGATGATAGGGATCGGTAGCGCTAACTTGCGACCCCAAGTCTCAAGCTACGGTAATGCAGATTGCATTTCGTTGTATATTGCCAACAACAACACTGCATCCCTGTACGAGAGAGGTGGCAACTTCCGAGTGGGTTCATTCGGCTATTTTGAGGAAGGCGATCGCCTCGTTGTCAAGATCAATATGGACACTTCAGTCATCTCGTGGTGCTTCGGTGGGGAAACTATCATGATGACTCGTATCGGGAAGGACCTCAAGGCCAAACAGCTTCACATCAAGGTATAGTTCTGCTACAATACCGAGAAGATTCGGTTCCTGTGACAATGGATTCGTATTCGGTTTCTCTTATAAATGAAAAAGATAGTCGTGTCTGCAGACAGCAATGGCTGTCTTGACTTTCTTCTGAGGAAGGTGTCAGCACTGCATGCTAAGAACCAGTTCGACTTTATGCTTTGTCTCGGCAGGGTGATGCCTCTAGAGGAATGTGAGATCTTTAGCCAACTCAAAAGTGGAAAGCTCAAGTTACCTATACCAGTGTATTTCATCGAGTCTGGGGATATGGCAGGCACACTGGGCACGCTCTTTCCCCACGGAAAGGAAGTACTACCGAACTTATTCTTTCTCGGGCGAGCAGGAGTCAAGACTATCTGCGAAACTAATGTAGCATTCCTCAATGGCCGATAGAACGACCTTCATGCGAACTTCTATCTCGAACACAACGTGGAATACTCTGCAGGATTCTACACCATCGACGATATCGATAGCCTCTGCTAATCGAAGCTGTCTGACCAACCCATCGACATCCTCCTTACAAACGAATGGCCGTAGGACAGTACAGCAAACCCACCAAAACCACCACAAAATGCATCCTCTTATGTCTCCAGAATAACTGAAAGGCTATCCCCACGCTACCACTTCGCAGGTTCAGAGGGAATGTACTTCAAGAGAAAGGAGTACCTCAATCGAAAAGGGTACGCTACTTCATTCATCAGTGTGGCTCCAATAATCAAAGATGGTGATAATAAAGAGAAGTACCTTCATGCGATTCAAATAGTTCCACTGAAAGAACTCGGGAAGGAAGCTCTAGCAGCCACTGCTGATGGGTTAGATAATAATCCATTCGAATTTCTTGAATCAGCCAAAGTGACAAACATCCCTATCAGCGCTCTCAAGCCCAGCACAACCAAACCAATAGTAAAGACCGATTTCAAGGAATCACCAATTATCTATTTCTAACGCTTCTCGGACTCCACACATGAAAGCGAGATACAAGAATTCGTTTAGCGATGGGGATAGACAATAAGGTTTGAGATATTCTTTGATGAGGGAAAGCGAAGGCATAAAGGTAGTGGGCTAGTTGTTTTCAAGGATGTGGAAATTGCAAAGAAATGTCTTGCGGAATCAGGGCAGTACTCACTCCACGGGAGTCGTATACGTTTCCTCATCCGTAGCGATCAGAACCAGTATACCGACAAGAATTGTTGGTTCTGTAAAGAAAGCGATGTGTTTGATGAGACGTTGGTGTTTCATTACGGCCGACAATGTTACCTTGCGCTCGACAAAGGTCCAATAACCCCATAACACTTCCAATTAGTGCCAATCAAGCACCTAACGAACCACCCGAGCCTTGATGAGCCAACAAAAGTATAGCTCTTCACAGTCTACAACCGCCTGCGCAACTATTTTCTGGCAAACAGCAAGGATATCGTAAGCTTTGAGCGCTACCTAAACCTCTCGCACTCGGTGAACCACTACATCCGTCAATGTGTGCCAATTGACGTCAGTTAATGCCAAAATCTAGCCAACCTTTTCGAGAAGAAATGTTTGCAGGAAAGGCTAAACTTCCTGAAAGTACAGGAAGTATAGTTCGACGATCACACTAAAGGCAAATTCTACTACCGCCTGCAGTTCGGCGAGACCATATATGTGTGCATCGTGAAGGATCGCCACTTCCCCATAGATTTCGGTAGGAGCACCGTCTGCGAATTGCTAAACCTCACCTAACGGGTCAACTGGAAATCTTGCGTCAATGAAAGCAAGTCCAAACAGCAACTTAACCGCTACACGGCCATAATGCGGGAGGCGCATCTTGCAGAATGACAGTAGATAGCTTCAAGTATCGATGAAGAGGATAGTGTCAGACCAGCTTAACCTCGTTGAGTAGTTTTTCCAACGAACCATCCTTATTCATTTCGTTGATTATGTCGGCACCTCCGATGAGCTGCCCCTTGAGATACAGCTGTGGGTAGGTTGGCCAGTCACTGAACTTCTTGACCTCTGACCTGACCACATCGTTGTCTAGAACGTTAACGTGGAAATAGTTGCCGAGCCCTATATGACTGCATATCGGCTACCGAAGTTCTTGAGCACTTCCACGACGAAGTTGGAGTAGCCACACTGTGGTTCTTTCAGGGTGCCCTTCATGAACAGGCAGATATCGTTATTCTTGACCCACTATGCGATGGTTTGCTGGGCATTCTCATATGTGAGTTCTGGTTCGGAGCCCTTGGGTGGTCGAGGATCGGTGCCATCTCCACTCTCACGATGCTTGGAGAAGGTACGAAGAGGCACTGGCAGCAGCAGCCTTTGCAGCTGAAACACACCCACTCGCAGACCTGACAGCATATAAACTAATCTTAATTATGGTTGCTGGTATTGCTTCGGAAATCACCGATGGGAAATCATCAGATTAATTCGTCACAGCATCAAATTCTGGTGAATTACAATTGGGAATTATTCTTTTGATTCGGGGATACTGTTGAAGCTTCATGTCGGAATCCTTACTGCTCTCGGGCGATAAGAGTGATGTTGAGGTGGTGCCACCACGTCTCAGTCGGCTCGCTATGATCGTGTCACTGGTCTTCCTGCTCATCGGCAGCGTCGCTCAAAACACTGTTCTGCAGTTCTGGGTCAAGTCCTTCCCTGATGGTGTGGGAGGTCCCTACTTCATTCTCATGTGGAGTTCGTCATTGTTTGCTTGCATCTTCGGACTCATGTATTTAGTGAAGCAGCAAATACGCAAAGATGCAGTAGTGAGCACCCGCAAGTTTATCTGGAACTACATGGTGCAGGGATTTGCCAATGCTATCAATGGTGTACTGGTGGTGTACTCCTCACCGATTACACGTACGCCACCCATCCTGTTCAGCGTACTTATCAACATGGGACTGGTATTTGGAATGTTCCTCACCAAGTATATGATTCCGACCAAGCGTAACATCAACTACTTCAACATGTCGGTGGGTATATCATTGCTCTGCTTGGCTGGGTCCATTGGTATCACTGTGGCTGGCGATATCGTCGCAAAGAAAGGATCGGATTCCGAGTTTGGGTGGATCACAGTGTTCTGGATGGCAGCGTTGGTGGCTGCTACCTTCTTCGGTGCTCTCTATAACGTTCTGCAGGAACTCTATCTGCTGAAGACGAGCAGCTTGGTTCTCCCGCAAGAACAAAACACTAACCTATTGAAGACACTATTTTGGACCTCGGTGTTCCAGCTGGTATTTATGGTGCTGTTCTTCTGGGTTGACCTCATCCCGGGCTTCGGCTACAGCAGTTCCATCAATGGTTTTCTCAGCAACTTTGGGGAAGAAGTCAAATGTTTCTTCTTTTCAAGTGCCTGCGGAGCCAAGAATTTCCTATTCGGTATATCATTTTCAATTGGGTACATCATCACCTACTTCGCTGGAATGTTCCTGAACAAATAATCAGCAAACTTTACAGTGTATGCGATAGCACTGCAAACGCCCTTTTCCATCCTCGTTTTCGTCATCACCAAGCTCGGCACAGAAAATACACCAATCTGGTCCATTATCCCATCATTGGTACTAATTGGAGCTGGTATCTTCATCTGGAAGCGATGGGAGATCCGCAATCTTGACAGCAAGGGGCATCTCTGATGATATTTTATGCTTGTCAATGATGTGCCGAGTTATTTTCCAGATATTTTAAGGCAGTTGAAATTCAAAGATGCATTTCATTTATGAAGCGTTAGTTCAAGACTACCGCAGACAGGCAAAAGAGAAGTACAGCCGTCTACAACATGACCACACTGCCGGGGTACTCGGTAATAGGAATCGGAACAAACCAACGACAGTAGCAACCAAATTGAAGCAACCGGAATAGAAAATGGTCACTAGAGCAAACCACCACCCAAAAGAGAGAGCAAACGAAGAGACCAAGCAGAAAAAGCAAGCAATAGTCACACTTACTCCAGCAGTGACGATAGTTAAAGAAGACGATAGGCCAATCGTCCCCGTCCGGGCAAGGGAGGTGCCCCAACAAGCTACTCAGAACAATCCGATTGCCCAACATGCAGTGCTAAGATAGGGACAACATCAACCATTCAAGCAAGTCGAACCCAACATCGAAAGACCCATACCGACACTAAACAAACCTGCAACTGCGAACTCTAAACCCACTGAGCTTCCAGAAGCCGAACCAGATAGCGAGCCTCAACTGTTCGAATGCCCCGAAGGTTGTGGCCGTTCCTTTAATCGCAAGGCATTGGAAAAGCACGCCAAGGTTTGCAAGAAGGTATTCCAAGAAAAACGAAAGGAGTTTGTTGCAGCTGAACAACGATAAATCTAATAGGCCAAGGAGATATCTCACCTCCCAATTTCCAAAGAGATCTCAAAGGCCGATGCAAAACAAAAATGGAAGCAGGAGAGCCTTGCCTTCCGAGCAAACATGAAAAAGAACAAAGGTATTCCACTGACTGAGTAGGAGTAGCAAGCCCTCAAACAACCGGCCCCAGATACAGTACAGTGCCAGTTCTGTTCCCGCAGATTCAACAAAGTGGCAGCATAAAAACATATCCCGTTCTGCGAGCGGAAAAGCAAAAAACGCTGACTGTTGCATCACTTTAAAGTTGTTATGGGGGCCATCAAACCTTGTACTTTCGGAAGTTGCGTACAATGACCTTATCGTTCTTGACTGCATGAAAGCGCTGCTTGATCTTGTTGTTGGCCTATTCGTCCATCTACTCATCGAACTCGTTCCCACTAGAGTCGTCTTTCTGGAGGGCACTGGAAGGACGCAACTTGGCCTCAATGTTATCAGCATCACCTCCCTTATTGATAAAGCGTTCGATTCCTGCAGTCGATTGTTTGAACTTCTCGGAGTTAAAGTGTGGATCATTCTTGACAGTATTGTATGCTGTCCGAAGTTTCTAGTTGATTGATTGGAGCAGGTTGGAAAAGTCCACGGGATCAGTTTGCAGGCCGGTAGGCCAGTCCGTTCGAACCCCAACGAGGTAGGTGGATAAATGTTAGACTGCAACCTTTACATTTACCAGAGTTTTACTCAGCTTTTCCCACTTCACCTTAAGCCTTTCAGTTTCACTTTGAGTCTTGTTTAGAGTATTCTCAACGTCATCTAGTTTCTTTTTGGCGAAGTTCATGCTCCCTCCACTTCCCTCGTACTTTATACGGTTCAATTGCTCCTTAGCTGCTTCCTTTTCCGACCGAAGATCTTCAATTTTTTGTCGATATTTATCTCTCAGCTCCTCCAACGACTTGGAGGTCATGCCTTGAGTCTTGAACTTGTGAATAATTTCGTTGGCATCAGATACGCCTGTCACCTCCTTCAGCTTTTTAAATGCCTATGCAAACTATTCCAGCTCGTTGGAAGAGTCCTCCCCATCCTGCGAGATGTCCTGCATACGCAAAGCCTTCTGCGGTTGAGCAGCAGGTTAGTAGTTGAGTCCCAGCTTGATTTGCTCCACATCACCTCTCTTTTCTGTGAGGTACTGGTCTCGAAGGTCTTTAATTGCACTGCGTTTATGCTCATATTTCTTGAGTTCGGCCTGAGCAATCTCCTTGGCATGTGAAGCATCGTGCGCTAACAACAGCAGCTCCTCGAAATCACATTATTTTCCTTTGAGACTCCTCTCGATTGCTGTTACTTGATTGTCGTAACCCACTCGTTCTTCCTTCAGACGCTTCACTACTTGCTAGTACGTCTCTCGCATTGAATTGGCTTCGTTGTACTTGATCATCACCTTATCCAGCCTGCTCTCGAGGATGCGAATCTGTCTCATCAATGGGCTTTCCTCGATGTAACTGATCTTGTTGTTGTCCACATCCTTAAGCTTGTCCTGCATGTTCATCAGCCGGTTCCGAAGGGTCTTGGTGATGTGCTTTTGCTTGTCCAGCTCCCGTCGCCAGTAGGTTTCACTCCGCAGGTCAGGCTTACCACTCATGGTAGTAGCCGACAGAAGTCGTCCATTTGTTGGTAGCTTGCGCTGTTGATCAATCAGATCGTCCCTTGTCTATTTGAGTTTGCGGTTCTATTGACGAAGCTTATCAATCCACTCATTGTTTTTGGCTTGGGTGTCTTCTGCTTGGCGTTTGAATTCCGCACGGTCACCTTCCAGTAGGGTAAGCTTCTTAACCTGTGAGGTAAGCTCCTCGTCAAGTGATGCAAGAGGCATACCGCTGTAGGGTTTGCTGGATGCCGGCCTCATCAAGGAATATTTAATAGCTAACCGATCGATAATAGCTGATGCTGATGTCTGAGCTCCGACTGTTCATAATATATTCGAGAATCCCGTAATCTCGTTTAGCAGATGAACGAAGACGACGAAAAGACAACCATCTACGTAGGCAACCTCCCAGATACTGTCACGGCACAGGACCTCTATGCTTACTTCTCGACATTCGGAGAGATCAAGGGTGTGTAGATTCCTCGAGACCATCAAACACGTACCACCATGGCATTACTTTCAGAAAAGTTCAGAGGCTTTGCTTTCGTTGAGTTCGACGAACGATAGGATGCTTCGGCAGCCATTGACAACTACGACAAAAGTGATTTCCTTGAACGAACGATACGCGTACGTCGTGCCCGTCCTATCGACCAAAAGCCCAACTACCACAAAGCCGTGTGGGCCAATGACGATTGGATGCAGCAGGCTGAACTGTAGAAGATCCAAATAGAAAATCTCACGAGGGAAGAGGAGTAGCGTAACCGCAAGCTTGGACTGCCAATCTTTAAAGAAGTCAAACCAAAACAAGAGGAGAAGACATTGGTGTACATCGAAAACGACTGATAGTGCTTCACGTGCAGGTGGGAAACTCGATAGATTAATCACATGCGACGGAGATACTCCCATCGACCACGACGGTTGACCCGAGGGCGCAGTGTCCTTGGTAGGAAGTAGTACACTTTCTTAGAGTAGCGGTCGTGTTTTATGCCGATGAACTGTGGGGAATGGTGCTCCTTGAGGACGTCGAACACGGGCTGAGCTGTTGCTGCGGTGGAAGCAACCTTGAATTCCGTGATGAGCTTGCGAGCAGGTGTTCGGTACGACTCGTCCACAGACTACTGATGTTTTGGTTGCAGTTCACCCTTAGCGATGGCGTAGTTATGGGCCTGTGGTTGCTCGGAGCTGCTCTGTCGCACCATCAGTGGCTTCTTCACCACAAACCTATAAACCTTGTGGCTGAAGAAGCGTCGGGTGCTCCGAAGTCTCTCCAGTAAGCGTGCGGTGGATTGCTCACGATAACTCACCGGTCCTTCCTCACCAGAGACAGTACTTCCGAGTTGTTCCCGCATTTAACAATACAAAACAAATCTGGGGAGGGCAGCCATCGCATAATCGCATCTCCTGTGAATTTGAATTATTATTGGCGGTGAAAGATGGGATCCCAACTGGAAACTATACAGGTGATCAGTGATGGGTTGGGTCAGAGGCCACCGGGCAACCTTCCGAACAACCTCCGGCCGTATACGCTGTACGACCAGAGCGCCAATCCCACCAGCCCGCTAATAATCAGGAGTTGCTTTACCCGCTTTTTGTTGGCTTGCTTACGTTGTTGGGTGCTTCGATACAGTTCATGCAAGCGGATCAGCTGCACAAAGTTCTCTTCCTTCATGACGGTCCTAGATAACAGCTGAAAATACTCGCTTGGAAGTGAATCTCTTTGTGGTATGGTACTTAATGCGACTTCTCTTTCCAAGTCAATCGCAGTCCGAATGACTCGGTCAATATCGACATTGACCTTGCTGATGCGCTGGTAAAAGCTATGAATAGTTCCCAACTAAAATGTTTGGTAGCGATTACGTCGTAGCTGCCCTGGCAATGTTCCAACATACTTTGCTTGGTTTCCAGGATAAGAGCAGCAGATGCATACACAATCGCTGATGCCTGGCTGCTGATGAGGTAGTCCCAAATGCGTGTGATTACGTTGATGTCGTCAAAGCTATGCGCGAACCACGTAATGATCCATGGCATGGTAAAACCCAACCTCTGCTCCTAGAATTCTTCGAAGAGTTGTTAGAATTGTGGGTCACGCTTGATAGTGATGAAGTAGATGAGCTTATCGAGTATGCTCACAGTCTACTGGAAGGAGTAGAGGAAGGTGTCACGTAGGTAGGTCGTTGCCACGCGATGCGAGATGTAATAGCCAACGTTGCTTCCGAAGATGCCGATGAAAACACTCACCACATCGTGGAAGCCCTGAAAATACTTGAAGCGTGGCTAGTTTTTCGAGAAGGCGTCGAGGAGTTCCAGTAGATCCTCCTGCTTCTTTTTTCTGCAGCTAACCACATCGTTTACAGATAATGCTGATCCATGTTTTGGTAGGCCTTCAATGAGAAAAATGAACGCATGGCGTCCTTCTTGAGCTGGTCGTAGTCCTCACTGTGGTTATCGGGGTCCTTTCGCCAGTCCAAGAAATCAGTGGATTTCTGTAGCTTATCGATGTTCACTTCTAGCAGCACCGGCCAGATCTTCTTGCGATTGGCAATGCTGCCGAAACCGTGCTCCCTGCCCAACTCCATCAACCGCACCGTGTCGGAATGCTCATGGGTATTGGTAGCGATCTGTAATGGTTTGATCGCAGTACCTTTTCCAATAGGTCATTGAGTTCGCGTGTGTGCTAGCTCGTCATTAATTAGCAGTGCAGCAATAATAGAATGGCAGGAATCAATGCTGCTGCTTGGGCTGCTTGGAGTATGTCACGGTCACCTTCTGCTGAGATGGGTCGTTGTGCATTGTCTCGGCTGCCACGAACATCCCACCGAATTTTGTGCGGGCGTTGGGGTTCAGGGGTTCGATGCCCCTTCGTTTTTAGTTCTATTGCTTCAGCAGCAAGTTCAACTCACCAAGTTGCAGTGGCTTCTCCTGCGAATCCAGCTGCATAGCTGAACGATTCTTTTCGATGATGTCCTTGAGTTCCAGCTACCGTTCGGAACGGTGTTTCAGATCGGGTTCGACATAGCCGATCCCTGCTTTCATATTCGAGTTTCGTTGACGCTTCAATGCTTGGTTTAGTAACTTCTTGGCATCCTTTCTGAATTTACTAGTATAAGTACCCTTTCGCGAAAGAAACACCCATCTTCGTGGAAAGCCGTTTGAGTCGGTACCTGTCATCTTTCATCGCCACTTCTTCGACTTCAGGTGGGACTGGTGACCCAGTTGCCTCCAGAATCCTAGTTAGCAGTATTGCGAATTTATAGTCCCTGTCCAGGAGTAAGGTGACTGCTTGACCATCCTTATCCCCTGCTCTGCCTGTTCTTCCGATCCTGTGGATATACGTATCGGCATCTTTGGGAGTGTCGTAGTTGATGACTGTCTTGATTTCTCTTACGTCAAGCCCCCGAGAGGCGATATCGGTAGCGATCAAAAGCTCATCGGACGCCTTGAAGCTGTTGATGATTGATGTCCTTTCAAACTGGTTCTTTTCTCCATGCAAAGTCGAGGATACGATTCCCAGCTTATTCGTAAAAAGTGAACTCAGACTGTTGCATGTCTGCACCTGGTTGACGAAGATCAGAACCTTTCCGCGTTTAAGGCACTCCGGAATGTGCTTCTCCAACCAACCGAGCCGAGCTTCAGGTTCAGCTAATACGACCACCTCTTGGTGAATATCCTCATTGGCCTGGTTCTCTTCACCAATTGTTATGGTTATCGGACTCACAAGGAAATCCGCCACAAGGCTTTGCACAGTTCTCCTGAGCGTAGCAGTAAATAGCAAAGTTTGTCTGTCATCTCGAATTTGTCCAATGATCGAACGCAATTGCTGTTCAAACCCAAGTGAAAACATTTTGTCAGCCTAATCGATGACGAGGTATGTCACCCGCTGCAGGTTTGTTGCCTTCTTCCTTATCATTTCAATCAGCCTCCCAGGACTAGCAATAAGGATGTCGATTCCTGCCTTCAGAGTTTTCCACTGTTCATGTTTGTTTTCACCACCCAGCAAACAACCAATAGAGATATTGAACTTTTTACAGTACTTCTTTGTCTCAATGTAGATCTGTTGGCACAGTTATCGCGTTGGTCCGAGTACGAGACCAATAGGCCCTTCATTCCTATCCAACTCTCGCTGATCTAGAATATGAATGAGCATGGGCCAAACATAAGCAAGTGTCTTTCCGCTCCCAGTTTTAGCAATACCCACCACATCTCTCCCCGACAATGCAGCAGGTAGTGCCTCGGCTTGTATGGGTGTTGGTTTCTCGAAGTTATTCCTTGAAATCAGGTCAAGAAGCTGCTCCGAAAAACCAAGATAACCGAAGCTCAGGATCGGCCTCACCTGGCTTCTGCCCTTGATCTTGATGTGCTCCTTCGCTCGAAACTCGTCGATGAGCTTTTGGGGTGTTGCAGTAATATCTGGATGCTCCTCATAGAAGTTTTTCTCAAAGTGCTATAACAGTGTCGACGAATAGTCGTATGCCTCCAACACTTCAATCTTCTTTTTGTTCCTTGCTGCATCCAGATCTAAATCGCCCTCAGAATCGATTAACTCACAGTCAGCCTCAGAGTCTTCGTCATCCTTAATGCGATCGTGCTGTTTCCGTTCAGCTCTGCATTCATTCAAAGGTTACTTGTGCTGCTTCAGCACCTTCTTCTTGACAGACTGGTAGTATTCGTCAACTGGGTCAGCCTCGATCATTTGTTCGCCAAGCGCGATCTTTGGTGTAGTCTATTCAGCAAGGCCTTTCATGTAGGCCTCCAATTCATCCTCCTATTCCTCTACGGGAGGTTGCTTCTTGTCAGCTGCAGCCGCAACTTCCTCGAAGTAGCGTTACTCATCAAAATCCTCCTCCACTTTCTGCCGATAGCCACCTAC
>ERZ724508.1626-NODE-1626-length-12954-cov-3.433755_pt1 | contig 12954 bp, 11 predicted proteins | sample MGYA00376041_ERZ724508 | MGnify/ENA primary metagenome ERZ724508 (study PRJEB28724, sample SAMN07190887) | wastewater metagenome | isolation source: effluent of sewage treatment plant in Hong Hong | place: USA: Christiansburg, Virginia | collected 2016-03-01 ...
CTTCGACAGCTAATCTTTCAAGAAAAAATTTTAATTTCCTAACTCTTTTTATCTTTGCTGTAAAACCTTAAGACTTCCGTAATCATCAGTCCTACTTCCAGATATTTGTCTCTACAAATCAGTGTATTTTCTTACAAGAATTTAGTAATCTTCTGACAACTGAAGGAACAATTTTTGATAGTCATTTCTCTGACTTAGTTGAGGATAACCTTATTTTTAAATTGTATTCGTTTGGCCCTGTTCCTTTTATTTTTCCAGTAAATACCTTGAAGTCTGCCTCCTATTTCCTTTATTTGAATAAGATCTGTCTCTCATTTTTTCTTCAATTCTCTATGATGAAATATTATCGTTAATTCTTTGACTGTTATAAATTTTTTAATCTCTTTTATTATTTGTTTTTATGACTTCGAACTGGTTTGTCTCTTTTGGTTTACTATTTCCGTATTCTTAACTTTTCTTTTTGTTTGAGTTTAAATATTTTTATTAAAATCCTATAATTGATCTTTTTTCAGAAACATTTGAGTACTCTTCTTCTCTTTATCTTTCCCTCTATTTATTTCTTTTTTTTTCAGATTTAGAACGCTGCTCATTAATCTATTCAACCCACCTATTTGCGCCTAAGGGTGGATGAAGTAAAACCATTGCAAAGTTTACTCCAAGAGCAATCTTATTGACTTCAAGTCCTCTCAAAGTTTAAACCTCCTGTGGCTATTTTGAAGCCTAATAAGTTCCAAGCCCTAGCTCCCCAAATGTATTATTACCCCAACTGTAAATTCTCGTTTAATTTTTAGAGGTATTCCCAATAGCAATACCAAAAAAACCTCTAATTGCGATATCTTTTATGGGGATGGACAGAACAAATTTCTTTGGGCGAAGAAGCTCACCAAAACTTCCTGAACCCCAAATATAAAGGTTCCCGAATTTATCTATTGCTCCAGAGTGATACCCAGCAGTAACTTTAACGATATCATTAAGTTCTCTAATTAAAGTTGGATGGCATTCATTGACTTTATGCCCTGTTCCAAGCTGACCATATTTATTATTGCCCATTCCATAAACCTTCCCTTCTTTTGTTAAGAGTAAAGTATAAAATACTCCACAAGAAACTTGAATAACAGGCATGTGAAATGAAATTGGGATAGGTGTAGATACTTTTTAAGGTTTATTTACTCCAAGCTCTCCATATTAATTTGAACCACATGTATAAACATCTCCATCATCAAACAAAAAAGCCGTATGCATAGCACCACATGAAATTTGTCTGAGCTTACTGATTAACTATTTGGAAAGATCTACTTTGGTAGGGGTACTTCTTGATTTAAATTAGCCTGTGCCTAATGCTCCATAATCGCCTAATCCCCAAGAGAATAGTTATAATTTATCTGTTAAAACGCACATATGGGAAAATCCACTTTCAACCCTGATTATTTTACTACCAAATTAAACTTTTATAGGTTCAGAATATGAAACTTTATCGACAGATCGAGTTGAAACTCCCAATCGGCCATCTAAGTTACTACCATATGAAAAGAGTTAGCCATCTTTTGTTAGCACAGAGATATGCTTTTCTGAAGCGCAGATGGAAACAATTTCATGGGGTAATGATAGAGGAACTGGAGTGGATAAGCATTTCGAAGACGATTTGGAAAGAAGATTCGATTGATTATTTCCCCAAACTAAAAAGTCAGAGTGATGAGCCATTTTTCTTTATTATTTTAATTGCTAACGATTATATTTATATAAATCTTAAATCTTAAAGGAGATAGTCTGATAATTTAATTATTAAATAATCATTTCTTTTTTGATTTCTTACTCCCAGTATTATTGTGGGTCCTATGCTGAGTATCTGCATCAGTAAAGCTCTTAAATTAAATTCCCACAGGACCACTCCTAATACCAATTTGTAAACCCCAACGCTAATGATAGAATCGGCTCGGCTCCCCATTGTTAGCCAGGACGCTGTAGATTTTCTATCTGAGTGGGGTGTTCTAATTTTTATCCATCAGCTAAAGTAAAATTTTGTTGCCTTCTCTATTTCTATACATTTATAATATTCCTTAGGCCTTTAGAGTTTACTTCAGCTTATTGGCATAATTCTTATCTGCCCAATAAAGGCTAATGCACTTGGAAATGACACTGCTCGAATATTTTTGTAGGGAAAATTGCACAAATTTTTCAATGATCATTTCAGTAATTCCTTATGAATATTTCCCAAACCATTAATAGCAAAACTGAATCACATAGTTCCCATAGCAATCTTGAATGATTTTATCCGTATTTAGAGTAATAGAGTTGATAAAATGTTTCTTAATCTCTAATGTTTTCTCAATGTTTTCATTCGATTTAATGCCCTTCATCATATATTTGAGGACGCACATAGCATTTTTATCTGTGGCAAATTTTAAAAAGTGTTTATCAGCGATGTAAAAAAATTTTAGAGTAATTTCCAGAGGAAATATTTTTATTATTTTTTGAATAAAATGAGTTGAAATGGAATGCTAACATAACTGCACAAACTATTATCGAATACTATCCATTATCAACTCCTGCTCTTCTTTTAATGTCAATTTTTATGTAAAAAATTGGATTGTATGTGTGCCTTGTTTATTTCGAACCAGGTTTGGGAGGCAAGGACGAAGTTTATTCAGGATCATTATTCTTTGGTGAGGAGAGCACACTTGAAAAAGTTTCTGTGTCATATAATTGGCATATTCATCAATGACCAGCTCAGGAAATTAGTCATAGAGAGTGTTAATAATAATTTGAATTTGTTCCACATGCGCCTCATCTAAAAAATTTTGAAACAGTCTGGACTGTGTTGAGTTGCGAACATATGACGACAGTTTCCCAGTAGATATTAATTTTTAAAAGTCAATTTTTTACTTTTATGTGATGATGCTTTTATCATTGATTACTTTTGAAACATTTTGGTTATTATAATAGTTCATTTGATTTGCATTGCCATTGGTACTGATTGATTCGTCGAAATTTCCATATTTGCTTGGGTTTGAGTACATGTAGATAGGTGAATTATAGGAGGACTCTTCGATTTTTTAAGATAGGAGCTCAAATATTGTATTATTGGTATTCTCAATTTGTTGATCATACTCTTATTATTCAGGCACTTCCACGAGCAGACTCACCAATTCGATGATGGGCAATGTTTTCTATTGAAGGTACTGATATTTGTAGTTCATCTTCGTGATAGCCTTCTCTTTTTCTTCTTCTGAGCTGTAGATTTTGAAGTAAACGTTTATTTTTTATGATTTAACTGTCATGTTATTTACGTTATTTAGCTTTATTCTCGATAAATTTATATAGTTCACAAAGTTTTTCTTATTCTATTGGCTTCCGATCTGTGAGATTGTCAAGGTTATTTTGAAATCGATAAAAGGAAAACAAATCATATTGGGAAGATAACAAAATTCTTACTCTTCTCTGCCAAACTTCCAGTTGATAAAATTGCCTTTCAAGTTACTTTTAGTGACGAATTTCATAAATTTATAGTCACTTAAGGGATGAGTCAGACTAAGCTAGAGGCAAAATTATCTCTCATCAAAAGAAATCGGAGAGATAGGCGAAGACAATTGTGTTTATTCTGAATTTCTGACCTCCATTTCTTAGACTTAGTCAAAATAATCATTCAAGTATGTTGAAGATTACTGTGAAAGGCACTTGTCATGGGCTAAAAATTTACGGTTATATCTTTCTGATAAATAGATGGAATTTAGTTCTTCAGATTTGACGAATTTGCCACAAATAGGACAATAGGGATTAACTACGAGTAAATCTGATGGATACGCAGATTTATAAAATTTGGACTTCAGGATTTTATCAATATCTGAAGGACTACACATATCATTAGCAAATTAATCCTCTTGGTAGAAGACAAGAGCCAAGTTTTTGGATTGGTCTCGATCGCTATTTTTTTATAGAAATTATCCGTAGTTTTAAAAGGCATTGAATCTATTATTTGCGCTTGGTAAATTCATGTCTGAGTATTAATAATAATATGTTATTTTTATTATTCAGCCGAAACACAAAAACGTATGGATGACCCAATAAATGGTTGCGTCATTGCCCATTTCGAACTAAATTTAGATCTTTATCTTATCTAATCATATGAAAATACTAACTCATTTATTTGAAATATATTCATTCTTTTCAAACATGGACATAAAGTTAAAGAGAAATTCAATCGATGCTTTCGTTGAAGCTTCCAAAAATGCTAATAATCCCAACAATACTATCAATACCAACGATGTCAGCTTCTCCATACCTGACTGGAAATATCAAGAATTAAAAAGTTTTCATGCACAGTACGAAAAATAAATCTACACTGCAGTCCCATTCAGTCTCTCTGATTTTGATTCCAAAGAAGAAATTTAATTTCTCTCCAAGCCTTCCAAATGCTCTGATGAGAGGTACGCTTATGAGAGAACTCTAGTCCATCCATAGGATTTCTCGATTTTAGTTTTTATCCTCTGCTTTGAACAAACGCTAATTGGCGATCAAAAAACAAGGGAAGAGAGACTGTAAAAGTTCAAGAAAAAATTAAATTAGATAGATCTGTGCTCCTTAACGAATATTCCTTTTAAAATGACAAAATACTATGAAAATAAAATATTAAAAAAAATTATCTTCCAGTATATCAATAAGGGATCATATAATGTTTCATTGTTAGAGGTCCTGTTGAGAAGGAACCTAATGTTGAAATTTGCCTTATCTCTTGTAAGTAAATCAATCCTGAAAAGTAGAGGATTGATATCATCTTACCAGTAAATGACTCCTTTTTACATCGAAATGAAAAATTGTGGCGATTAATTTGGAGTGCTCTCAACAATAAAAGTAAAATAAAAAATAATAGAAACATAAAATTTTTTAATAGAAACATCATCAGATAGCATTAAAATGTTAAGAAAACAAAATATTATTAATGTAAATCCACTTCCTGAAGGTAAAAAATTAGTAAAAAGGCCCAATTCTTCAGCAGCAAAAATAGGAGCAGGGAATAACTTATTGAAGAGAAAAAGCACAAGATAATCATAACTACATAAATAGAGTAAGACATAGCATGAAAAAAGTTCATAAAAATCAGAGAAAAAGAAATTTCAGTTTAAAAGATCCAACTCTGTGGTGAATTTCTTTAAAAAATTTATTTGCTTTTGATCTTGGATTTCTTAAACCTTATTATTCTATTGATTTAAAATATCGGATCATATAACTTTAAATGCAAAGCCCAGATTTATTTTTCAATAAGGCCAGCTTTGTTCAATTCAAAGGGGAAGATATTAATCAACATTTCCATTTTTAAAAAGTAAGTACTCAACTATGAAGGAAATTGGGAGAGGAGCTTATGGAGTAGTTTACAAAGCTACTGACAAGTCCAATTCCTCAGTAGTGAGGGCCATCAAAAAAATAATTAAAAAAACCATTAAATATCCAGCTTATCTGAAAAACGAGATTAAAAATCTGATGGAATTAGACCATCCAAGCATATTAAAGATATACGATATTTACGAAGATGAAAATTATTTATTTCTAGTCACTGAGTAATAATCCAATATAATTTAGTTATTGTGAAGGTGGTTAACTTTTCGACAAATTAAATGAAGTAGGATCATTTAACGAACATGATGCCCGAATAGTTTTTGCGCAGCTGATGCAAGCACTTAATTATTGCCATAAGAATAAAATTGCACACCGAGATTTGAAGCCAGAAAATATGCTATTTTTAGACAATCAAAGCTTGAACATGAAACTTATTGATTTTGGCTTTTCCTATAAATGGCATTAGAATATGAAAGAGGAAGTTAAAAAAAGAAAATAAGCTAAAATGGTTGGGACAGTAAAAAAATTATGATTTTAGGCATACTATATTGCTCCAGAAGTTATTTACGGATAATACTCTTAAAAATGTGATATATGGTCGGCAGGAGTTATTCTACATGTGATAGTTTCTGCAACTCCCCCATTTGATGGAAGAAACGAAAGATAAATATTGGCTTCAGTCAAGAAAAGAATCTATACTTTGGAAACTCCTCAATTATCTAAAGTGAGTGCTTAATGTAAAGATTTGATTCAAAGAATGTTAACATAGTAAGATAAAAGAATAACTATTGCATAAATATTTGAGCATCCCTGGATGAAAATGAAGGAACTCTCGAAAAATCCTCTCCAATTGGACTTTAAAAGACTAAAGAGCTATAGTGTCTATTCAAATGTAAATTTGTATTAAAAAAGATGAAAAAATTGACAGCATTGTTCATAAGTTCAAAACTATCATAAAAAAGCATATAAAAGCTCAGTAATAAGTTTAAGTAAATGGACGAAGACAATGATGGGGCTATATCACTGTAATAGTTGAAACATGCTTTAGGAGAGAGTGAATCTACTTAAGAATTAAAGGCGATGATGAATAAAATCGACGCCGATAAAAATGGATTAATAAATTATACAGAGTTCATTGCTAGTGTCGAAGAATAAGCAAAATTATTCACAACATAAAATCTAATCAACTGTTTTAATTCGATAGACTTGGATAAAAATGGTTTGGTTGACAGCGACGAGCTTAAACAATTGCTTGAATGTAAACATATTTTTATGCAGTGAAAGATTTTAAAGAAGTCTATGGGAAGTAACTAGACGAGCTCATAAAAGACTGCGACAAAAACAATGACGGCAAAATAGATTTTAACGAGTTTATGGCCACCATTCACAAATGATGTTTTATTTTTATTGAACTATCATCATTAAAATATATACTTGAAGTTAATACCAATTTTATTCATTCTAATTATAGAAAATAATTCAAATGTCAGAGAATAGCATTAAGAAAAGCTACTCAAGCAAAGGAGCCCAAAATATAAAGGTTTTCGTCAGGGTGAGGCCTTTTAATAATAAATAAGACCCGTAAAGAAGTTGTATATCTTTTGTCAATTAGAAGAATATTGGAATTAAATAGAGAGATGCTAAATAACCTCATAATTTTACTTTCGATAAGGTTTTTGACAATCATGTCTCTCAAAATGAAGTTTACAACGTAGTGGGCTCATAAATTGTCTAGTCGGCATTTAATGGGCTCAATGGAACAATTTTTTGCTATGGGCAGACATCTTCAGGGAAAACTCATACTTGTGTTGGGCCAGATTTTAGAGATTAAATTTCTTCAGGCATAGTACCGAGATTAATCAAATAAACTCTGTGCAAAATTTAGAACAGGCCAAAAAATATTGACGCTAAAATGAAAATTTCAATGGTGGAAATATACAATTAAAAAATAAAAGATTTATTGGACCCTTCAAAAGTTGACCTTAAGATTAGATCAAATAAAAAATCAGGAATATTTTTAGAAAGTCTCACTTAAAAATATATTCTCTCATTGTAATAGGCCTTCAATTACCTCCATACCGGCATCCAAAATCGGTCTGTCAGCGCCACTAATATGAATAGTTAGTCATCCAGGTCTCACATGGCGTTCATCATTAATTTAACGACTCATGATATATATTCAGGTGAAGCCAAAAATGCAAAAATTATTTTAGTAGACCTAGCAGGTAGCGAAAAAATTTCTAAAACGGGAGCTGAGGGGAAAGTACTGTAAGAAGCTAAAAAAATAAATACGAGCTTAACAGCTTTGGGAAAGGTAATTAATTCATTGTCTGACGGGAAAAATGGTCACGTGCCATATCGTGACTCTAAATTAACTAGATTACTTCAGGAGAGCTTAGGGGGTAACTCTCTAACAAATCTCATTGTGAATGTATCTCCTAGCACATATAACGAATATTAAACATTGACTTCAATAAGATTTGGACAAAGAGCAAAATCAATAAAGAATGAACCGATTGTCAACAAGACCTACACTGTTTAAGAGTTGCTTTAACTATTAAAAAAAGCTTAGTAAACGATATTTAAGCAAAGTTTGATGATAAAATAATTATCAAGTCGAAAAAGAACAGGAGGATATGGGGCCATAAATATCCCGGCTATCACCATGCATCTTCTGCCCTAATAGGATTAAATGACAACAAATAGATCAATAGATTGTGAGAGCGAGGGACCTGAGCTTAATGAATAGAATGAATAATCAGATACTTATACCATGATATCTGAATAAAAATTGCAGTTAAGACTGAGCAAGAAAAAAATCAATCCCCTCAAAACTCAACATCATAACTAACTTTAGAATAAAATGAAATACAAAACATTTACTAATTTTCCAACTGGGTTATAATCGTAGGAAGCCACAAGTCAAGCAGCTAGTCAAAGTAGCTAAAATTTTTACATTAAAAACAACCTATAAAGAGGCCCATGTCAATAAATATAATTTAATGTGATTGAAACTAATGAGAACAGAGAAGCAAATAAATTAAATTTGAAAATTCCTCCTATAATATAAGAGGATTTCATGGAAAATGCAGTTACGCCCCGAAACGTATTAGAACTAGGAAAAAATACGAATGGCAGCAATGGGTCAGATTTTATGAAATGTGAAGAAAATATAAACAAAATAAGAAAAAATTTATTCGAATTGAAGCTCCGTTACTTCCAGGAAAAACAGGAAAATGCCATTAAATCGTAACTTATATCTAATATTCAGGTTGATTATCTAAAGAAAGAACAGGTTCATCGCAAAAGTTAAATCGTCAGGCCAAAACCAATATGTCAGATGAGCAGATTCACTTGTTTTAATTTGATCCTTAAATTTTAATCCAATATTACTTGATAATATAAAAATATGGACCATAATGATCATTTGATTAGCTACACGGTAGGCACACTTAATTTTTCTTCCACCATGATTTCCCCCTATTAATTTCATCAGGTCGAAGTCGAAGATCAAAAATTATTTTAATTCCAACTCAATGATGCCTTTCATCATTTCGCACTGGAAATTATTCCTAACTTTGACGAGCCCAACTTCGAATGGGGATTTGCAGCAATAGATCTCATTTGGAAGGAAAGATATAGTCCACTATATAAACTCGAGGCAGGCGTAGGACCCAATGGGAAAATGATGAATGAGAGATAATTTGGTGAGTAATGGAATCGGGAATATTATAACGTAAAAGATAAGATAATCGAAATAGGAGTGGATCGGCAAATCAAAAAGAGAGCGAAGTTATCGAGAGAAGATCTGGTTCAAAGCCTAAAAGAGCAAATTCTTTTAATTAAGGATTTCGATCTGATAGCGTACAAGGCTTTCATTAAAGTAATATATGGAATTGAGGATATTCGAAGCTTAGACGTGAGTTCATAAAAATACTTATCAGTAAAAAAAACTCATTTTAATAAGAACTATCTTCACGAGGAAGAGAAGAGAAATACCACAGTATCATTTATTCTTAATAGAAACTATGATATTTTCTGTATGCAATAATGCAGTCATGATTTAATTAAATAACTTAGACATAGACTTACTAACTATATAATTGTCTAAATGTCTCCTAAACTTTCCGATGTATGCGAATCCATTATTCTTTTGAAAAAGAGTACATTCCCAGGCTATAACGAATAAAAAATTTAGACAGAAAGGCAATAGTTTTTACAGTAATTTACTTAATTCATTAAAAACCCTGGGAACTTTTCCAAAAAATTCTCAGCTGAAACTGTTAATTTCTTAAGTTCCAGTATCTAATTAGAGAAACCTGAATAAAACAACGACCCCATCATGAAAATTCATCGTTAATTGTTTTGGAATGACGATACTTGCTATGCAATTGTAGGCCCGTTCATTATTTTTTCTCCCCATATCAGCACTAAAGTAAGAATAAATGAATAGCAAATCAACTCAATTAAGAAGGCTATCACAAAACTCATTACCTACTACCCAGATAAGCATTTTATATGCGCGGGAGATCTCAACGGTAACTTTGAAAATCAGTTAAATTTTGAGACACCTGACCATAAATTTATCAAAGTCAATGCATTTCCTTACCATCATGATGATGTGACCTGCTATAAAATGAGAACTTTAACTCAGGCCCAAAAGAGAAAAGCATTAGCAATCAGTTTTTGCAAAAAGGACTACATCATAACTGATTTGAAGATAACATAGCCAGAAGTAATAATGGCTGATGGCACAGAAATTCATAAAGAAAACGCTCAATTAATTCCAAATGATAAGCATCCTTTTGACCACTACATTGTTTCGGCCTGCTTGAGATATACTTAAAGGATACTTTCATGTAGTCCTCTTCGAAGAAAGAAAATGATTTCTTCTCCCTGGGATGGATTTAATTTAGATGAGAGTGAGAGAAACCCTTGATGATTAATGAATGATTTAAATTGTGAAAATATATATCATTAATTTTCTTCAGAGAGAAGCTCTTTTTGAATGAACTCTATTTTTTGGAGGCACTGATTAATGCTCACCTGATAATCCTACCAGATTTAAAATTTTTGACTATAGTCTGTACTCATGATGTTCGAAATAAGTAGTTCGCTTTCGTTGACCAAATCAACAATCTTATGTTCGATAAAATGGGTTGTCTAATTTATAAATTTCCGAAATTTTAGAACATTTGATAAATCTTCCGAGTTGACTAAAATACTCGCTATATTGTTCTTAGTAACAGATATTTTCAGACTTGTTTATGCTCCTTAAGCATAGCTGTACTTGTGGTGGCAGGATCCGCACTCGATCTTTAAAGAGTGAAGTAACTCTTCCTTGTTTTTCTATTATTTTTTATTCCACATATATGAGCAAAATACAGACACTAGCATGCCGCTATATATGCAGACAGTAAATAACATGACTAGGGTTAAAAAAAATATGGTTGAAATAGGATCAGTCCTTTATGTTGTTTTAAATTCTTCATACGTCATATTATAGTAGCACACACAGAATAAGGATATCACAGTCTTATGGAAAGACGTGAAAAGATAACTGTATCGGCAAAATACTGTGATGGCGAACAGGCAAAATCCAATAAACATGGGTCCGAACGATACAAACAGCCTGCCCACATAGACATATGATCTCCTTATTAAAAATGAGATATGGTAGTTGTCGTTTTCGGTTTGTATTTTTAAGATGTACAACCAACAAATAAAGCAAGTTACTCCGTCTAGCAAGAGCACAAACCGAGGAGTAAACATATTAGTGAAGCTGATGAAACTTGAATAAATGAGAAAAAAAATAACCAGAAAGTCTGGGATATCTGAAGGTTCAAATGAGTAATATTTTGGTTTTTCTTCATGGTCCTTAATGGAAGATGTGAGCTGGGTTTAGTTCCTTCTTTTTTTTAATTTAGTAAAAATGAAGCATGCTGTGGCTAATCCGAGAAAAAAATGAGGGATATGATGAACTCCTAAATAAATTTTTTATTGCAACAGAATATTCACAAAAATTGAAGACCTCGAAAATGGTTGAATGAAGAAAATAATATTCCACTCCTACTATTCCTCCGCATATCGGCCTCCATCACCCATTTTAACTCCCGTGATGATGATTTATAAAGTATGGCAGCTCGACATGACCTCTTTGATACTCTATTCATTGGTGATATTAATGGGCGCCACAATTCCTTCGGCAATCGTCCAAGTGTAGGAATTTTCAGTGGCATTGTAATATTGTATTTTTATTTTCTGTTATGTTTCATTTAGAGATGTTTGGTTAATTTAAGCAAAGCTATATTCTTCTAAATTTCCCATCATGTAAGTCAGCCTCTCTAAAAATTGGCCAAAGTCTGGGATGAAGTAATACTCATGGATAGGATAATTGATCAGCAATTGTCCAGTCCGATATCCAAACCAATATATGTCTAAATCATCATGCTACAGTAATTCCCTGTTTAACACTCTTTGTAAATTGCGAGAATGTCTAAGGTTCACAGTAGTTATGTAATGAATATTGAGAGAAGTAACAATGACTGCGAGAATAGCTAAACTTACTCTGAGTCTCCCATACATGTTTTTTTAAGTTTTGAACTTATCATTATTTTTTTCCTCCTATTTGTTGATCATCGCTGGATTCTTTAGACGAAGGAGATATTATAGATATTTTAATGATTTTAATTATTATTATATTGAAATTTTGTTTAAATTTATCAATGATGAAGTCAATTATAGAGTTAGTAAAAACAACTCAGGGTTTTTCCATCATTTAGGATGGTCATGAAGTCAATAAAGTAAGCGGAAGAGCTTTAAAATAAAAGCAGTATAGCGCTCCCAAAAGTAAAAAAATGTTAAAAAAGAGTTCACTCAACAAAATTTTATGATCTATCCCTATGTTTATTGCCAGGAAAATGAAGAAGCTCAAAAATATATCATTTTGCCTGCCAAATCTCAGTGGTTCAATCTTAACCAAGTGCATGAGATTTAAAAAAAAGCACTCCCTGAATGGTTCAAAACCAAAAAAGTAGTTTTTGGCGCTGCCGTAAAAATTTATTTATATAGAAACCTGACAAATTCGAAAAGAACGAAGAATTATATAAAAAATATAGAAATTATATTATTTAATTAGGCAGGAAATAATACGTCTCTCCCACCCAGGCTCGCAAGGGTCTTGCAGGAGATGTTTGCAGTATTCTGAGAATTCATTCATTTTTATAAAAGAATGGTCTTATTAATTATGTTTTTACAAAATCAAAGAGCAGAGAAGAAAAAATAGCACCTTAGGTGTCACACCGAGTATAAATAAGTAATTTGAATCCAAAAAAACGAAAAGATTGTATTGATAAATAAAAAACGATTTTTGAAAAGCATTTCGATAAAGATCACCTTGAATTGCTGAAGAAAATAACAAAAAAATATAGGCCCCTCTGTCATCTGTGCTAGGGAATATGTGGGGTTGTTTGGTATGAGTACGAAGAATAACTTATATTAAAGTAGTTTGAAAAAGTTGTGCAGCAACAAAATAATCCTCAAAAAGAGGAGAGAAAGTAGTAAATAAAAAATGAAAAGTAATTAAAAATAAAAATAGTAAAGGCTGATAAATCTTTTAAATAT
>ERZ724508.1628-NODE-1628-length-12946-cov-4.810100_pt1 | contig 12946 bp, 3 predicted proteins | sample MGYA00376041_ERZ724508 | MGnify/ENA primary metagenome ERZ724508 (study PRJEB28724, sample SAMN07190887) | wastewater metagenome | isolation source: effluent of sewage treatment plant in Hong Hong | place: USA: Christiansburg, Virginia | collected 2016-03-01 ...
TCTCTTTAGAAAAAAGAACAAATATCAATGAGTCCCAGATAAAATCCTTTTGTACCCCCTTTTTAAGAAGGAATATTTATTTGTGATCTGTTACCGAAACATCGGTTACTCTTCAATAAATACTATATCTATAAAAATCAGTTACTGATTGTGACAGCTGATCATGAAAAACAAGGTTAGAGGATAAATGTGTCAGATTTTTAGCAAATATTCACCTTATTAGATACTATGCATGGATCATTCTATTATAACTGTGGGCCTAATTCTGGATATTCACAGACACATAAACATGTTCATGTGCTACCTAAATAGACCTTAGAATTACCAATAATGCTTAAATTAAGGCTTTAAAAGAATACGAATAGAAAAATAATAACAAAGTAATAAAGTTTTCCATTTCTCCATGCAATAGTTAAGCTCGAAGGCACGGAAAATGCCTCAGAAATAAAATAGCAAGAAGAATTACTCTACAATCACATGAGCACTAAAATAGGCCATAATAATTTTGGCTATAATATCGTCGGATGTCGGCACTTTATGATGATAATACCACGAGCAAAATAGTATTTGGATAATGTTATTGGAGTTAATGGCATAGGTTTTATGGGAGTTATTCATTTTACCAGCGATTAGTTGCTTAAAACAATCATGAAGAAGTATCGACCTTCGTAGATCTACAAGGAACTTACCTACCCTTTACTATGATATGAATAATTATTTATTTAAACAATTTATAATAAAAAATGGAAAGTATTTTATCATTTTGAGTTGCCTGTCAGCAAGTTGAGGATAGTTTAGCTCAAAGGGTTCTTTGGATTATTAAAAAACTAGAACTAGATAAATCTACTATTAAGAATTTTAAATTTCAAAAACTCATCTTCTTGTTTACCAAAAATATGATTGGGGAAGCGATACCCAACGAGGTACCATCCACCAATCAAGGCTAAATTGTGAGGAAAGTATTTATCTATTTTCTATTTGTGATTTCTTATGAATTACTGATTTATTGGTAAGGGCTCGGCCTTGAAAACTTTTTAATACTTCAATCGTTCGATAATTTCTTTGTTAATTTAGATCGGCTTAACTAAATTTAATAAACTGCATGGTATTGACACTTTATAATCAAACCCTTCCCCGAGTTGATTGATCAAGCTAATGCATACTTCAGGATATCTAAAAGAATGAGTTTGATTTCGGTTTATTATTTATTTAAATGTCGCAGATTATTTATTTTATGAGTTTAAACCCTTTATTTTGCGCTTTATTTTCACTTGATACCCTGCAACTTGGTGCTGCAAACTTAAATTAACCTATTTTTATAATTTTAGGCTGTTGGGTTTGACTTGAAAATCTATCGTATCGAATGCTTTGTAAACTGTTAAATATAAACCAATCTAATCCTGAGATTGAGAATAGTTAAACCCTAATTATAGGTTTTCATTTTTTATCAGTAGGCATCTGGAGGCCAGTATTTGCTTTACAAATGCCCGCTAATACGGTAGATTTGCTGGAAAGTAGCTACCTTTACGTTCATTTTACAAAAATAGATCAGTAATGTTATTTTTATTACTAACTGGCTTTATTATTTAGAAATTTTTCGAAGAAAGATCTTACCCCTGTTTCTGATTTTGAAGTATTTCCATGATTTAGTCTTCTTTCTTTAGAACTTCCATTTTTCTGATGTTTAATGGCACTGATTTACTCTTTAGTATCTTGCATTACGCTTACTTTTTCTTAAGCTCTTGCTATTTCATATTTTTTTATAGAAGTGCTCTCCCTAACTATCTCTCAAGGTCTATCAGACGATCATTTGCATATTCATCAATAATAACAGTTTGCTTTGTTGGTTTATCTATCGATTTTCCATTTTTAATTAAAAAAGTGTTTTTCAAATTACTTGAAATATTATTACTTTCAGAGCTCTCCTTGACTGACAACTTATGTAGTTAATCTTTCAGGTGCTTTTGATCACTACTGAAACTCATTTTAGCTTTTTTTGGCGATTCTGTTGCAAAAAATTCTTAGGTCTTCTTTCCTTTTATTTATTTTGTCTTGTTTGAGTTTTGTAACTTTATATTCTAGAAATATTCATTTTATGGAGCTCTCAGGTTCTTGGTTTATTTATATGTTTTTCTTTGCTATTTGCATCGTGATGACTATTATTTGTAGGCTGACTCTCCTCCTTCAGATAATCGAAGAGAACCATTGAAATTGTGCCTACCTCCTGACAGATCTTCTATTCCAGATTGAAAAGATGATCTTAATTACTTTGAGTTAAAATTATTTTAAATAATTTTTGATAAGCTATTATCTTTTTTATTCGAAATTTGGCTGCCAAGGACATTTTAATAAGTTACTATTTAGCCATTGCTATTTGCATTTAGCAAATTCATTTATCTTCTCTTAAATCCGAAACCTGGCTTGGGGATTGTGGCTGGAAATTATTATCCTTATTTTCCAAAATTTTTAATATCTGAATTATTGAATGAACTTTTTGATATATGTGATGAGTCAAATCGGTAAGTGCTCACACTTTATTAATTTATATTATGAAATTTGAGAGATTTTTAACTCTTCACCTCGACAACAGATGGTCTTTTCGATCTTTTATAAATTGATGGATTTGATTCAGATTTTTCTCTATTTTAAGATGGAAAATCTTATGAATGACTGAAATAGACCACAGATCCACTCTCAGATCCATTTCCAGATATATTTTTCATCGATTTTTTCGAGTGAGAAAATGGCTGATTAGGTTGCATCAATAAAAATTACTGACTGTTTTGTTATTTGGGCTGATTTACTTTTTGAATTGAATATTAAGAATACTTTGATATTTAACTTGTATGAAAATCCATAAAGCTTTCTGATTTCTGATTTATTAGCTTGATAGAATCTTTAAATGGTGATGTATTCACTTGGTCTATTTGATTGCTCTGGTTTACATCTTTAAATGTCAGAAGCTGCGGTTGAAGGGCAATTCCCTTTTTTGATGTATTTGTATTTGGAGAGTTTCCTAAATTTATTTTTTATTGAAAGTTTAAAAGTTTTCCAAAACCAGCTGAGCCACTTGATGAAGATTTTTTACTTAAATTTGAAATTTGGCTCTCTTTAAATTAACTTAGCTAATTAATAACAGAGGTATCTTGCTTCCATTGATTAGAAAGCTTTATCCCTCCAGATTTGGCTGAAAGTACATTTATTAATTGTTATTAAACTCCTGAATTAATGATATTCGGTCTTTTATCGTTGTTGACAGATTACATATCAATAACACTGGTCAAAAACTCACCCAAATGTTTATCCTGGACAATGGGAACATTTCCTTTTGATGATTATATCTGCTGAACTGCTAATTTATAGAATTTTGTTGACAGTCCAACCTTTTATGTAATTTTATTCCAAGTAGAGATACAATCAATAATAATTTTTTCATCAGTTGTTGAGCATGTAAACTGTGGTTTAACCAATTTTTTATTTTGAGAAAAATTATAAGGGAGGATATATCCTAAAAGGGGAGGCAGGATATACAATTTGGTCAGTTAAATAAACTAAACCTAACCAACATTCATTAAATTATCAGTTAATTTAAGACAGTACAACAATTTTTTATTATCTTCTATCATGGTAGAAAGTTCTGTAACAATTGCTTTGATACAATAACTATCAGAAGTTTTAACTATTTCTCTCAAGAGCTAACTTTTATATTTCTGCTGATCTATCAAACTTTTGACCTCGAGACTGACAAAATCCGTCAACTATTTTATTAATTCTCTATTATGACCTCTACGAGTGTTGAAGTTCTGTTCAAATTTATTTAATTCCCTCTGTTGAAAATGCTAGAATGATTTTATTTGTTTCTTAGGTTGAATTTATTCGTAGGTTCGAGCAAATGTTGATTTGTACTAAAAAGGAGCATTGATATGAACGGGGATATTCTGTGAAAACCACGGTAAAAATTAATCAGCGAGTTTAAATAATTTATAACATTGTCTTTCTTGATAAACTTAGTCTCCATTTCCTTTAAGTGACATTTGTTTGATATATAATTTTGCTCTTTAAAATTCACTCTTTTTTATTTAGAATTTAGTGATGTTCGATATCCAGGCTAATACTCGAATACTTGCAAAAATATAAAAGTGATGGTAGGCAGTTAAAATTAGTTTTTTAATTGTATACAGCCCCCCATATTTTCTCGCGACTGACGAGCTGTTGGTCAGATTTTTTGACAGCAAAACGAGGAGTCGGTAACTCTCAGACCTACTTCAAAATTGCATTACATAGACAGATTGGAAGCTTGAATGACTATATCTTAGATGATAGGGTCAAATTTTTCTTCTTATTTTATCGCCAAATCGAATTTCTACTCTATCTATCGGAGGGACTATGTCTGCTAATATACTGAAGACAGTGATACTGACATTTCGATAACCAATTTGTAAAGAATTTAATATTTTAAATTTTTGTTATATACTTCCAACATTATATTGTATATTCATCAACAATCCATATTATTTTTATTGTTAAATCTCACGCCCTTAACTTCAGTTTATTACCTCAAGATTTTAATATTATAATTTTTATAAGAGATGGACAGTGAGTTTAATTAGAGATAAAAAAGTAGAAATAGAGATAAAAAAGATAAGGATAAGAAGAAAAAAAAGAAACATTAGAACAGAGAGAGAAGTAAAAGTCATAAAAAGAAAAAAAATTCATAAAAATAAAGGAACTATGATGATCAATATGTCAAGGGTAGGGGAATGGATAGAGATAATTAAAGATCAAGATAAAAATAAAGGGATAGATATTTTGATAGAGATAGAGAAAGAGGGAGAGAAAGAGAAAGATAAAAATCTTTATAATGGGAGAGAGATAAAGCGAGATCAGTTTCTAGATCAAAAGAAAAAGGCCGTGATCGTGATAGATAAAGATCGAGAGAAAGAGAAAAATAAAAGGAAAAATAAAGATAGAGATAAAGATAAAGAGAAAAATAAAAATAAAGATAAAGAGAGAAATAAAGAGAAAGATAAAAATAAATTAAAATCCAAAAATAAAAATAGAGATAAAAACAAAAATAGGTAGTATAGAATTAGAAGGCATAATAAACTGTATTAAAATAGCAAATTCCATAAATAAAAGAAAAATAAAAAGACAAATAAAAATAAAAATAGAAAGATAGTAGATAAAAAAGCTCTAAAAAGAAGAAGAAAAGAGATGACTCAGTTGACAGGAAAAAAAGTAGAAGATAAAGGAGATCTAGATCTCGAAGCAGACGAAGCAGATCTCAAAGCCGTGATCGTGATCGAAATAAAAAGTATTATTTTGATAATCATAGAAAGAAAAAGAATAACTATGATAGACATAGATCAAGAAGAGAAAAAAGTTATTCGAGCTCTTCATCAGAAAGTCGAGAAGGAAATATTTCAGATGATCCTGAACAAGTGCAGAAATTAGCTCAAATGAAGGCAGCGAAAGAATTAGTTTCATCTAAAGCTGATAGAAAACTCTATTTAGGTAACCTGCCTCCAAATATTACATCCCAGCAGTTGATGGACATGTTAAATGGAGCTTTAAAAAAGATGTAAATAAATACTGAAACCGAAGGTGATTCCATAGTAAGTGCATGGATCAGCCCTGACGGTGTTGGACATTATGCCTTTGTTTAATTCCGAACTGCTCAAGAAGCAACGAATGGACTGACATTAAATGGAGCGTCTCTTTTTGGATATGTAATTTTTATATTATTTTCAGCAATTGAAGTTAGGTAGACCCAAACAGTACATCTAATACAACAAAACATTGTTATCATAGTTAGGAACAGATAAAAATATGGAGACTATAATGAAGAAGGTAGCTGCATTGGGCGTTTAAACATTACCTGACATTGAATAGATTATCATCTGCCCTCCCAGCAAAATTGTGGCTCTGAAATATATCGTTTCAATTGAGTAGTTAGCCATCGATGAATAATATCAATAAATATATGAAGATGTGCTCGAAATGGCGAAGAGGTTTGGAGATGTCGTCAATATTGTGATACCAAGACCACATCAGGCCATAAATCTGCATGAAATTCAGGGTCGAGTAAAGGGCTTAGGCCTAATACTTATTGAGTATAAAGACATTGGACAGGCCAAATATGCAAGAAACCAGTTCATCACGAAAGAATTCTCAGGACACCCAGTCGCGTGCAGTTTCTTCGACGAGCAAAGATTCAGAAATGGCGAGTATGACATTCAATAAAAAGTTATAATTGATTTTTGAATAGTGAAAAGATAGTTTTGATTAATTGACAATATTAAATTTAATTAATAAATATTAAATTCTCATTATACAAATGCAGGTATAGGATTCAGAGACAATTAAATTCTATAGTCAAAAATGCTTCGATACTTGTATTGACTCATTTAAAAATAAGCTTTTAACTCCTCATTAGCAGTAATGTTTTAGAACTTGCTTGAAAAATGTTCGGGCACTGCATATCGAGATGGTCAATGGGCAAAAGCTTTACGAGAGGCATCAAAAGTAAACGAAATCACAGAATTGAGCAGTGTGAATAGTAACGAAATGATTTTATATCAATATACTCATTACAAATAATCATTTGGTTATAAATTAGTTAAACATTTCATAGGCTAATTCACGTTTGTAGGAAGGAGCTTAATGTCCTGCTCCTTTTATTACATAAAGTCTCACTAACCTCGAGTTTTGTATATAGGTTCTTTTAAACCCGACATGTTGATTTTTAGAATTCGCCCAATGAGTAACTGTTCCATTTTGCCTCAAGCCTAGTCTCTCAAGATTTTCTATGGTATAAGTAAGAGGGACTAAATCATCCCAATCTCCACTATACAAGGAGATTTTAAGACTGGTTTGTGCAATGAGGCGGCTAAATTCATCTGAGCTACCTGATGGGGACTGTTCATACAATTCGAAGACTGTCTGGTTGCAAGCTGTGAAGATTTATTTTTTTGAATTGAAAGCATCGAAATTGAGGGAAAAGTATGTTTAAAGTCCAGAATAGTATTGACATTTCTTGTACATGTTCAAAAATTGATTCTTTTTATCCTGAAAATTAGTCACAATTTTTTGCCGACTCTACTTGGGTGAGCTTGATGCTGCACATGTTCCGAAGATGTTATGAAAGTTTATTTTACTCAATAAATCGTCATACTGGCGGAAAAAATATGAGCAGCCAGCAGATTGAGGATCAGTCTGACAAGAGACTTGCCAATATCTCTCGAGGTTTGGATCAATAAAATTACGAGAGAACATATAACTTATTTGGCTCTTCTCTAAACGGTCATATGATAGATCCATAATACCATTTCCGATTAAAATTCCTTTGAGATCAATTTTAACTTGAGCATTTAGATTATAAGAGTTGATTTTTAAGGCTAAGTCAGGAATAAACTTTCCAGCATAGGATTAACCTGCAAGAAACACCGATTTAGTATTGAGGGTCGGATATCTGTTAAAGAATTCAATCAGCGCATTCATATTTTACTAAGCTGTATTAGCATCGTTATAAATATATGAGTCACTGCCAAGCTAACTGAATCCAACTCCTGGTGGAGTATCAAAAAACAATAGATTAGAAACTTTATGCCATGAAAAAGGGTTTTATTGGAGTGGGTCATCTCTTCTGTAGGGAGTGTTTGCTGGTAAATAGTATGGACCAATTTAATTTAGAAATCCGATCTTGGAAGTACAGCCCGGCCCTCCATTTAACCATAACGTGATTGGATTGGGATTTCCCTATTTGCTCTCGACATAAATATAAGCAATTAAAGAACCAGATCTGGTAGTAAAATTTCCCGCAAAGACTCTAGGTGCGTTGGGGCCATAACCAGGTACTGATGGCAAAAGATCTTAATTATCACAGTTATAAAGTTGAATGAAGTTGAGAAGAAGTATTAAGAGATACAATTTCATAGTTTTGATTATATTATAAACTCAATTATTAATCATATTTTCTCATTCCGAATAATCTATCATATTTTGTAAATTATTCTTCATTTTTTGTGTGATAGATAAAAAAAATCAGATAAATATGTTGGTCTATAATGATACATAATTTTAAACAGCTCAAAATGAGCCAATTATTCTGCTTCTCCATGACCTTGGTGCCTCTACATCTAGTTTGCTGCCTGGGTAAGCTCTTTCGAGCACATCGACCATAGATCCTACTTCATCGACTAGACCAAGTTCTTTGGCTTCATTTCCATTGTAAATTTAACCAGAAAATATTTTATCATTATTTTTAAGCTTGTCTCCTCGATATTTTTTGACGTGAGCAATGAATTTTTCATGAATCCATCCACAACTCTTAATGAGTTACTATTTCTATTACGGTTTCAATCGATGGAAGGGATTCAACATCTCTCTTAATGATTATCTTCGTTATTATTTGCTTACTTATTCGAACTGAGGGTTTTGTATTCCAGATGTGTCAAATCAAGAAGTCCTTCTAGTTGATACTTAGGGATAACAACTCCGATGTTGCCAACAATACTAGTAGTATCAGCATACACTTTATTTCCACAACATAGAACGAAATAGCCTCCAGATGCAGCTAGATCTTTAGCGAAGGTATAGACTTTTAAATTATGCTTTGATGCGAATTATTTGATTTTATTACAAATTATTTGACTTTGAACTGGTAAACCGCCTGGAGAGTTCACGGATACAGCCAGAGCAGCAGCACGTGAAACTGATATCTTAGACAATCTGTTTGTAATTCGTTAGGTACTAATTCATAGCTTAATTACCACTCGGGATTAATTGCTCCATGCACATTAATGACTGGAATTGTTGTCCCTTCGTTATTTCATTTATTACCTAGATATTTAGTTTGGATTTGTTTCCACATTTATATCTTATAAATTATACAAATTAACTCATTGCACACTCTCCATGTAAAAAACCCAAAACTAATCCAATTTTAAAATTAAATAAAATCATTCCATGTCGATTGTTAGCTGACCTCTTTTTGCTTTTACTTCCTATTTTACTTTAAGTCTCTATTGTTATCTTTCTTTGACTTGTTCTCTGAATTCTGGGTCTGAGATAAGATCTGCGTGTTTTTCTAGCTATTTATTCACATTTTCGATCTTTTGTACTCTAGCCAACTTCATACGATTTTCCCAGAATCTGTCTTATCTTCTCTTCCTTATTTCAGATATTCTTTTCATTGCTTGAATTGTGTTAATGTATATTTTTCTGTTGTAGATTTATGGCTCGTTTACTTTTCGCTCGAACTAGAAGATACTATCTTTGGCAAGCTATTTATTATTGAGTTTTCTATATGCTTTTGTCCAAGCAAGTTTTCTTGGATTGTGTTTTGCTTTGAAGTGCTTGTGGCATTTGGCTCTGCAAAACTTAAAAATTTTGCAATCGTTCCTGACGAATGTTGTACCATGTCCAGGGTAAACTGGACCTGAGCAGAAATAGCATTTTTATATTCTCATTTTCAACAATGAAATATTATTATAGTGGATAATAAAGAAAACAAATTAAGTATAGAATATTAGTTTGAGGAATAAGAAAATATTATGAATGTCGTGTTTTATTGATAAAAAATAAAGAATGGAAAATATAATATATTTCGAAAATACAATGGAAAGATCTCTTCAGAATCGGTTCCTCAATTCGCAAGACCACCTAATTATTAGCTTAAATTAGCAGATTGAATCAATGATTCCTCTTAAAGATTCATATGGTTCTCTGCAAAGATATCACATCAAGCTGCTACATGATCTTTAAGGTATACTCGCTGAAAATGTATTCTTTTTTGCTATTCAGGACCAAGTTTCTGCTGTTTATTCATCGAAAATTCATGAGCTATCAGCTATAAATGAGTAACTTGATTTTAAAAAGAATCAATATATTGAAGAATTAAGAAATTTATAAAATCAAAAGGCTAAGCTAGTTCTCTAGAGAAAAAACCTAATGTCGAGCTGTTAAACTCTTTCAAGTAAGTTTAATCTCGAAAACGAGCAAAGCGTAATGCTTCAAGGTAGAATTTCATCTAGATTTAGAAAGAGCCAGAGAAATCATGTAGAGTATTAAAAAGACTGAGCAAAATATTGGACTTTATCGAAAAATAATAAACTAGATCGAATCATAAATAAGAATAAAGTTAGGGTAAAGCAGCTAGATCGAAAACGAGATATTAAGGAAAGTAGAACTAAATCGAAGATCGACTCAAAAAATATAAGTTACTTAATCATAAATAAAAAGTTTGTCCATTAAAAACTAGAAAAATATAAAGCAAATTAAATCAATTGATAAGACTCAAGAAGAAATATAATTCAAAATTCGATAAGAGCTCAGAAAAATAAAGGACTTAAATGAAAAGATATTAGGTCGAAAGTAATAACTAGCTAATTTGAATCATCAAAAATAATACTATACTCGATTGATATAGAGTTAATTATTGATCAAAGAGGATCTAGACTTATCATAGAACAAATTGAGCAATGTCCTCGAGAGAAGATTGAAATAATGTGAAAAGATCTCAAAGTAAAACAGTTAATTGCAATAAAAAATAAGAAGTCAATAGAATAATCATTCAAAATCGTAGAAGTATAAGCAAGCTCTCAAAGTACACCTGGGAGAGTTGGTTAAAACCAATACGATTTTATTAGAAACAATGAGAAAATCATGCAAATAAGACTAGAGAGCACAGCAAATATTAAATAAAAAACTTGATCATTTGGACTGTGCACTGATTCGCTCATCAGATATATAGAATATCCAGGTGGTAAAGAAATCATTCCATTTAAAGGACAAAACAAATGAATTTTTAAGTACGAAAGCTGGATAAAAATCAGGAAGCTCTTGGATCAATCAACTTTGTGACTTTGAAAACAATTGATTTCAGGTCGAAACTAAATATTTTTTAAATTTTCTTCCATTCTTAAGAGATGGATACTTATTAATTAAATTTTAATCAAAGAGTAATACTTAATAATATGGATATCATAAATAATTCAAATTAAATTAAACATAAAACTATTTCATAGAAGGTTCCTTATCAATAATAGAAAATCAATGAAATTAAATTTCAATTAAGTTAAATTTTACGATTTATTTTAATTAATATTTTATGGCTTAACAGGAATTAAATCGTGACCCTCACCTTGCACGCAAACAATTATAATAAAAATTTAGCAAATATGGACTAGAATTATATAAGAGTTATGACTAGATATTATTTATCCTTGATCAGTAATGCTAATCTTATAAATGCGATCGAGATGTCGCTCGTTAGCTGTTCAATCAAAGTGTCACACCAGATGGAAAAGCTAATCTTAGTTAAATGATATTCAGGTACGTATAAAATCTGAAAACATCTGCCTTATGTATCATCAGAGAGAAGAACGGAGAAAGAATATTATAGGATAGATTAGGAAGTCTGAATGGAACGAAAAAGTCGTATGTTTATCTGAAAATTATACAAGCTACAATCCACGCAAGACATTCTTCAAATCCAGTCTTTACTTATAAAATATCGCCATCAGATATTCCCCCAGTTACAGTTGTTAATTCACTCAATCCAATTTTAAATCATTAGTTTACCCTTTAGCTCTAATAAAATTCATTTTCCATTGTTTTCTTTGAAAGTGGCGTAAAAATTGCTGAATGGGTTTGGCCTGATTCTTATGAGAGCTCCATTTAAGGGTAATATCATCGAGCTATTATGACCTAAGCTATTTCTTTTTAGTTAAAAATAAATTATAAGCCGATAGGCTCACATCCAGATCGGAAAAAACTATAGTCTAATCTTATGCAAACCAAAGAAAAGATACAAGTAGAAAATCAAGCTTTTTTCAAATTGCAATCATTTTAACCTTTTTTAATGAATAGAAGATTTATGTAAGCCCCAAAAGACATAGGCGATCACGGACCAGCTTGGCACTTTGTTCAAACTATCTTCAACTGTTTACCATTTATGAGGAGGCATGTGCGTAATCTATACTACATTTTAATAGTTCTCATCGGAGTCGAATGTTGGGCTTCTTTCTTTTGGCCTATGTAATTTTTAGATGTAATTTCATGTTAATTTAGATTACAATTGCTTTTGGTTTGATTGGAGTTCTGTACGATAGATTTCACTTAGATTTAGGGTTACCTATGCTGATTTGCGTTTTCAGTTTTTTAACATTGATTGTTAAATCTATTTGGGGAGTTGTGGTTAAAAATGATTAGAAAATGCATGTGGTAGTCCCTCTAATTATTGGAATAGCAGTTAAATTAATTGGTATGTTCTTAGCATGGATAGTTTTTGTTAATAAATAAGAAGTACCTTCAGAAAGACTCTATAGTTTTTATCACGGCATTGATCCAAAAGCTAACACAAAATAACATCAATTTTTTCAGAATTAAGAGCGTTTTGATATATTTAAATGAAAAATTACTTATTTTATCAATCACTCTAATATTAGTCCCAGTTCTCATCGATGTCTCCTTTATCATTCTTTGACATCATTTCTCTTTCCACTCTCTTTTTAATTATTGATTCGTACTTTCTTTATTCTTACTCTTATCTTTTTATCTGAAGTTATCTCCCTATCTTCTATATTTATATCTGGTAGGTTTGGATCTGTCTGGCTTTCTCAGCTGTTAGCTATTCTCCTTATACCTCAAACTGCTCCAGATGATCATATTTAGGAGTAAAATAAAGAGGCTTTTCTTCATAAACTTCTTATTGAGCACGCTTTAAGGCCTCCTTCATCTTTGACTCCAAACTATTATATTACTCATAGTTATCTATTCTCCTAAAACTATCTTTAAAGATATTGTAACCAGTATGACTTGGTTCAGTGGGTTTGGGCACAACTTAATTATTCTATACTTTCTCTTTCTAAGCTTTTTATAGATTTTATATCAATTAATCGACACTATACAAAGAGTAAGGATTCGAAAATGCAGCAACTGATCT
>ERZ724508.1629-NODE-1629-length-12944-cov-7.255955_pt1 | contig 12944 bp, 9 predicted proteins | sample MGYA00376041_ERZ724508 | MGnify/ENA primary metagenome ERZ724508 (study PRJEB28724, sample SAMN07190887) | wastewater metagenome | isolation source: effluent of sewage treatment plant in Hong Hong | place: USA: Christiansburg, Virginia | collected 2016-03-01 ...
ACTTACTAAATGGTTTTAGAAACCTATAATTAAGGAAAATAATTAAAAAATTGTTATTTAAAATGGAAAAGGAAATTTCGCTATGAATATTCTTGAACACTCAAAATTAGAAATGGATATGTTAGAAAACCCTGCTGTTTTTTATAAAAATTATACAAATGGTGTCTAAGGTTATTTAACATTTTAACAGCTTAAGAATAATGTTCAATAATATATTTAAAAAATCGATAAGCTTAATCTTAAAGAAGGTGATAGAGTAATCATATACATGCCCAGTATTATTGAGACTGTTTAGATTATCTTAGCCTGTATGGCCAGAGGTGTCATTTTTGAGTATTTATTCTATGGACTTGGAGTTAATAAAATTGAAGATACAATTTGAAAAATTCAGCCAAAATTAATAATAACAGCATCATGTACTATAGAAACTGATGGCTTAGACTCCTATTACTAAAATGTAAACTAAGCTAGATTAAATCTTAATTAAACTCAAATAGGCTGCCTAATATTTTAAAGACCAGAAAAAAAAGTCAAAAAAATGTTTTACAATGATGTTAATTTTGATGATGTAGAAATTGATAAGAATTAAAAAGAGATTCAATATAGCTAACTGCCTATGAACTTTCCATTGTATTTATTTAATGAATATTAATTTGTTGGTACTAGAATAAAAGAGTAAAAATAATTCAGACCCTCTGGATATCACTTATTAGGTCTTAATACGTCAGTATAATGAGATTTGGGAATAGGCAAAAATGATACAACTTTATGCACATTTAATTTATCAAGTATTGAAGGACTAAGTATTGGATTGTTAGGTCCTTTGCTGTAAAAAGCATCAATTAATATTATTGAAGATATGAAAAGCTTTTATATAAATCCTTAATAAATTATTGAAGATAATAAAGTTAAGCTCTTATACACCGCTTAAGATCATTTTTCAAAACTCATGGCTTCAAATAATAAGCTACTAACAAAAACTAAATTGAATTTTCTTTGGATCTAGGATTTATTATACAATGATAAAATAAAGTCCAAATATATATTATGAAATTAAAATATTAAATTTATAGGAGGTTGTTTATTTAGTCCAGAAACAGGAACAGTTGTGGCTCATGAAGATTGGATTTCTCCACAAAAAGACTTAGTTCCAACCGAGGGCCTTAGCTTTGCTAACTTTGATAACTCATAAAATAACCAAACTTATTTGCAAATATAGAGCTACTTTCCTGGCTTATCATAGGAGTTCTCATTATAAAATTCAAACTATATTAAAGAGAATTAAGTGCATGAAAGTGTATAAATTAGTACATAAATCTGAGCGAAAATTGCTGACAATAAAATAGTAAATTTAGAACCTTAGTATGATAATGAGAGTTAATATAGCTCTCTTTAAGGTCTAAGATTTCTTAAGCATGATATAATTTAGGAATATAAAAAATAGTAAGGCGTTAAGGATGCTTATATTGTTAGTAAATTTGAAAATGGAGAAGAAATTTTTTTGATCCTATTAGAAGTTAGTCAAAATGTAATTGAGCTTATTTAAGATGAAAAATAAAAATACTTATCTGAACTTGAAAGAATTGTTAGTTTCTAACTAAGTGATCTTATTCATTGCGATAAGATCTTTATTTTTGATAAGCTACCGAAGATAATTAATGAAGATGGTACAATTGGTATAGACAAGTTAAAGGTCAACAATCTTATTCTCAATAGTGATTTAAATAAGCTTTTTGCTTTAAATTAAGAAATTTAAGATTTTGAAAAAATATCTTTAGAAATACACAAAAATTAATAAATATTTTAATATTTTATTATCTTACTTTAGCATTTATATTTTTAATAACATTTCCATTTTGTTATATAATATTTTAGTTTTCTTTTTCTTCAAAATTTGCAATTAGAATATTGTTTAATGAAATAATATAGTTGACCTTATCATCTATATAAGGATTCTAATCTAGTTTTTTTTCTATTTTTCATTTAAAGATTTGTTTTATTTGAATAAATTTATTTTTAATTTCTTATTTATATTTGTTCATTTAAATATAAAGAATTAAAGCAGTTACTAATCTAAATACAGAGAATAATTTATATAGTATTAAAGATCCGATTATTAATACCTTTAGCATAACTCTATAAATGTTCATGTAATTTAGCTTATTTTAAGTGCCAATGCTTTCATTAATATAAATTGTTACTGCAGTTGAAACTTTAATCATTTTTTATAAGAACAAAATATTCTAATGATAATACTCGACCAAAGACTCTTCATCTCCTTGCAGATAACTTACAAGCCTTTTAATTTATGCTCAAAAAACAAACTTATTGTCTCCATATAAATACAATACATTTAAAATAAATAAAAATGTTAATGGAAAGGCATGCAAAAACATTACTAAAAAAGTTATACCAATATCAATATTTAAATTTTTAACTTGCAAAAACTAAACAATAAGACTATAGAATCTTCAAACTAGAACAATATGTTTGATATATCATGTGGTTATTTTAGCATTTTAAATCATATTAACATCAGCTCAAATTTTCTCACTATTTTTTCATTCATATTTTAAAAATTAATTCAAATTGTGTTCTATGAATACTCAAAATTCAATATCATATTCTTTAATTTCTATTTTAATTTCATTGCTTAAAAAGTCTTTCAAAAATAAAGCATGTTGATATTCAATAAATTATTATTGGTCTTAGAGTTTTATTTTCAAATTAATTATATAAATTTATTTTAGATCTTAAATTTTGCTCTCGTATTTATAATCTAGACTCATTTTTGAGTTCATTTAGGGATTTCAAATACAAAATACATTTGCATTTATTAATGTGTCGTTGTTCAATATGCTATAGGTTTAAGCACAGAAAATGACATATTCTATAAGATATTTGGTCTTAATTTAAACATCTTGGAACAAAATAAAAACTGTTTCCATATAAAATTATATAATAAAATTAATAAAAGAAAATTATTCTTGGTTGGACTAAACTTCATTTCGACTATCGATAATTAAATTTGGCTTTAAGACAGGCCATTAATAGCCATATTTGTCATCTAATATTCTGTACTAGTATTAACTTAGATCAAATTGTTTATTGAGTCATGAGCTATTAATTTTTTTATAGCTTTTTATTTTGTAATAAATTCTATTGATTTCAAAAGGGTTGACATATGGATTAGTACTTTATTAAGTATTGATTTACTTTAGGAGTTCTAAATTAACTGAGTATTTTTTGATCTATGCAAGAAAAATATTATCCAAAAAAGATTCATTTAAATTGGTGCATAAAAATGAGCACTTTTATAACCAAAAATCTGTACCAATAAATTTAATACATTTTTAGAGTCGCTCTTAATTGAAATATCAAGACTGAAATATTTTATAATCCATGTCTATTTTGTTGCAAGTTTCTAGACTTGCAAAAACAAAATTTGAGATTTTTTAAACATAATCATGTAGCAATAATAATCCTCTCAGCGTAGATTATACCACATTCTTACACTGTTTTTCTGACATTGTTATTTGTTTGGTCTCTATTTATATTTATTATAAGAAAATATTGTCACATATTCAGCAGCTTTAGCTTAGATAAAAGGTTAATAAAAAATCATATAGTTATTTTATCTCATTAATTATATTGAGCTATAGATCGGGCAATTTATAACCAAGAAGTTGTTATTTAAGATCTTTACATAGATGTTAATCTTGATGTTATTATTACTAAAGTGTCTAATAGGCTATTGTTAAATTATAAATATAATCTATGTATATGTTCTTAAAGTAGCCTAGTTTTAACTTCTAATTATCTTTTGATTCTTCTATTATTTATGTTTAAAATCTTTACTATGTCTTAAGAGAGCAAATGTTCTCTTTAATATCCAAGCAAATTTTACTATTATTAATGTCTAAAATATTGCTTGTTCATTCAATATGATACTCTTATAAGATGTTCTAAATACTAAATTGATTGAAATAAACTCAGAGCAATTTAATAAATATTAAAATAAAACGAAACATAAAATTATAACTGTTTTTTGATTAAAATAAAAGTAGTTGCAATATTTTTATTATTCTTTTTTTAGCTTTTTGAAGAAAAGAGTAGCACATTTGCCATAGAAAATCATCAATGGCATGCACACATACACTAACAAAAATTAAAATATAATCTATGCATAGTTCTTTTCCTTAGATATTATTTCCTCTGGTATTTCATATAATTTTTCTTCTTAAATATTTTACTACAATGTATTTTGTTATTCTTATCTGTTCTAAATTTCGTTTTATTATTTTATTTAAAATGCTCTTTGATACATTTCCTGTATCTATTTTTTCTAAATTTAGTATTATTCGTTTAATCATTATTATCAATCACTATACTCACATAACAGCTTTTCTTTCTATTGGCCACTAACCATATAGTCTAGTGCTTTTGTTGCTTTTAACTAGTTTATATATGCTTCTTTAAATTCTTCTAAAAGCTCATGACACCTAGAGTATAGATAAAATAGTCTATGATTTTGCTAGATTGTTTCGGCCTACTTTAGTAAATGAATTCCTTTTTAGTATTATTTCATCTCAATAGAAACTACACTCATATTGCAAAGTATTCAGTATTTTAGATCATTAAATTAATCATTCAAATTCTCATAATTATCTTTTTGAAAACCCATTAATGCTTCCAAGTATTTTTCTAAAGCTTATTAAAATTATTTTTTCTAATAATTATTATCAGCTTATTATTTATGACTTTCTATCCATTGTAATTATTTTTCAAGTGTTAATCCAACTAATTATTGGGCAATTTTGTCTATTTGCTCTCTATTCTTTATCTCTTGGTTGACTTTATTTTTATCTATTTTTTTATATTGATCAGCTTAGTTCTAGTCTTGTTTCATTACGTCAACATTATCATTGTTAATAAGTGCTCGCAACTGTTCGAGATTTGACATTATAAATAAAAAACTCTTAGTATTCGATAATTTGAAATTTAAAATAACAATTTTTTAATATTAATATATAAATGTAATAGAATATACTCAGCATTTTTAATCAAAGAAAAACTGTTTCTGGTGGCCATGAAATAGTCATGGGACAAACTCTTACATAAAAACTCAGCAATTTGTAAAAATAGTAAAAAATTACTCAAATGTTTAATGGAATGAAAAATTCATAAAATACAGAAAAATGAGTTTTGAATCACACTAAAAAAAATAAACAAAGAGTTGAGTACAACTTAACTTAGAAAATTGACACCTCTTAAGAATAAATATCTATTTCTATAGATGAAGAATTTTCAAGCTAAAAGTAACAAAAAAAGCTTAAAACTGAAAAAATAGTTTAAGAAAAAACAGCATAAATAATACAATATGAACTATTGGAATGATAAAAAATATTACTATCAGAAGAAAGCCTATGAGTAAAAATGCTCGAGCAATTAACAGCATCATTTTAATAGTATTAAAGTGAGAAAAAAGAAAAATAATTATTTGATTATGAACTAAGAGATCCTCAGGCAACATATTATAATTTTGTTAATGAATTTTTAGAGCATCCTCTTGAGCTTAATATCAATGAAGAAAATTCCCAATAATATGCAGTAAAAGATTAGTTTACAAGCTCTGAAGATTATTATTAAACAATGAAAAAATTACTAATGGAGAACATAAAAACATTTCTAATATAAAAATATGAGCAAAAAAGAAAATAAGAAAATAATTTTATCGAAGTCGATCTCACATCAGCTAATTAACAATATAATCATAACTCAGAGGACCAAAAAGGAAATTTTATTTTTATTAGACTGAAAAGTTAAAAGGAATCAAAACAAATTATTAAAGACTTTACTATTAATATTGAAGGACATCTAAGCTATATTCTCATATGATTTCTCAGTGCGAATAATGAACAAAAATATACCATTGGAGTATCTGATTGTTAAAATTAAAAAGAAATAAATTGTGACTCTAATATAAAAATAAGAGTAGCTTAAAAGTTTTAATCTAATCAAAATATTGCAGTCTGTTTCATTGATCATTTTACTAGTTATTAAAGAGAGATTTAAGGACTCGTTAACTTTCATCCTAAACAAAAAGATCTTTCTGGAATGCTTATGGAGTACAAAAAATCTTATGAACAAGACCATCTTTAGATTAAGGACAACATTGGCTTAAATGAGGATCAAAAAATTGCCTTGAAAAAATGCTTAAGTGACTCCAAAGTTGCGCTTATCCAAGGTCCTCCTGGTACTGGAAAATCTCATCTAATTATTTAACTCCTTTTAAATTTGGTCAAGCACAACCAAAAAGTTCTAGTCTGTACTCCAAGTAATAATGCTCTTGAAAATCTTATAATTTGACTTGAATCCAAGACTCAAATTCATGATCATCTTAGTCACAGTATCACTTCAGGAATTTGAATATTATGAGTGGGCAAAACACATGACATAAAATCTCTAATAGTCAAATGAGTTTCCATAGATGTAATTCTATAACATTTAAAAGAAAGAGATGATAGAGACCTTGAAAAAGAAAACTAAGAGAAGCTTAAAAAATGACTTGAATAACAATAACAAAAATCAGAGCAAGATTAAAAATAATCTTAGGAGATAAGTGACAAGATCTTCATAAGCAAGTTGGTTGAGAGCAAAAATTTAAATAAGCTTAAGTCTGAATTACTCAACTAAGCATAGATAATATTTTGTACTTTGAATAGCTCAGGATGATAAGTAATGTGCAGTCTTAAAGGAAAGTTTGATTACCTGATCATAGATGAGGCTACACAGAGCACCGAGATATCAAATCTTATTCCCTTGTAGCTTGAGCCATAAAGACTAATTCTTATTGGAGATCCTTAATAATTGCCAGCAACGATTTAGCTTAAGTATGCTACTTAAACTAAATATGAAAGGTCTCTTTATGAATGATTATTAAAACTAGGATATCCTTAGCACATGCTAAAAACATAGTACTGAATGGTTAAAACCATTAGTGATATTTCTTCTAGTATTTTCTACAACAATTAATTACTATGCGGATCAACTGTCTAAAGTCAAGATTATGTTCCAAATCAACTTAAGAAATATTTAAATGACAATCATAATAGCAGCAATTTAATAGGGGTTCATTTGTGAGGAAAAATGACTGAAAATATGAACTCATTTCAAAATATTAGAGAGGCAGAATGAGTTGCTGAATTAATCAAGAAATTAAATGAGAATAATATCCAAAATATTGGAGTAATAACTTTTTACTCTGCTCAAGTTGCTTGTCTTGAGAATAAGTTCAAAGAAGAGTGACTTGACTGCGAGGTGAATTCGGTAGATGGCTTTCAAGGATGAGAAAAAGATATAATTATTTTAAGTTGTGTGAGATCAAGATGCAGTTCTATAGGATTTCTTAGTGACTTTAGAAGACTCAATGTTGCTATCACTTGAGCCAAGTACTGTCTATTTATAATAGGGGATTATAAAGTTCTAAAAAAGAATGAGATATGGACCAAAGTTATAGAGCAAATAAAAACCAAAGGTCACTTAATGAAAGACAAATCAAACAAATTAGATAATTAATTATAGATATTTATACAGAACTGTTTTTGAAAAATATAGCAAATATATTTATTGAGACTAGTCCAATAAATTTACTCTTAATTAATGATCTACATTTAAATTATATAAAATATAAATGGGAAAAGATAACGACTCGAGTAGCAGCTCTATTGACAGCGATCTTGTAGATAGCAGAGTAATTCTGGCAGAAGAAAACCTGTCTAAAATAGTCAACAATATTAGCATTCATTTAAGAGAGATGGCTGTCATTATAGACGAGGTTACAAATCAAGGAAAGTTAGACCAATCCTATATGGTTCAACTGTAAAATAAATAGCATTTATCATTAGAGACAAATTTAAGGCAGCTTTGCCGAATTCATTAGAATTTTCGATGAAGCAACTTCAGAAAACTAAAGCTAAGATCAAGATGCTATTGAGGATGTTTTTTGACTCAATCAACAAAAGATTTTTGAATTAGAAAAAGGCTTGAAAAATGCATAAAGCAAACTACTATAACTTGACAATCATATTAACTAATAGATGCAGTTTTTATACTGAAAAAAAGACATGCAAAAATACTCAGAAGAAAGATACTCAGGAGCCTCGGCAAGATCAACAGAAGAAAAAATAAGAGAAATTGAGCAAGAAATCGATAACATGACTAGGTTCCAAATGCAGGTTAAAGAAATGCAAGGTTAGATTATAACTATATGAGACTACTAGTATAAACAAATAGTTGAGTTTTTAGTCTCAAAGAATTTTTCTCTTGAAAAAACTATACCAAAAAAAATTGTAAAACCTTGAAAGGTTTAGAAGACATCTAGTATTAAGTATTTTATTGTTGTTCTCGGAATTCTTTTTGGAATAATAGGAAGCTTGGTGTTGTATAACTATATTGTAGAATAGTCTAAGAAACAGGCTTAAATTTTTCAGTATATTTATTCATTATATTTTTATTTATAATTTGAGATTTTAAATGTAAGACTTATGTGACAATGAGAGAGAAATGATAGGAGATCTTAAAAGCTGAATAAATCAAATATGATAGGTCTCTATAACTATCAATGATTGATTAAGAGAGGAATAATTATAAGATTTACAGCAGGCCAAGAATTGGAGCAAAAGAGGAAATTTATTGGTAGTTTCCTTATAATAAAGATTAAGACTTATAAGCTCAAACAGCTAGATTTTTCTCTATCTTAAACTGGCACTCATTTTTCTTTTTACAATAGTGCTAGTAGTTCTTATTAAGTAATTATTTAATATATTTATAAATCAATTATTCTTTATTTTCTGGTTAAATAATAGCTGGGAAAATACAGTTTGTTTTTTTGAGGCCATTGTGTTCTCTTTTAACTCTCATAATGTTCTAGGCAATAAAATTTGTAGCACATGATTTATTGACTGGCTTATTGTTGACTCGTGACTGATTAAAGGCATAGAACTTTTTCTTAGGGCCAGTTGTTTTTGACTTTATCTTTGTTGTAATTTTTTGACCAGTTTTATTAATACTAATCATTGGCCCACAATTTTCATCATCCTAAAACCTGATAATTTTTTGAGTGGTTTTTGGCTTATTGGAGGTTTATCATAAATTAATATTATTCTTTGCAGAAGTTTGGACAACTTTATTTTAGTTTATTTTCAAATGACTAGTTGAGGAAGTTATTTTATCTTGTTTGCTTTATTATAACTCCTGGTAAATCTCCTATTAAAACTAAGGATCATTTATAAGAATATTTTCGAAAAAAGGATGTGCAAGTGCTTCAGTAGCAGAGACTCATTTTCTTGAATCATACTCAAGTAGTTTCTTTAACAAATCAATAACATTTGTACCTTTATGATTATAATATCATTTCTCTAGTGTTAATGCTTATTTAACTCTAGGAAAACTCATACGAAGAAAATCAGGATTCTTCTAAAACCTTAGTTCAAGTTCTTTAGAAAAAGGCCCCAGTAAACTAATAACATGAAGAATCTGGTCTATGGTGTTGTCTCCTGGAAACATTGGCTATCCATCAAGCATCTCTCCTAATATACATCCAACTGCCCAAATATCTACACTCTAGTCATAGTTGTTTGATATTATTAACTCAGGTGATCAATACCATCATGTGGCAACGTAGTGAGTCAACAAGTTGATTTCTTTGGGATCATTTTTGTTTAGAAGTCAAGCAAAACCAAAATCACACAATTTTACTTTTCCTTAAGAATCTACTAATAAATTTTCAGGCTTGATATCCCTGTGTACATAGTCTTATTTATGGACATTTCTTAGTCCTTTGAGTGTCTAATATATATACTTTTGTACTATGTCAATGTTTAATCCATTGGGACTATTTTCAATGTCATCCAGTATAGTTTTTTCAAGAAATTCAAAAACAATATTTAGTTTTTAATCCTTCTTAAACACCTCTTAGAAACTAACAACATGTTCCGATTACAATTATTTCAATGCCCTTACTTCTCTTAATGCAATTTTTCATATAATGGGATTTTCATCAGTCTCTTTAAATCTCTTAATGGCTACCAGTTTATTAGTTTCTTTGTTTCTTGCTTTGAGAACTACTCCATAGGCTCCCATGCCAATCACTCCTTGGATCTCAAACTTTCCCATCGTTTTATTATTATATTAAAATTATAATGCCAAAAATGTTTTGATCTATTAAAGACATAAGATATATTAAAGATCCTTATGATAATACTAAAGCATTTGTAATTGGCAGTGGGGGCTTTTCTAAAGTAAAACTAATAACACATATTTTTCATCCTGAGAAACTCTATGCTCTTAAAAAGCTATACAAAAAAGACCAATAAGAAATCAACTACATTAAATAAGAAATAGATATTCATTTGCAGTTGGTTCATGCCAGTATTATTCAGCTTATTGATTACTTGGAAACTGACAAATATTTCTACTTAATTTTGGAGTATGCTTCAAAGGGTGATTTCTTTGACTATATTCATAAAAGAACATTAACCTATGAACAAAAGCTTTATTACTTTTACTAAGTAGTATTAGCTGTTGAGTATATGCATTCTAAGGGACTTATGCACAGAGACATCAAGCCTGAAAATGTTCTTGTAGATTAAGATGATAATTTAAAACTTTGTGATTTTGGCTGGAGTGCAAAATACTAAAATGATCAGCCCTGAAAGACTTTATGCGGCACTCATGAATATATGGCTTTGGAAGTGTTTACAGGGAAAAAACAATCTCCTAAGGCAGATATTTGGAGTCTTGGAGTTCTCTTCTATGAAATAATGTTTGGATAAGCACCTTTTAGAGGTAGAAACATAGAGGAGATAATGGATCAAGTTTTAAAAGGGAAAATCGAGTTTGGCAAAGACGCTCCATTAGATGTTAAATTATTGATTAAAAGTATTTTAAACAACAATCCTTAGATGTGACCAGATGCTTAGGAAATACTTTAAAACCCTCTTTTTGAATAGATAAAAGGGTTTTAATGAAAGACGCTTAAAAATACTATTAGAGCAAATAAAACAAGAATTCAGCTTAACAATAGTTTAATAATAAGCTAGAACCTTCTTAAGGATGTTAAAAAGATTCCTCAACAAAAATTTGAAAAAATCACAAAGAAAAAAAGTATCGTTTTTTAGGCATAGTAAATTCCTTTAAGCAAAAGTAAAAATACAATAAGAAACATTTGACCGGCATCTCAAACCTCAAAGGGTGATTTTTAAAACTCTTTATTTAATTTTAACATTTGAAATGGTTCTCAATAAAAATAAATAGATTTTAATTGAACTAAACACAATCTTAACATTTATAACAACAAGAAATCAAGCCAAGATAAAGTATTTCAAAAAAGCATTAAATAAAACGAAAGTATTTTTGATATGAATGTTTCTTATATGAATTCTTTTAAGAAAAAAGTAATTACAAGAACTCCTATTTAGAGTGACAAAAAGATAGTTTTAATGCAAAAATTTTCCAACATAAAACAAGTCAAAAACTCGGGCATTAAAATAGAAGGCATTTTTAGTAGATCTCATTAGAAATAAAAACCTAGTCTATTAATCAAAAGTCCTATCAAAAAAGGGCCAATTAATATCACATAATCATTCTATAATATTAATAAACAAAAAAAGACTCTCACTCTTAAGAACAATAATTAAAGCTTATAAAATGTGCAAACTAAAACAAGCTCATTTTATAACCTTTATCAATACAAACAAAAGTAAATATTTAAAGTATACTTAATTATATTGCCTTTAGAAAATCTTAAACTAAAGAGAACTAATTTTGTTTAAGCACCTTGTTAAACCTATTGCAAAACTACTGGTCAATTTACTATCTTTTTTTGTTTACCTCTTATCTAATTTGACTCAACTAGTCTAGTTTCTAATAGAATTGATTTTATATTGTAATAAACTCTGAGTTATATATTTAGAACTCATTGTTTAATCTTTCCACAAAATTGTAATTTATCTCCTGGATCTTACCCTGTATATCTTTATACTCATAATTGTAGATTTTGTTTTGAGCCTCCTTAACCTCATTGTCTATAAATTAAGTTACAGTTTCTAAATTAAACTTCTTGCTTTCTTATATAGTATTAAAATTATTGTCTATATTTTCCAAAGTCTCAATTACTAGTTGCAGATTTTGAAGCTTTTCATTTAGCTAATAGTTTTTGATATTAGGAATGAATATATAAATATCGTTTTAGACATTCTCATAGTCAATTGAGGGCTCGATGCTATTTTTCAACATGCTAATAAGTCCATCAAACTATATCTTGAAACAAACTTAGTCTCTTTACTCTTTGCTAATTTCTCTTTTAGCCAGCTCATCTATTAGCTTATTAATAAACTAAGCAAATCTAACTCATGAACCAACTTTTTCGATGTCTAAGTTGTCGAGCTGTATTTAAATAGCACTTGGATTTTATTCAGATAAAGACTTGCTTTTCTTTGATTCTTATTGCTCATTATTTACTAGAAGATTCTTGTTTATAGGATTACCATTAAAATATTTATTAAGTTTCTTAAGTTCTCCAAAAGATAAGACAATTGAGGCTTTCTTTTCTTTTATTTTAGTGGTTTCCTCAACAATAATTTTATTCATTTTCTATTTGCTTTCCTCAACTTTGTTTTTCATCATTTCTTGTTCTTTTTGTTTGAATTCTTCTTATTTTCAAATCTTATAGTTTTCATCTATGAGACCAGCAATCGATGGTCTTCTTTTTTATCCTGTGTATAGGTTGGACTAAATATTAGTTATTTTTTCTTTGCTTTCTTTTAATAACTAAACACTTTGTTAAGGAAGATACTTTTAGAAGAACTAAGAATAGCTTGGCTTTTCTTTGTTATCCTGTTTTAGATCCTTTTTTAGGCTCAATCTTTCCAGCTCTTCGATGC
>ERZ724508.1630-NODE-1630-length-12941-cov-4.635729_pt1 | contig 12941 bp, 20 predicted proteins | sample MGYA00376041_ERZ724508 | MGnify/ENA primary metagenome ERZ724508 (study PRJEB28724, sample SAMN07190887) | wastewater metagenome | isolation source: effluent of sewage treatment plant in Hong Hong | place: USA: Christiansburg, Virginia | collected 2016-03-01 ...
GTTCGGTTTCGATGTTTGACGATTCCTAGTGCGAAGTGTTTCCAAAAGAGGTGCTGATTCTGCTTTCGGAAGAACAACGCAATCTTACTCAATACAAGTAAAAGACCGCTGCAGAGAAGCTCCGCTTGAATAACGATTTCGACGATTTCTGCAAAGACATCGTACACATTCTCGATGATCTGCGGACATCTTTGCTGGCTCAATTAGATCTCAACTATAGAGACTATGTGGGGAGGTACTCATAGCTCCGTAAGGAGGTTCAGCACTTTCGGATGAGCAAGCGGGAGCTGCAGACAACAGCGGATATAACTCTAAGAAGCCCTAAGAACCAGAATTCCAACAGACTGCTGAGAGAAATCGAGCACGATATTGATACGTATCGTGATATGGCAGCACTCGGGAAGGTGGCTGAAATACAAAAGGACCATTATGAGCCTCTTAAGCACACTGCTCGACAATTAATTGCCTTGGGAAATCACGGTCAACCGATGTATAAGCGAAGTCAAGTCAGCTAAAAGCTTGCAGCAGTTCGCAAAATGGTCAGTCAACTTACTCAAGACATGAGCAAAGCCAGCGAGTGTATCGATTCGAATGTAACGATTCTGACTGGCATGATTATAGACAGGGACACAGATACAAATGAAATGCCCCAGCAAGCGGGTATACCGATTTATCACAATACCCCTGACAGAGCAGACGCAGTCCGTGAAGGGCTGACAACTCCAATCGTCTCAGAGTACTTCCTGGCGGAGCACGGGACCTTTGGAAAACGTGCTCGTCAGAATAACCACTCACAGTATCAACGTTCAATGAGACCAACAGGATAAGTCACAATTGGCCCTAATTACTGCAGCCTTGTCACCGATAGTTTAGAGCGGATCTGTATGGAGCCACTGAGAACTATTACGGTCGAGGCTGAAGATATGCTGCTGTGTTGCACCATGCTGTCCAACCGCTACGTGTGTATCGGTTCTCGTGATAGTAATATCTATGTCTATACCCTGGAGGGATTCAAAGTGACCAAGTTGGTAGGGCACAAATCAGGAATTTGCACACTAACTGAACTCAAATACAACGACGAAGAGTATTTGGTAAGTGGTGGCGACTTGGGCTGTGGTTGTGTTATCATGTGGCAACTCAATGACTGGAAAATTAAAAAGAGGTGGGTGTCTCATAACGCCGCAGTCAGCTCAATCGTTTCTCTGAATGATGGTGACAAATTCGCTTCCTCGAGCTACGATAAAACTATCAAGGTCTACAGCCTGGGTACTGAACAGGTACTGATGAATATACCCAACCATACCAACTCTCCTGTGACATTGCTGTGCTGTAACAATCGAGGCAATCGATTGGTATCAGCCAGCTTGGACAACAGCCTGAACATTTGGAGGATAAAGCGGAGCCAGGGAAGCAACCAGCTGGAAACCGTGAGTCATGAAACCTGCCTGAATATTGGAGATATTGTCTGCCAACTTTCAAGTCTTATGGTAAGAAGTGATTTGATCGTCCTGACGACAAATAATGGAAGGGCACTGCTCGTCGATATTCGGACAGGAGAGGTCCGCAGAACTATCGATGTGTGTAATAGCCCCTTGGTTGAACTCGCAGTAGTTGAAAGTCAAAACCGCCCCAGTACTATTCCAACATAACCCAGATCACCCTTATCTCCTGATGTGCAGTACTACTGATCGAAACATAATCTTGGCTGAATCCGACACCGGAATGATCTCGACCATTGACATGAACAATATGGTCAGCATGAGCTTCGGCTGTGGAGTTGGTCCAAAGCTCGTCTTCTGTGGGTCAGCACAGAGGATGGTTATGTGTCTGCTTAATCAAAGCTAGCTTCTCAAAGAGATTAGGGTATGTTCTGTCGAGCTTCGGAAATTCAAATGAAGCGACTTGATGGCACGGTTGGCTCTCGGCAATGACCACGAGGCCATCGTGCCTTTGTGAAACAGCACTGTTAAAGGCCTGGTGATTAACCGCTAAAACCAAATAATTTATCAAGCATAAGAAAATGAAGAAAAAAACCGGCAAAGAGCCAGCCGGACCTAAGTTCGCTGTTCACTCTTTGGATTGGTTCGTCAAGAAGCCCACGGGTGCACCAGTAGTCAGCAAGGACAAGTAACAGGAAAGGGAAGCTCCAAAAGCATCTATTAGAAACGTCAGGAACCCATCCAACAGCGTATCCAAGAGAGGCTCAAGCGAAGAAAGATCACAATAGCGACCTCGCTTTAAGAAGCTACTCAGAAAGAACTCCTCCGATGAAGAAGAGTATGTTGTGCCAGCAAGGGTCAATAAAGATTCGGATGATGAGGGTAGCGAAGTCGAGGTGGCTGGTCCAAGCCGCTTTGTGATTGGAGACATCGAATAGCTCAAGCGAGAGGAATAGATGAAGAAGAGGAAAGACAAAAAAATCGACGAAATGATCAAAAAGGAGAAAGCTGAGCCAAAGAAAGAAAAGAAGCCGAGCGATAAGTTCAGTGAAGACAAGAAGGCGGAGCTGAAGATGAAAGCTTCTTAGCTCAAGAAGAAGAAGGAGAAGCCGAAGTCGGAAGTCCCAAGCGACGATAGATAATTGGATTCGGATGAGGAGCGGCAGATTCGAATAAATAGAATGAAGGCGAAGGAGGATAGTGATTTCGCCAAGGCAATAGCCCTATCCAAAGAACAGGCAGACTTGGAGTTAGCGTTACGAAAAAGTAAGTAAGAGTACGAGAACTCTGCAAGGAAGACCTCTGCAAACGATGGATCTGCAAAGAAAACCGAAGCACAGAAGGTATAGCCAGATGATGATGACGAAGACTTAGAACTTCTCGACATCTATATGCGCAACCTAAATGCCAAACCGGAGAAAAAAGAGGAATAGAAACCTGAAGCACCCGCCAAGAAATTCAAGTTCGCATAGGAACCGAAGAAACCATCAAAGAGCAAATCAAAAGTTGGTGAAGGAGAAAAGCCTGAGAAGGCTGATAAGGGAGCTGTCATATATGGGCCACTCACCGGAAAGACCTTCGTCATGACAGGCGAATTCCCAGAAGGGAGAGTCAAAATCGAAGACATGTTTAGGAACCTCGGTGCAGCAGTTCGAGGTAGTGTGAGCAAGAAAACGGACTATGTTATCCAAGGAACCCATCTTGACGATGGCCGTGAGCCAGACACTTCTGGGAAATCCAAAAAGGCTATGGAGTTAGGAGTCAAGCTGATTAAGTATGAAGACTTGGATGACCTTCTTGTAAAACTGACGGACAAGACCATTGCTGAGCATCTAAACTATAAGCCTGTCGCACCTCCTCCACCTCGGCCAATATCAACCAAGATGGAGACTGAGGAAGTAAACAGCTTCATTCCAAAGGCCAAGGACAACCAGCTATGGACCGAAAAGTATGCACCCAAGTGTCTCGCAGACATTGTCGGTCAGAACGCCCAGATCCAAAACCTGAGAGAATGGCTGTCAACATGGGAGCGTGTGCATATCTAAGGTAAAAAGCACGATGTGAAGTATGTGTTCAACCCATCCCCGTTTGCAGGAGGTAACATCAACTGCAAAGCAGCTTTGATCAGCGGAGAACCAGGAATCGGCAAAACCTCTGCAGCAAAGTTAGTCTGCGAATAACTCGGATATGATTTCGTGGAGTTCAACGCTAGTGATACTCGCAACAAGAACAGCATCCTGGGCATAGAGTTCAACAGCATGACGCTCGACAAAATGGGCAAGAGCAGAAAACGAGTTGTTATCATGGACGAAGTTGATGGCATGAGTGCCGGCGATCGTGGAGGCATCGCTGCTATTATCCAAACCATCAAGAAAAGTCGAGCTCCCATCATCTGCATCTGCAACGACCGTCAGCATGATAAGATCAAGTCACTCGCAGGGCACTGCTACGACATTAAATTCTTCCGTCCGAAGAACACGTTGGTCGTCAAGAGATTGATGGACGTCCTTGCTGGGGAGGGAGTCTCTGCAGACGAACAGTCTCTGCTTCACATCGTTGAGAGTTTTAACAATGACTTCCGACAGATCCTCAACTACCTGGACATGACTGCCAGAACGCAACAGAAACTTACTTACCTTGATACTAAGGACAGCATCAAACGAAATGTGAAGGATACCCTGAATTCTCTGAATAAGTGGCAGGCGAGTCTGAAGTTACTCAACCGTGTTGAATTCTCTCGCATGACGATTCGCAACAGGTTGGATATCTTCTTCACGGATACAGACATGATCCCACTCATGGTCGAGGACAGCCTTGTAGCCTCGATGGCCAAGAAGAGCAAGTATACCACAGACGACATGCGACAGCTTGTCAAGGCATACGATTCCATTTGCCAGTCAGATGTTCTTGGTCGTTGTATTCGCATGGAACAACAGTGGTCGCTGATGCCTCTTCAGGGATTCCTGTCCTGTATCTATCCCACCGAGATGGTCAGCAATTCACTTGGAGCAACCAAGTTTCCGGAGTGGCTTGGAAAGAACTCAACCACGAAAAAGTACACTCGGTAGGTTCGTGAGTTGAGAAATGCTATGTCATTGGTAATAAGCGGTAACGGCCGAGCAGTTGCTCAGGATTATTGTCCCGCGATTGTGCACATGTTCATCAAGGCAATGGAACAATAGGACATCGATGGGATCTTAGACTTCATGGAAGAGTATCGTCTAACTCCAGAGCTCATTAAAGAGCACCTGCTGGATGTGCAATTCAATCCGAGGAAGCTCGATTTAATGGCAGCCATTTCAACACAAACAAAAGCAAAACTTACCAAATAATACAACAAGCGTCATGAGAATTCCTTGAAGATGAAGAAGTCAAAACAAACGGCGGGTGGTTCAGACGGTGGGGCACGCTATAATGACCTCCTTGACGAAGTAGTTAACGAGTCAGGGGACGATCAAGTCGAATAGGGGGAAGGCGAATAGAGCAACCAGAGCAAAAACGTAGAAGTTCAAGTCAAATAGTCGAAGAAGGGAAAGAGTAAGCCGAAGAAAAAGTGATAGAGTAGCTTGAAGTAGTATGGATGTGTTGATTCTTTAACCTATGAGCTCATCGTATTGTGAGCTGAAGTGGAGAGGACACTAGGATTTACAGGAGTGGTTGTCCATACATTCATACAAAGACACTTTGGCCGAGTGGTTAAGGCGTTAGCCTGCTAAGTTAATTCCCTTTGGGAGCGTGGGTTCAAATCCCACAGGTGTCGTTTTTTAATTTCTCGTTTCTGGATTGCACTGTGGGTGTGAGTGCATCTTCACATGCGCCATTTGAAACAAAATCATCGCAGGCTTCGTATCAAACTGGTTTTAATCAATATTTTACCAAAGTCGGAAATTAACAGTCAAGGATCAGCAATTCGACACAGCTCTCGAATTTTATTCAACGCATGTTGTTACATGTGATTCAATCGTTAGACAGGCAAAGAGTCAGTCTCATTTTATGGACAAATTCTAAGGACAAGTATTGACTCCCTTATCCCAAAGAGTTCCAACACTCCCTCCCAAAGTATCACTGAACCACCACAACCAAATACCTGCTACAGCCCCACATATCGTCCCTATCATACCAAATACTGAGATCTTTTGGGAGAACTTTGCACATTACTTCGGTAGGAGCGTACTTTCGTCAATCGGCGCAGACGGCGACTGGTACTACAGCCAATTGTAGTCCGATCCATCCAAGGTACTCGTTTCGTTATGGCAGTTCAGGCTTTTGAGCTCCGTCAATGGACATGAGTAAGAGATAATCATGTGGTTTACGTCAACTAAGGAAGAGCCAAACAAGCCAGTAGCCTACTTCCCTCATCTACCGAACAGTGTGTTTGGTGATGAGGTGTTCCAAACAATTAAGAAGATAGCTTCTGGGCACCCGAAGTGATCGGCTATCAATGTTCCCATTCATAACAACATGCCTCACTAATCGTTCTACGAGCCAACCAGCGAAGTTAAAAACCCTGGGGCTTTGCTAACTTTCTTTGCTTCCGATCCGGTATCTGGATCAATAAAGTTGAGAAGTGATGAGGTCTGAAAAATGATCGATTTTGGGATTCATGACGAATTTGAGTTTCCTATCGTCCATGGTTGTATAGCCAAGGGAGCGTTTGGCAATGGGAGAGCTTGAGGCAGCTTCCCCACTCATATTAAATCCCTATCCATGCTGCCCTTTTAACCAATCAATTCACCATCGAATTATATTCATTAACTTGTTTTGATGGAGTCGCCGGTGCTCGAGACAAGAGGCTACAGGTTCAAAGGCTTCTTCCTTCGCAGTGACAAGTAAAGTCTTTTCTTCAATGTAGCCTTGTTCGACTTGAGAAAATCGGGTCCGAGAAGGAGCACTTTGTGGCATAAGTTCACCGAACTTAGGTGCCTGCAGATGAGTTTGCGTTTCTCAAGAGCCTGAGCAAAGATGTTGTGCTCACACCCGTGGAGATCGTTAAGAATGTTGCTCTCCCGAGAATTCCCAATCAGAATCTCCATCTGCTAGTCTTTAGCTGTCCTGATGAAGGAGCGACCCTACGTAAGATCACTGCATACGTCAAGGAGTGCGTGGGATCAGACTATGGTCTTAATGAGGACAAATGCAAAAAGGTTATCCTGACCATGCTCAAGCAGCTGCAACAGTTGGGAGACAACCACCACGGAGATCTGCGCTTGGAGAACATCCTTTACTTCGAGAAAGACAATTCTCTTCGCTGGGTGAACTTCGCAGCAACTCACAGATCAGAGAGCCAAGAGGAACAAACGAAGCGAGATTTAAGTGACTTGGCAACGGCAACGGTCGACTTAGTGTCTGGAAGTCCTCAGGAACTCTCGAAGTTCAAGGGAAATTAAAAACTAATCAAGCTTTTAGAGGAATTTCAGCAGGAAACGACCATCGCTGGAATGATTACCAAGTTGGAAAAGTCCGAGTGGTTCAAGAAGGATGTGGATGAGGATGAGGATGAGGTCACAGACAATGATTCATTGGACCTCCCAGTCCAACTCGATGCAGACAATACCGGAAGAGATGATTCTGAAGATAACCCTGCCAGAGGGAATGACCCAAGAGTATCAGCAGAACCTCCAGACGCCAAGCCTTTAACAGAAAATCAACCGACTGCAAAAGTATTGAGCGTCATTCGAATCAATACTCGAAAACAAAATCCAAATAAGGAAAAGAGTTTCTTCTAAAAGTTTGCGAAAGAGTTCTACTATCGGGCGATGGGAAAGAAGATAAAGGTGGGTCCCAATGAATGGCACTACTCGAATGAAGGCCCAGATGTAAAAATATTGGATAATTCAGTTCTTAGTCACCACGGCCGACAAGTAAGGAAAAGAGGTGAGCACGCAAATGATATATACTCTCATCCGAGGCAGCGATGAAGAAGTATTGCACTTTCCGAATGTTCCGAACACCGATTTCGGAGACAAAGTCTTTTCCAAGCTCCAGGCCATAGAGAATAGGGTTGAGCCTCTAGAGAACGGTCAATGATAAAAGAATATTCAGACATAATCGATGACAGTCTTATAATCACTGGGGGAGTGGGTTGTACAGCCGGTGGAACTCCTCGATGATGTCACTTCTGATCGCGAGCAGTTGTTCCGTCAGAGCGCGTGAAGGTTCCCTGATGAACTATTCTTTGCTGCTGTCGATGAAATGGTTGTGCAACACCGCCCTCAAGCGATTGTCCATGCGTTGACGCGCCAGCTCTTTGATGTACTCCAGCAGCGCATGTGTGTAGCTCTTCAAATCTGGCTTGTGTTTTCGATAGAAAATTAAATTGTACTCCAGCTTGTGAGCAGGCGTCAGGTTTGGCGGTGCGAGCAATCCTTCCATAAACTGTCTGTTGGCCTGCTCTTCCCTTGGATTCAACAAACCTTTGTTCAGGAAATTGTTTCCAGTCGGCTCAAGCCTGTCGAGTTAGTAGTATGTTGTGTCGACAAGGCACCATGCAGCAACCTGCTCGCCCCAGAGAAACACCTTCTTGTTGGTGAATTGGATCATCACTGAGCGATCCTCTCCCAGTTCAACAGCGTCGATCACCTTGTTGATTTGCCGAGACTCTTTGTCTTATATATTGGCTGCAACAAGCTCAAAGATGTTCGTGATGAAGTAGAGCTTGTTACGAGAGACGCTGAAGACTTTGAGATCGCATGTTACGCTGATTGTGAGTATATCTCCGCTGCTATTGACTCTGAAGAGGTGAATTCGACCGAGGAAAAGTGGTAGCTCGGTTGCTTGACCCATGAGACCGAACGAGTAGAGATAACCCTCTGACGAATAGATGAGTAGAGTTTCCCTGTGCATACATAAGTGGTTCACCCGTCCAGAAATCGAAATCGAAGCGAGGATTTCTCGAAGTTCGTTACTCACAATATAAACCTTTAAGGTTGATTCGTTTTGAGGTGCCATCTTGTACTCGATCTCAACAGAGCGAGTTGGATCGATGAGGTAGGTGGTTGGGCTAGTGTCGAGGACTGGGAGCATTAGCTTCTGCTCAACAGTCACCTTGAAGGCTGGCTTCGCAGCAGAAGATAACTCCGAGGATTGGGACGGTCTCGGATCAGGTTTCGGTTGGACAGTCACTGTGGATCTCACTTCCAAGACTTGCACAGGAGGCTTTTCTTCAATCATGAGCGAAGCCTACTTTTGCTGTTTATTTGACGCGGTTGTTGGCTGAGGTTACGAAGTCGTGTCATTAATGATAGCTTCAACTCGACTCTTTGCTGCTTAGGCTTCGTCCTTCTTGACCAGAACCGATGGAATAATTCGCTTCTTTCCGCCATCTTTGATCGTTTTTTGTTCAGTGAACACAAATTCTTGAGGCTCTTGGTGACTTATTTTGTTTTCTTCTGCAAGCAACTTTTTTGCATAAGTATCTTCGACCGTTGCTCTTTCGTTCCTCACTTCCCCGAACTTATAGATCTTGAATTCGTTCTGAGTCGAAGCGAAGGATCTCATTGACCCGTATACATTTTCTAGATGGGCTCTCTTTTCCTCGTTGTTTAATCTTCTTCCGAATGAACCCTCATCAATCAGCATCGTTACCAGATAACGTTTGAATGTTGAGGCAAAGAGAACCCGCCCATCGTCACTCCATTCGATGTCTTCAATCAGTTCATTTTCGTCTTTGTGCGATTTTAGCAAGAAAAATGGTTGCTTAGAGTAAAATCTCTCGCCGATGCCCCAAACACTGATGCTGCCGTCGTTGTCACCCATTGCAAATACATTTATGGGTTCGGTGTTGTTGTACAAGTACAGGATCGGACTGAATTTGACGCAATTGATGCTTGAAAATGGACCCGTGAATACACATCTCGCAGAAAAGTTATTGTTTCGATTGAGGGCAACTACAAGTGGAACGGTTCGGTCGTCCAGAGCAGGAACCAAGAGATACCGGAAATCGGGGGACCAGTCTATCTTCCGATCTTCACGCTTGGCTACTGAACTCAATGGCTTTTGTGGATTGAGATTGAGGTTGATTGTCTGGGATCGTTCCCAACTTGCACACTTATACACGACCACTTCGTTGTTAGACATAAGGGAGGCGAGATGCTTGTCAAACGGATCCCACACCAGCCCGAGTACTTTAACTTCGTTCTTTAGTTCCTTAATCTTTTCATCAGACTCAAGGCTTCTGACGAAGATACTCAGGGAAGTGTTAATGCCTGCTACGGCGTACTTCAGAGAATTCGGGCACCAAGTGAATGCTGTCACTTCATAAAGCACATCTGGATGCTCTTTAAAGCGACTGAACATGCCTCCTTGGTACTGCCAGACTGTTACCTTATCCCACCCAAGGGCTAGATATTGACCATTCGGGCTCCATTCTATAAAGTTCTGGCGGTTGCTCATTAACTTATGCACCTGAACTTGCCGATAGTTGATATGGTTCTCGGTAGCAGAGAAAGAGACTACTTTCACAAGGTCGTTTTCGTTGCCGCTACCGAAGACCAGCATGCTTCCGCAGACTGACAAGGTCTTGATTACTTCTTTGTGGAAAGGGAAAAGCTCATATTTCACATGAACCGTTGGACTGGATCTCTTTGCTAATGGTTGATCGCCACTAACACTGGGTAATGCTGTTGTTGGCGAGACGTCAGTGCTTGGCCGATCTTTCGATGAACTCGTTGCCTCTTGATTTTGTGTTGGAGACTGCATTATAATGTGTTTCGACTCTGAGCGAAGCCGCCTAATTGAATTCAATCAGAGACTCGCTTTAGAGGTTCTTTATTGTTGAAGTGGAAAATGATTCGGCTTCGAGCGGAATATATCTGGTCATTACATTTGAAATGAACTATTAGTTCGGTATGCAGGGACAGACAACTGAGGCGCTACTCCGATAAAATACGGCTCTCCGAGAGAGGGTAACACTTCTGGAGGAGCAGCTGGAATCGTCACATTCGGACGAAGAACAGTTACGGCTCAAGCTAGAAGAAATCAATTCCACGCGAAACTATATCACTGATCAGCTGGGCCAACTAACCCGCGACTACGATGAAAAGGCGAAACAGCTCGAGAATAAAGTTGATCGCTTGACGAAGCTTAACGACAAGCTTCTGAAAGAGAACGCAGCCTATCGATAGGAACAACAGTTGTGGGAATCCAGGTTCGTGGAAAAGGAACGCTTGTTAGTTGGGCTGCTGGGCCAACAACAAGATGTCTTACCAACCATAGTAATTTAGCCGAGAATCGAGAGACCAATCTTGGTATAAAGTCAGGTTGACAAGTCCGAGCGAAGTATAAGACACAACAAATCACCATTGCAGCGAAGTATTGACCAGCAGCTCGAAGATGAACCTGTTGGGGTTGAACAACACCAAATAGAAACACTTCTTACATAAGCAAAACCCGAGGTCGTAAAAGCATTTAGCTGTGATAACTTCAATGTTGCCCACGAAAACACCAGCGAAGCAACAAAGGCGATCACCCAAACAACCAACATCAATAGAGCTGGGGAGCGGGACGAGACCTTCAGCTAAAGAGCATAAAAAAGGGGCCCCTAAATGGCAGATCTTGAGGCTATCTAAGATAACCTGACTCGTGACGATAGGCAACCGACTAATCTTAGCAAGTCTTCTTATCCAGCTCAGGCAGAGCCTGCTGTAACAGTTGATCCAATGAGTGAGCACCATGAAGACTCAACTCAGTTGCAGACGAATCAACCACAAACCCATCAAGTCGAAGATTATAAGGCCCCGCCCCCTCCACCTCCACCAGCAGAACGACGTGGTCCTCCTCCAACTCGAACAAAATCTCGTATTAAGACAGCTGAAGCAGTCGCTTTGCAATTTTCAACCACATAAGCTGATATTACAAAGGCATTCAGTCCTACTCCTGAACCAGAGGTCAGAGTCAAAGTCAAAGAACCCCCCAAACTGGCCCAAGAGCCAATTTCAGTACAGGAGTCCAAACTGCCTCCTCCTCCGCCACCCATGAAACCAAAGAAAAGAATTTTAGCTGACCCAAAGGTCTTGAACTTTAATGAGCCAACCGAGCAACCACAGGAGAGATATTCGCTACCTCTACCAAATGTAGTCCATTCTCCGAAACCACCCGCACCAAATGTAGTCCATTCTCCGGAACCACCAGCTCAAAGCCCTCAATTGCTCAATACCGAGTTAGATGACCATTTCCAGCTCCACCAATAGGATAACTTTGCCAGCTAAGAGCAGCAGCAGCAGATTAATGCAGAGGCTTTTTTTGCTGGTATCGCTCACTCTGAAATATCTGAGATTCCGCATAACGATGACATCACTGCGACACACTACTTTGTCCCTGGACATCAGGTTCCTTCCGATTTCCCGGTTCAAGACTCGTTTGCTACTGATGATGATCACAGCCGAAGTATGACAGAGTCTGTCAACTTCTTCGATACTTTGGGGAAGGCACCCGCCAACACGTCTTTTAAACCGGAAGAAAAGAAACCAAGACGCTCGAAACAGCTGAAGGTGATGAACCCTTCGGCCTTCAACTGATACACCATACCATCAATTATAATTTTGTTTGCGGTGCTAATGAACTTCCGAGGGTTCATGGGCTTCGCTGGCAAAGCTTGGCAGTACGCCCGCCCAACAATAAACCTGACTAAGGCCCCAAGAAAGATGAATGCTGGACGGCTAGGCAAACTAACAGGGATGTAAGGGCTGTAGCTTACTTAGGGAGACGGCGCTGCAGTTGATCAAGGCTTCCGGACTACCAACCAATTTGTAGATCGCTAATCTGCGCGAACGTCTTCTTCGGAAGCTCTGTGAGACTCCCGAATCTGACAGCTTGCTAAGTACATATTTCACTAACAATAGCAGACGAAGGTAAGGAAGGAATACTTGGGGGAGATCGCCAGACGAGGCTCCCTTCTCATTGCCACATGAGTAACTTAGAAGTAGGCTCCTTGTCGCCCATGTCGATATTGCACCAGAATCAAATCACACTAAAGCGCATAACTGGATGATCAATCGGCTTTATGAGACAAATTGTATATCAGAATCTCTTTGGAATCAGTATTGGCCAGTAGCCAGGCGATATAAAAGCAGCTTCTTCGTCTAACATTCATAATACACTTTCACCATATGATATTCAAAAAGGGACCCAAGACTGATGGCGATAAGAACGCGGGCGAAAAAGTGAGCGCTGCCAAGCTACGCTTGCAAAGCGATCTTGCAGAATACAAGGCCGATGAAATCAAGAGTGTCCAGATTCAATTCCCCAACGAAAAGAACATCACTGAGATGGTCATCCTAGTCTCACCTACCAACGAGACCCTTTATCACGGAGGAACTTACCGATTTACGCTGGACTTCCCACCAGAGTACCCAAACAAGCCACCAAAGCTTCTACTGAAGCACACTATCTTCCACCCAAACATCGATGTGGAGGGGCATGTTTGTTTGCCTCTCGTACGCGATGATTGGAAACCTGTAAATACTCTTTACGACATCGTCTGCGGTCTTATCTATCTGTTTGGTT
>ERZ724508.1631-NODE-1631-length-12926-cov-5.186932_pt1 | contig 12926 bp, 9 predicted proteins | sample MGYA00376041_ERZ724508 | MGnify/ENA primary metagenome ERZ724508 (study PRJEB28724, sample SAMN07190887) | wastewater metagenome | isolation source: effluent of sewage treatment plant in Hong Hong | place: USA: Christiansburg, Virginia | collected 2016-03-01 ...
ATTTTTCAATATTTTACTTTATTTTATCATGTGTTCATAATATGACAATTATTTTGAAATAAAAAATGATAAAAATAAGTCTATATAATCAAAATGAATAAATCACTGACCGGCACAACGAACATTTTATTGCCCTCCAGTATTTTGACCCCCAGTAGGACTTGGATTTAAATCTTATTCCTTGAAATTTTGAAGGATTTTAATTCTTGATTTTTCTTTGCTCTCGGATGTTACGGTGGTTGATTGATTTTTCTATTTTGATAGGATTTGTTTTAATTTTTATATATCTTATTTGCTAAAAGAATTATTTGAAGGATATTTTATTTTGAATTCTATTATTAAGTTTCCATATTTTTTACTATTTTTGTAAAATGGCATTCCCATTCCTTTTATCATCTTTGATGAGTTATCTGATAAAACTTAACCTGGATTTGTTTACAGCCAATATTTATTTCCATCCAAATGTTTTATTTCTAAACAGAACCCTGTCAAAGCTTAGAGAAGAGATATAGTCTTTGTTATATAAAGATCAGCTCCTCTTCTTTAAAAAATACTATGCCTGGCTAATTTTTGTTTGATATGGACATCACCAGCCATTTTTTTTGGATGTTAATTACCTTATCCTTCCATTATTAGGTCTTACTCTGATGGGAATCCTGGCTATACATCAACTGTAATTTATCGAGATTGTTTCATTACTTTTTTGCCATTACATTTTTGGCACTTATCCGATTATTTATATTTTTACCCATTTCCTTTGCATTCAAAGCATACTTACATTGATTGAGCGAACATGCCTGGACCCAAAGGAACTCTTTTAACTGTTGTGCCTGCTCCATTGCATCTCACGCATTTCTAAACATTTTTAGCCCCTTTTCCTTGGCAAGGCGAGCATATCTGATCTCTGTAGAATTGAACTTTTTTCTTTATTCCTCTGTAAAGCTATTAAAGTGTTATTTAGATCTAGAGTACAATAGATTCAACAACACTGTTGCGAGCGGCCCCTCCCCTAAACATATTAAAGATATCATTCATATTGGAATTTCCCGGATTAAAACCCATATCATCAGTGTCATGCCCACTATCATAAAGCCTTCTCTTGTCAGGATTGGATAAAACATCATAAGCTTTAGCGATAGTCTTAAATTTTTAAGGATCTCCTCCTTTATCAGGATGTTCCTTCAAGGCTAATTTTCGAAATGCTGATTTTATTTAATCTGAACTGGCTGATTTCTGAACCCCAAGAATATTGTAGTACTAATTATTATTCGCCATTAAATAGATAGATCTTGAGACCAGAGAGTTGATTTTGCCTAACTCTAAACCTAGCTTTATCATACAAACTATCAATATTAAAATTCCATAAATAAAAATAAATAAAAATAAATATATGTTCTTGTCTAATGATTTCTTATCGATATCAAAAATATTTTCCAACTTCTATCATAATTTGGTGCATCAAATACCTTCAATTATGATTAAATACATCTGATTAACATGAAATTCGATGTTTTAAATATAGTTTCTACTTATTGAGGGAATGGAAAGAGAATTATATATTTCCTTTTTACTTTTTCTTATTAATCATGTACCATTTAGAAATTGGATGTTTTATATGTTCGCCTAAATCAGGAAATAATAAAAAAATAACAATGGAAATAGGAGGGCATGATAGCCGTATATACAATAGCCAATAACTTTTAGTACCTTGTCCGAACTGTAATCGTAGATTTCCAGTAAACAACATATAAATACACGAAGCATACTGCGCAAGAAATTTTAGAAAATGTGATATGTGCGGGGTCATGATCGATAAAAATTCCATTGATGAACATCAAGTAATCATTATTTTTACAATAGAAAGATGCTCACTCTTTGAAGGCGTGTTAGTTTTGTGGTAAAGAATGTATGGGGAGATAACTCGACATCCATATATAAAAATGTATAGCCAAACCATAATTATGTATGTATTGTTCGAAGCCTTGTCCGAAGGGTCAGTTAAAAAATCATTAGTAAACTTGCGGTGCTAGAACTAAATAATGTCAAATTTGCAAAAAAATGATTACAATAAAATAATATTCCGGTCATCAATAAAGGTGTCAAAATAGGAGAGCAAGACGGTAGAATTCTCAATAGTAGCGAGTTCAACCCACTCAAGCACAAAATCAAAGATAGTTAATCCGACAAAATAGTGAAAATCAGTTAAACATCGGCCCAAAAAGAAAATAATCAGTAAATGAGGGATAGAAATAAATAAAGAGAAAATCAGGGCCAAAGAAAAATAGAATATAGAGATAGCAAATAAAACCACAAGTTAGCCCTATACCTATATCGATTCAAATAACCCTGAACAAAAACAAAGGAGAGAACAAGAGCAGTCCTTTTTGGAGTGGAAATGCGAACACAGGGTCAAATGGAAACATAAATAAATAGAATAAATGAAGATGTATTATTTATTGATAAATACCTTGGATATATATAACAAAGATATTATTAATACTTATTTAGTTTTAGAATTTCTGAAAAAGCTTATATTTATATTCGAAAAGAGTATGTCTGAAGTTTAGGTGGTGGAAGATTAATAGAGAGATACATGTATGGTATTATAAAAATTTTGTTCATTACGTTGGTGTTATTATAAAACGATATATCCGAAAGATGGCTATCGTTTTCATTTTAAGGGAGCAGACTTTACATAGGAAAACAAAGTAAATTTCTCAAGTAACATTGTTTAAACAATGAAATATCCCTTTTGGGTGGGAGCTATCTTAATCCAATTTTTAAGAATACCGAATATTTATTTTTGCATAATAGCCCTATTGTTTAGTAGGAATGAAATAACCTCTGTAAGTCCGTATTCGGCTTGGGCACCTTGGCTTATTGTATTATCCATCACGGTTTTGAGAGAGTGGTATGAAGATTATCAAAGAAGCAAATCAGATAAAGAAACTAATGAAGGTAAGACGTGTGTGATGAGGGGAGGATAAAGACGTTAAGTTAAATGGAGTTAAGTTATTGTTGGTGATATTGTTTATACATAGAAATAAGAAATTTTCCCAGCTGATCTTATCCTTATATCTTCTTCAGGGGAGGGAGGAACGGCTTTTATTGAAACTGCTTCCTTGGATGGTTAGAAAAATCTAAAAATAAGAAATGGTTTTAAATAATTAATTTCTTTTAACTCAGATTAAAAAATCAGTAAATTATCAGGATAGTTCATTGGACCTAATCCTAACAGGTAATTACATAAACTTTCAGCTCAGTTACTAATTTAGAATTTAGACAAAAAATAGGCAATTCAAATAGATGGGGATAGGCAGCTGCTATATAGAGGAACTAGATTAAAAAATACAAATTGGATATATGGATTAGTTATCTACACAGGTTGTAATTCAAAAATAATGTCAAACTCAGCATCTAATAGAGCAAAAATGTCTCAAATATAAAATAAAGTAAATAATATTTTAGTATTCATATTTGTTTTTCAAATTTTCCTTTGCATTATTGTTGGTTTCGGCTATTTCAGATTCAGATCTCAAAATTAGAAAAAATATAATTATATCGATTGGCCAACAAAGTTTAGTATAAAATTTGATTCTTTCTTAACTTTCCTTTCTCAATTGACACTGATCAGTGCAATGATTCCTATCTCGTTGCTAGTATCAATAGAAATGGTGAAATTCTTTCAAAAGTATTTCATAGAGAAAGATAAATTAATGTTCTCTAATTATAGAAATAAAGGAGTCTAAGTTAAATCTGCATCATTAAATTAAGAACTTGGTCAAATTTAATATGTATTCACTGATAAAACTGGTACTCTCACTATGAACATCATGGAGTTTAAAATAGCTGTTATTGCTAATCAACTGTTTGGAGATTTATCTCTAATTGATCGAGATCGGAATCCAGATCAGAAGGGAACTCAAGTTAATTAAGGCAAATTTTCATACTTTAAAGACGATAAACTCAAACAAATGCTAGATATAGGCACGGGTGATCGACAACTAGACTATCCTATCATTGTCAAAGATACCTCAGGAGGAAATTAATTAAAGCTGTCCACTCTTAAATAAGTTGGGAACTAATTTATGAAAGCACTTTCACTTGCTCATCAAGTTATGCCCGAAGTAGATAAGAATGGAAAAAAGATCTATCAAGGACCATCACCAGACTAGATTACTCTTGTAGATGGAGCCAAATAAATTGGTTATTAATTTATAAGATCTACAAAATCATAATCAGTTGTCAAAATAAATGGAAAAAACACATCATTCGAATTGTTTGAATCATTTTAGTTCAATTCTGATAGAAAAAGAATGTCTGTTATTATAAAATAAAAAGGGGTTATGAAATTGTACATGAAGGGAGCTGACTCTATTGTGCTTAAATATACTGCAAAAGATAATAGACTCAAGTTAGAAAGCTAATTATAAAGATTTTCAATAATAGGACTAAGAACATTATTAGTTGGGATGAAAACTGTCAGTTAGTCTGAATATAGCAACTTCAAAAAAGCAAGACAAGAATTAAAGAAATTATCTAGTGTTGCTTTGAGAGAAGAAAAATAGAATGAATTAATTAGTAAACTAGAGGAAGGGGTCTATATAATAGGTGCTACTGCTGTCCTGGATCGATTACAAGAATAAGTACCAGAGACTATTCGAGATCTTATTCGAGCAAGTAAATCATATTTTATATATAGAAATTAAGGTTTGGATGTTAACTGGAGATAAAATGGAGACAGCCTAAAATATTGCCAGAAGTTGTCATCTGATCCAAAGCGAATTTCATGTTCTAAAATTTAAGGGCTAAAAAGATACAAATTAACAACAAATAGTTAAACAACTCAAATAACTTGTGGCAAAATCTTAAGAATTAACCAATTCGAAAACGAAGAAAGGACTATTAATTGATGGTAATGATCTCACACATATTCTGATATCGAATGATGCTTCAGCATAATTAGCAAATCTGGCAAAAAGTTGCTAGGCTGTTGTGTGTTGCAGGCTACTACCAAGTCAAAAAGCTGATGTTGTCAAGCTTGTTCGCAATAATCTGAAAAAAATAACTTTGGCAATTGGTGATGGAGCGAACGATGTACCAATGATAAAATAGGCACACATAGGTATTGGTTTATTCGGTGAGTAAGGAATGGGAGCAGTAAATTCAAGTGACTATGCTTTACCCTAGTTTAGGATGTTATGGAGATTATTATTAGTGCATGGTAGGTGGAATTATATTCGAATCAGCTAGATGATATTGTACTTTTTCTATAAGAACATGTTATACGCATTGCCACAGTTCTTCAATGCATTTTATTCTGGATTTTCAGCTCAGACAATATTTGATGATTATTATATGACACTGTTCAATTTTGGCTTCACCAGTATCCCCTTGATAATTAGGGCAGTTTTCGAACAAGATGTGAATTATATAGTTAAAATTGATGAAGAAAAAGCTTAAGATATTGAGCAAGCCCCTACAATAAAAACTTTAATCAAACAGTAAAAGAGTTTACCTTCAACATACAAAACCAACAAATATTTATACCGATTATTTCCAAAAATATATTTTATCGGTCAAGAAAACTGCATTTTTAATAAAGAAAATTATTTTTCTTGGATGTGCGAGGCCTTTTTAGAATCCTTGATCATATTTATCGTTTCCATCTCCATTATAGGATAAAATTCTGTGAACGATACAGGAATAAATTCAGATTATTGGCTAGTCAGTCTCACCATATACACTTCAGTTATTTTTGTTGTGACTTTTAAACTTGGAACTCACACAAAATTCTGGTCCATCTTTTTACTTTTGGCTATTACAATCACTTCTATTGGATTCTATGTGCTACATATGTGGCTGACAAACTTTACTCTCACAAATAATATTTACGGTACTACTGTAGTTGCTTGGTCAAGTGTTAAGTGCTACCTTGTTGTGTTATTATGTGTATGTATTGTACTTTTGGTTGATGGCCTGGTCATATTCACAGATTACAACAGAGGAGGGTATGCTAGCAAAATGAGAGAAATAATAAATGACTCGAATATGTCAAAGAAATCATAGTATGCTCGTTATAGCATGACTTGGACTGATAATCTCACAACCCAATCTCAAAAAGTGTAAAATCGTCAAGAATACTAGAACAAAATGTTCAAAAATAGTAGTAATGCCGTATTTAAGAACTAGGCAGAGAAAAAATGATGATTTTAAAAATACTCTATTATTCATATTTCTAAAATTTATCTTATCATTTAAATAAATTATCACTATCAAATTCGTTGAAGATAAATTTATAGTTTTTTATCCTTTCTGTGAGGAAAATCAATAAGAAAATATTTCTTATGATATATTGATTTCTATATACGCTTGATATATCGAGTTTTTTTTAACAGTATTTTTAAAAAATTTAAGGATGAAAAATTATTTATAAAGTCCCTTCATTGATAAAAATGGTTAGTTAATATTTAAAATATGAGCAGAAATATATTAATTATTTAAAGAAACCAAATAGAGTTTCACAAGAAAATAAAAAATGAATGAAAAAGATTTTAAGGGCATATATAAATGGAAGTTTCTAATTCCTGGTTTGTATATAATAAGCTGGCTACTTATGATATTTGGTCCTTTGTTCTTTCCTTTCGGTTATCAAATTTACTGTATCATTATTGTCGTATACTCACTTTTAAAAACTTTAGGGCTCTCGTTCGGCACGCTCGTTGCAATGATCATGCAGACAAAGACATTGAGAATTTTACAATAAAGAAAGAAAGAAGCTTAAAAAATCAAAGCTTAAAATGGAATTTTAGTTCGTTAAACAAAGGTATATCATGCTATTATAATTCCCAGCTACAAGGAAGACTAAGAAGTCTTGATTTAAACTTTGGGTGTTTTAGCCCGTAATTAGTTTGCGAAGACTTAATTTATCATAATACTAGCAATGGAGGCTCATTAAAAAAATTCTGATTAAAAAGCTAAATTAATAATAAATAAATGTAAAGAAAAGTTTTTATTTATGGGCTTTACTCTACATGTTGTTAAATAAGGATAGTATAAAGGGAAAGCATCCAATGTGTCATGGTCAGCTGAGCACCTCTAGGAGACGATTCCATCAAAATTAAATATCAATCTAGATAATTTGATGGTGACTATTGTTGATGCTGATTCATGGATTCCAGTTGAATATTTTCAAAAAATAGAGATTGAACTTGAAAAGAAACCTTAAATCTTTCATCGAAGTATGTTCTGTGCTCCTCAAATTTATACAAGAAACCATCTTGATGTTCCTGTTTTCAATAGAACTTTTGATATTATGCATTCAATTGCTCATTTAGGGAATTTGGTTGGCTTACATTATTTATTTCCTTTGTCAAATTATTCTTTGAGTTATAATCTAGCAAAGAGAATTGAATGGTGGGACACCTGTGCCGATGCAATTGGAGAAGATTTCCATACTTGTCAAAAATGTTATTGGAAATTATAAAAATAAACTTTTGTAACAGTTCCTATCTTTATTCCATGTAATCAGGTATCTTTGTTCACTGGTGAAGGGTATATCAGTGATCTTAAGGCTAGATTTTGGCAAGCCGAGAGACATACACTTGGAGTTAGTGATGTAGCATATAGTTGGAATATGTTATTCAAAACTCCTTTCAGAATTAGAAATTTTATTCTAACAATTCTAGTTACTGAAGTTTATGCAATGGCGGCAGTTATTCCCTGGGCCTTGCTTGCACTTGGAATCCAATACAAGCTTGTGAATAACCCAGACATACATTTTTTCCCGATGTGGGTTGTTGACTTTTTGTTGAATATTACCCCTATCTTCACAGGAAGTTCTTATGTGTTCTATGAAGTATGGAAAAGAAAAGCCAATAAGTAAGTTTGGAAGCAACAAAACGATAAATTATGGAGAGTAATAGAATATCCATTAAATTTTATGGTTGCTTTGTTTGGAATGAGTGTACCTGCTTTTCTTATGGCATCTTTTGCAGTGCTTTGCCAGCCTACTTAATATAGAGTTGCTGAAAAGCGTCTTGATAAAAATAAACCAATAGAAATAGACCAGAATCGACCAATAGTAAGTGAGAATAGATTACAATCTCCAAAAATTAATATTTAAAATGAAGAAATAGTAAAAGTAAAAAATGAAGCGTAGATTCAAGATCAAGATAATATAAATTTGAAAAAACTCTCGAGTTACTAAAATTTGAGATAGACAATTAAGTCTCCATCATTAGGATAATAACTAGATGACATATAGATGTCGTAGGAAGTATCATAGAAAAAATAGCCTTTGTCTTCATCAACGACAGAAAAAGGAAATATCGAAAGTGGGAAAAATTTTATTAATAATAAAAATCTTTGACTTAGTAAATATGATGTTTATTTATTATTATTTTCTATGAATATCATATGATATTATAAATTAATTGTCATAGTTGAATGCAAATAACTAGATCTTTAGATATAAAATAGGCGAAAAAAACAAGGAAGGGCTGGTTGGGTCACAAAGTAAAGCAAATCCATCTGAGGGATGATATACCCTGTGGATTATAATATTGCAATAGACACGATAATCAAGCCATTGGATTTAGTCCAGAAAAGCTGGTGGAGAGTAAATAGGCATAACAAAAAGCATATATTTACATGATCGACACAAGCACATTAATTTAGCAAACAGACATCATCTACAATTGCAATGAAATAAAAAATATAATATTTTTGCAATCCAGCATTGAGAAATTAAAGAAAAAGTATCAAAATTCTTATTCTTAGTAATCTTAACAAGTATAATGTATTTAAAAATTTCATTTAAGTCGAACTTGTTGGCGAAGGCCCTTCTTTATAAGATGATGCTGAGAATAAAATGCAAGATGAGACTAATTATAACGATATTAGAAACTATTGGATTTTTTCTGATGTCTATCATAAATAAATTAATCAAAGCTTAAAAAATAAACTATATTTGCTAGAAACTTAAGGCTAGCAAGTTACTGAGGAACAAAAATAATGGATAAATTTAATCAGTTGTGCTTAATGGTATCAGAATCATATATAATAATTAAAGTTCCCCCAAATGAGTATCAAAGTCCAAATTCTGACAACAAACGAATCATATTTAAAAAGACATAATAAAGCAGAAAATATAGTATAAGTAAAATCCTTAATTTAATTCCTGAAATAAAAAAATTCTAATTTGTTAGACTTTATTGGGTTTAGCCATAAATAAATGGAAATATAGTCACAGGGACAAAAATTAATATATTAATAGCATTTGCCGATAGCAGATGCAAAAAAGAAAATCAGAGAAGGTAAATTATTTTAAGGAAAGTTCATGAGTGAAAAAAGTTATTTCAAAATAGGGAAAACGATGTATAAGATAAAATTGGCTAACAACAGAGCATTTTTCGGAGATACTGTGGCGATATAACTTGATCCACAATAAAAATGGTAGAAAAGGACAATCAAGAGTTTGTAACTTTCATAATAAAAATAAAAATAAGCTAATATGATCAAAAACGAATAAGAATAAGAAAATTAGGAAAATTAAATAAACATAAACATCCAAAAAATATTAGATGATAATAAAAGTTTTCTACCCACAGGTAAAATAAAATCTGTTATAAAATCAAATTCTAAATAATATTGTGGGAGTGTCAATACTGAAAAAATAATAAAAGAGTCAGCAAGTGGATGGAAGATGTTTTAGTTTAAGCCTGCTGATGATCGATTTCCACTCTTTTATATCAGGACTTATAATGTATAATTTATTCTATCTTAGGTGATGGCGGTGTAGGGTAAAAGAATCCAAGTTGCTTATGATTATTGGCCTGCTTCTTCCACATATCCTTTATGTCATTTCGTGCGAGTAATAGGTAATATAGGAGATATGCGTACTGAAGGAGATGTTATTTTATTAGAACATAACGTATAAATCAAGGAATTTTCAAGAAAAGCTTACGAATGTCTCCCGAAATAAGGATCAGATTTTAAAATATCGAAATAAGAAGAAGCTTATCGACTAGACTTAAGACATCTCGATGTTGTGAGTATTGACCCCCCAGGTTGTAAAGATATAGACGATGCATTACATTGTATAAAATTGCCAAATGGAAATCTGTAGATAGGTGTACACATTGCTGATGTAAGTTTCTATGTTCGACCTGATACTGCTTTAGATCTATAAGCGAGAAATAGGTGTACAACTGTATATCTGGTGCATCGACGTACTGATATGTTACCAAAACTATTAACATAAAACTTGTGCTCTTTAAGGGCAAATGTTGATCGATTAGCATTTTCAACAATTTGGTAGATTGATAGTAATGCTAATATCATAAATACAAAGTACTGTAAAACTATAATTCGATCTAGAAATGCTTTCACTTATATGTAAGCACAGCAACTAATGTAATCAGATTCTAAAACAAATATAGCAGAGTCAATTCGAAACTTAAATATGGTGGCCAAAAAACTAAAGCAAAAGCGATTGAATGATGGAGCATTAACTTTAGCATCTACTCAAGTTAAAATAACTTTATAGGAATAAACGCATAGTGCGACTGATGTGCAGTTATATGAAATGGTATAGGCAAATTATTTGATCTAATAGTTTATGTTGCTAGCTAATATTGCAGTTGCTGAGAAAATTTATTAAAGATTTCCATCTATTAGTATTCTTCGTAGGCATACACCACCTAAAATTGGATAATTATAAGTTTTAAGATAAATTCTCTCCTTGTATAATTATGAACTCAAGTACTAGAATTCGAAGGCTTTAGCCAACTCCTTGGATAAAATAAAGAAAAATGGTGACCCTTTCTTTAACAAATTGATAAGGATACTCACAACTAGGTGCATGAATGAGGCTACTTATTTTTGTTCTGCTGATTTTGATCCTCAAGAATTTTATCATTACGGACTAGCTGCACCATTTTATACACATTTTACATCTCCCATTCGTAGATATGCTGATGTACTGGTGCACAGACTCTTGGCAGCTGCAATAGATTTATAGCCACTCCCAAACTTCATGAGTAATTATGTAATAAATTAGTAAATAAAATAAAAATGACAAAGATATGCGATAAAATGAATATGCGTAACAGAATGGCAAGATATGCTTCTCGTGCATCAAGTGACTATCATACATATCAATACTTCAAATAAAAAAAAGGATAGAAATAATCAGGAATAATCACTTCAATTTCAGAGACTAATATCACAGTAATGCTTATCAAGTATGGTTTATAATGCAAATATGAACTCTAATAGTCAGATTTATAAAAAACATTAAATATAAACAAGGGCCAAGGAATTTTTAACATCTGCTTCATTAACAATATAGAAAAGAAATTATTTGAGTATGTTGACTTGCTTGTGAAGGTTTAGATGCAAGGTTTCCACAAAAAAATTACAATTGATATTTTGTGATAAACTTTTTTTATGGGTCATCTTAATTAATGGCTTATTTATATATGTTGGTTGCCAATTTTATAAATATTATCAATTATAAATGCTGGAAGACTCCTAAGTCCTTATCAATGCCCCTGATGGGTTTGACACTCGTAAATAAATAATAATATAGCAATGTTCACATGGAATCCAGAACGAACTAGTCAAAAATTAACTCTTAGTGAAGACAATCTGAAATGTTCATCCAAAGATGGGAATGGGTTCAAAACAACCCTGGGTACTTAAATATTCACAGAGGGAGGTCGATATTACTTTTAGATTTTTATTAATAAAGGACAATTACTCAAAATCGGAGTGAGCAGACCCGACGTAACATTAGATGCTGCATTTTGTGACACAACTAGCGGATGGGGAATTTATAATGGTTAACTTCGACATAATAGTAATTCTACTGGAGCGAAATATGGGACACAGTTAAAATAAGGTGATATTATAGGAATTGCTTTAGATATGGTGGAAGGGACAATGGTTTACTATAGAAATGGGGAAAGTTGGGGACTCGCATATAAAGATGCTTAACTAAAAAAGGGAGAGCTAGTCGCAGCAGTTTCACCAATCTACCAAAATGACATCTTTACACTTCGTACTATGATTAAGTAAGATTGAAATTTTATTTAACAAGATTATAATTTTATTCAAAAGAGTAATAAAAAAGGTAATATTGCTAACTTATGAAAATTTGAGTTCGCTGATAAAGTTATAATTTAGTAATAAAATCATATTAATTAATCTGATGATAAAGATTCTGAAATTTAATATTTTTTTTTGTTTAACACAACAGAAATTATTATGATTGTTGAAATTTTCCATTATAATTCAAATTTTTCATATATTTAAGTTGTATGGCAGAAGTATTTGTGCCAAGTATTGTTTCATGGAACTCTTAGATAGAAAATTCACGTAAAAATGAGTCAACTGTGTGTATATACTATTGCCCAAAGCCGACAATAAATATCTGCCTGAAGTTTGAAAAAGAAGATCTTCTATTGATTACGCTATAAGAACTGATATTGAAATCGATAAAAAAGTTAAAATAGGAATATCTTATATAAGTGACATTAGTTAAATCAGCATATTCAATCTTTCCTGCCTCAAGAAACGGATCAAAAAAGGAAGGATATCCAGAATTGGATAAAAAGATTAAGCTTAGTCAAATTAGAATGAAGAGGTTCTATTTAGAGGAAATTAATAAATGTTTTTCACTCATCAGCACTGAGTTTAATTTGTAGAGAAAATATGGAATATAAAAATTAGCAAATAACTAACAGTTTTGTTGTAGTATTTTTAAAAAGCCTAAAGTATGATATATTTATTTACTTCTTTTTCTTACTCTAATTTCAATTAATATTTAATATAGAACAAAATTGAAGCAATAATTGTAATACTTAAAAACTCCTCATACATACTACATGTATGTATTATATGTACAAATGTTGAGTATAATT
>ERZ724508.1634-NODE-1634-length-12912-cov-3.376604_pt1 | contig 12912 bp, 8 predicted proteins | sample MGYA00376041_ERZ724508 | MGnify/ENA primary metagenome ERZ724508 (study PRJEB28724, sample SAMN07190887) | wastewater metagenome | isolation source: effluent of sewage treatment plant in Hong Hong | place: USA: Christiansburg, Virginia | collected 2016-03-01 ...
ATTTTCAAGTGGTTACTCTGATTTTAGGCTTTTGCTATTTTTTAATCCAATACTTCTGGATAATGGAATCTATTCTCCTTCAGATTTATTACTGTTTAGTGATTTTATTAACTACGATTTCTAATATTTTTTATCTTTGTTTTGTAAGAAGGAAGGGACTTTCACCCCCTCAAATCCTAGTTACATACTGCTGAATTTCATATCATTATTTTCAGTAACTCTACCTTTTTTCAAATTCATGCCATTCGCTTATCCTTGAGATGGAGATAGAAATTGAGAGGTAGATTAAATTTTAGAAGCTTTCCCAGAGAATTAGCTCTAGGGAGTCATCATTGAGCCTTTCATACCTATATGATTCCGATCAATAAATGTGGGAGAGGGCTTAAAAGCATAATTCTAAGCTTTTTGATATAAGAAGTTGCTATTGTTTGATATCAATGTTGGTGCATTGGATAATGCACTATTAACCTTGCTTAGTTTGCTCTACTCATTTTTACTATCAATATGCTTATTTAGGGCTGTTGGAGAAATAACAGGGACAACTGAAGGGACATAAGCTTGATAAGTCTTTGTGGGTTGGACGTAGGGAGCAAATGATTTAGGTAATGTCGTTGTATTAGTATGATTCGAAATTTGCTGGTCAGTCATTTATTAAATCAATTATAAGACAATTTAATTAAACAGTAGAAATTTCAGACTAGAAAAATTTATGGAATAAAATTATATTAAAAGTATAATCATTATGGAAGTCTTCAAAAATCCTTCATTTGAGTGAATTATTCTGGCTTCTGGACTGCCTCCATGATTTTATGTCTATACTTAACGTGCTTCCCGTAATTTTAGACTCTTGAGTTAAATATATGGCCTAAGCAATGCTTTCGCAGATATTCAGCTGAGATTATTCTCAAAACCTTTGAAAAAGGATTGTCTTAGCTATCTGTCCAAAGAGATCGAAGTTATTGAATTGTATTTATGCTATTTTTAAACTGGCCGATAAATAACTTAAAATCAGACAATTTGAGGTCATATTTAACTAAAACTTTCTTGACAAAAGCTTAGTTTTTCCTTGTAAAAGCTAAAATTGACTTACCATAGTTTTTAGGGACATTTTTGCTCTAACTTAGCTTATATTGCACTACAACTTATTGGTCATCAGAAGGTTAATATTATGATTCCTCCCGCTTTTACTTTTATTTAGGCATGCTCTTTGATTTTTTTTCCCTTTGCTGGTTTTTCATCTAATGGGGTCTTTTTTCATCTTTTTGAATCATATTTTTTTATTTTCCGCTAACCAAAGTAGAACCTTCAGATGATGAGGTTTTCCCAATTGTCTCATCAATTTGTTTAATGTACTGATCTGTCAAGATCATGTTAATCAATAATTTAGAATTAACTTCATATTGAATAGATAAAAGTTCGATCAGCTTTTAATACAAATTCACATTAGAAAGGACGTTATGGCTGGATTAAGGTTTGGAAAACGACTGATCATGTTGGTTGTCTTTCACAAGCTTTTAATTCTATTTTTTCATAGTAGAGTTGAGTAGAATGAGTAGATAATATGGCGAATTAAATAACATATAAATTTTAAAGTTAATGCAACATTCAAATTGTATCGTCATCTCTCCAAAAAAATATTTGCATAGACGACGCACAAGAATATTAAATTTTTATGTTTTTTCTCAAAAAAATATTTAATTTCCAAAGATAAAAAATTATGGGGTCTTTCATATGTGATCGGGAGTTTAAGATTATTTAATAGTTTCAAAATGACGACCTTTAACAACTAACTTTTAAAAGTTTCTGACATTGGGATGAATCTCTGCATTAGTAAAAATTATACTTTTGATTTTGGAAAGGAACTTATCATTATTGGCAATTTTTGCCTGGGCGTCTGATTTTATTTGATGAATATAAGAGGGTGGGTAAAAATCTTCTTCATACCTGTTCCTCAAGAAAAATTAAAAGTATCTATCACCATATCTTTACACTAATGGTCTTTTATAGTAAATTTAATTTAAAACACCCATTTTAGTCTGAAATTCTTCAGTTTGTTTTCCGACCCAGCCGTCATGATGAGTATTCCTTGTAAATTTTACTTCACTTTTTGCAGAATTTTTATTTTATTTGTGTCCTTTTGATTTTTGAAATGTAGTGCTTGGCTTATAGGAGTAGTTCGATTTAAAAATTTCTTCTCTTTGATCCTGATGCTGTGAAGATTTTTCAGAAGAATACCATTAAATTTTAGAGAAAAAATTGGAATTTTTTGATTAAATTTAATTTTATTTTTTCTTTATTTCAGGCGTTCCTGCTCGAACAGATAGTTTCCTTCCTTTATTCTTCTTATTATGTTATTTTATAAAATTTTAGACCCCTCCAACAGGCCTGTCCTTTTCTAAATTAAATTACTGGTCTCCCGTGGATTAATTTTTGAATATATTGATAGATTCAAATTGATTAATTGATTTAATGCCTGATTATTGAGTTGAGGTTCTCTTTTTGACCAATTTAAAGGATTTGGAATTCAAATTTTTATCAGGGTTTGTGTTCGCTGTTGTGGGTCGAAATTTAGTTGGGAAGAATGTGTCTGTGCTTTTTATATTCATAATTATAATGAAACCTAAAATTTTATTCTTATCACTTTAATGAATATGAATAAATAAACAACTATTCAATCAGATTTAGGGTACTTACAAATATCTTTTAGCCCATAACTGAATTGAGCTGATAAAATCGATTCGAAGAACTCGGTGTTAATAATTCTAAAATCACAAATTTGATCTATTTTCTTAGTTTAGTTTTCTTATGGCTCAACTTCTTCTTATTATTCTTATTCTCCCTATCGTTTTTTGATTTTCTTTTCTTTTAATTATACTTTCTAAATCACTTATTCTGTGATTCCAACTAAATATATAACTAAGTCTTTTTAGTAACTAATGCCTGCTGGAGTGGATTGCTATTGTTGATGTCTTAGCTTTTTCTATTATTTTTTCAAATAAAGTATTCTACTTATTTTTTGAATGGAAAAAAGCTACCCATGATCAATAGAAGGATAATCAATTATGAAAAAGTGACCAGCTTATAATTTTTAAAACATTTGACAAGTTTTTTACCCCAAATCAACGATTTTAATGTTTTAGGAATATGGGATAGCTTATGTCACTTCGAAGCTCTCTTTGATTTTATCTTCACCTTTTGTTTATTATTTAAGAAGATCAATAGGGAAAACAAATTTCTCATTGATCTCTGCTGATTATAAAAACATCTTTATAAATTCCTGTTCGCTTTTCGTATTAGAGATGTTATAAATTGTTTAAATATTACGAGAGGCTAATAAAATTTTAACCCCAAGCCTTCCACTCAGATAGATTTTATTACAAAATCTTGACATTCTTGATAACAAAACTAATTTTTAGGGTGTAAACTAGCCGCCAATAATAACATTGCTATTCTTAGTTCGAAGGGCAAATGCAATGAATTTCCACCAAGCTGAACCAAGAATATTGTCTCTCTTACCATAAGTGCAAACTCCACTTATTCTATTCACAAATCTGTCTTCTCTCACTATGATATCGATGATTGGCATTAATAATTGAAGCTGTCTATCAACTTAAGGCATCAGCATTTTATGTGTTACAATTGATTCTATCTTTTTTTGTTCTCCATTTTCTACTTTTTCAATAATTTTTATTTAGCCTGTCTCCATACCTTCGCAGGGTAGGAAACTTAAGTTTTATGTCAGATAAATTGATCCTTCATTTAAAGTTTCCTCTTATATTTTTGTTTTAAGATCAAAGAGCTCTTTATGCTCGAGAAACTAAATGGCAGGCTAAACAGCTTTCAAACATTCAAGTAGGAATTTGATGGAAAATTTTGAATTATAAACTCCTGTTTTAGGGCCATAAGATATGCCCACAATCAACAAGAGTGGCTGCTTTTAAATGATAAATTTGAGAGTATTTGTGAAACCCTCCCACGATTCCTGATCTAGTAGAGTGTTAAAATCAAAAGTTATTACTTTTTGTTATTATTATTACTTTTGCCCTTTTTTCTTTTTAGCTGGAGCTATTTTTTTCTTTGTCTTGTTTGCTTCTTGATTTTTCTTCTCCTCCTCTAACCTTATTTCTTATTATTTTTTCTTTTGCAGATACTATTCCAATTTTACTAAAGCTTCTTGAGAATTCTATTTCAGTTTTAAGTCATATTTTAATAAAATCTTTTTTCCTTAAATAGGAAATTACTCCACAGTTTTTAATCTTTAAAGGAAACTAAAATACTTTTAGCTATTGAAATTTTATTTTATGCTCGCCTTACAACTTTCAAAGCTGGCTTAGCTGTCGAAACCACTAAATTTTTATATTAAATTTTTAGCAACTCCTTTTTACAATTTGTTTCGATAATTATTTAACATTTAATTTTATTCATCTGCTCCCCACTTTTTCTTCTTCATTTTCTTCGCCCACTCTGCAATAATTTTAGTTCTTTCATCTTTTTTTGCTGCAAGTTATTGTTCAGTTTGAGTTTAAGAAGGTTATTCAAATGGGATCTACCACATCTACAGCTACTTTTTTGACTAGTCAGCAATGGTTCCCCCTAATAGATATCCTACATTTAGCAAAATTTGTTTCATTTTTGGAAATAAATCACTTTTTTGTGGTGGTCTTGTTGAAGACATCGATTTATAGTTTTGAACTCTTTTATCGAAACTTTCTTTTAAAATTGGATCCTTTACGTTCTCTATCATGTTACTTAATTTGGCTACTGACTGATTCCAGTGTCTTGATTAAAGTGGAATCTGAAGATTATCACAAATATCTTAATAGAGTTTCGAAAACCATTTATGTACTTGAGTATTATAGTACAGCTTTTAATTGAAGTTCATTTCTTAAAATAACTGCTCGGCAATTTTAGGATTCGAAACATCAGGCAATGGAGGAACGGGGTTCTTGACTTGGCTGATTATATCTTATAAGACTTCTTTAGTAAATATTTCTGTGGTTTTTTATTTTAGTGATAAATCTAATTCTTCCCTTTTATTTTTGAGTGTGTCTTCGATATAGGCGATTCCTTTTAGCTTAATCGGAAGGATTGGAGTTTTTGATTATGGTTGGCATAAAAGAGAGACTTCCTATACAAAAACTCCTGGAGTCTAAGAGAAAAAGCTAAAAGAAAAGATAACCTATTCCGCAGGTTTAATCACATTAGGTTGATAATGACAATAAAAGTTAGGTTTAGGATCTTTAATGGCATTGGGATTGATTTTAGGTAAATTTTTAAAGCTCCACTGGTAATATATAGCAGAAGTCCCTACATTCTTTACTTTTATATTTTTAACTTGCACATTTCTAATTTTTTCATAGAAATATAGTTATTGAACATCCACCGTTAAGTCAGGGTAACTTGATAATGATTCTTCTTGCTATTTTGTTCCCTGTTGTTGTTAATGCCTAAAACTATCATTGGCTATTGTCTTTTATTTACTTTTTGCTCTCTCTACTTATGTGACTGTATTAGCCATTTCATCCTGGTCTGCAACTCGTGACTATTGGTTGGGTGCCCTCGCTGACCCTGTCTTTCTCAGCTGAAATACTCGCTTGACTTTTGAGTTTTGCATGGTTATAAGTTATACTTTGTTATTAATGTATAGATTTAAATTCCAAAGGAATGAAAAATTTAATAATATAAATCAAATGTGATCCTTAGATTTAAGGAGATGAAATTATGAGTTGTCCTGGTTTTTTATCAAAGAGTAAGTGAAAGTATAATTGGAGTCAGATAGTTTCTTATTTATTTATTAAGTTGTGATCAAGAATTTGTAGTCTGTCTTGGTGTTTGATGACAAATAAACTTTTCCGATTACATCATTGAGTACGGATATTTTAATGAGCTTATTCTTGGTTTTATCATCCAGTTAAGGGCAGATGCCTATTCTTGAAATAAAATCCTGTTGTGTTAATGCAAAAAATATTTCATCCAACTCAGGAAAACACCAATAAATAGTGGTTTGAGTATCGTTCTATTGATTTTGGATCATTTTGACAAGATTTTTATATGGTTCAGTATCAAATGAGTAGTATTATGATATTTATGGATTTTATGATTCGCATGAGTTTGATATTTATCTTTTCTCTTTAATCCATCTAGGACTAATTTTTTATTTTTAGCTTTCTGATACAAATTGGTACCCATATCCGCTTTTCTTCATCTATCTCTCAATTTTATGTTACTCTTTTCTTTCATGCTTCGATATTATAAAAACTCCTTCATTTCTCACCATAGTAGATCTTTACACTTCCTTTTTATAAAGATACTGAACAGAGAATTAATTAGAAACACTATCTGGTAAATTTTATTCATTTGAAATGTATAACGCTATTTATAGACCATTGGAGATAATTTTATTTCGGAACAATTGTAAATTAGAGATAAAAATGTCTAGTGTGCTCATTACTAAATATTTTTAAGACTGTTTTAATTCTTTATTTTCAATTTAAGATAGAAATTCTTTGTATTAGCTCATATGGATAGGCAAATCATTGAGTATTAAATTTCTGTGCATATTTTTAACAAATTACTGATTTTTTATGGATACTTTTATCTATATTTTGGGATTTCTCTGTCTGAGGACAAGTAACACTTTCATTAAATGTATTTATTATTGTTTGTCCTTCAGTTAGGGTACGATGACGATATTTATTGTGTGAGAGTTAAGCCAATCAATTAAATAAGATACTTTTTTACTAATCTCATAATTTCTCATTGCCTTGATCTATTTTATTTAAGTACTGATAACTAACTATCTATAGTTATTTTATCTCCTGATCCGAACCCCTGACTTCTTCAGAAGGGCATTAAATTATTCCGTGCAAATTATCTAATTTTTTTATTCAAGCAGACCTATTTTCTTGTAAATATTGCCGTTTAGCTGTGATAGTTAGTATTTTTGGTATATCCAGGTCTTTTAGATAATTCCTTACACTGATTTAAATATATATTATTGAGTTCTATCCAAAAATACATACTAAATGTTATCCATATAAAAATTAGTACTTTATAAGCTCTACCAAAACAGTTGAGATGTCTCATATTTGACAAAATCATCAACGAAGAGTATCTAGCTCATGATTTTATGAAAAGAGGGCAACTTACCAATGAAATTGTATTTTTCTGTTTAGAGAGGTTGATCCATCCAAACATAAATGCAGGTTGATGCAATTAACCCATTTAATAATTATTTATTTAGTATTTATACGAACTTAGATGGAGTATTACTGATGATTAGTATCCCTTATGTCAACTTTGTAATATTTGTAAGACTATTCCCATCTATATCATTGTTTTATTTTCCTCTGTTCAAATTCACATATCTCTAAAGTATTCTACTGATCCAAAAACCTGAAGCGATAATCAGAAAGATGGTGAGAAATCTTAACAGTGTTATACAGTTTAATTTGATCATAATAGAAATTAATATTATACCAAATGATATAAAAATAAAATGATTAGCGCAATGTTTTAAACGAGCCAACCTAAACTATTCTCAATTAATCATAACAAGTTCATGAAAAGGATCATAAGAACAATAATTCACGCATAAATATCTTTCTGATCCTTTTACTCACCATTATTTTATTTGTTATTTCGTTTAGCACATTCTTTGAGTTTGATTTTGGTCAGACTGAAATTTAATCAGATTTAGAATAGCCTGGTGGATTTAATTCTACTACTGTTCATTCTGAAAGTTAGCTTGAATAGATTATCAAGCAAATGTCCACAAGGCCTCTTTAGAAATATGGATAAAAAAACATAAAAAAATTGAAACCAACAAAATAAGCTTACTTTGCATTCAGGCTGCATCAATAACCTAATAATCCGAATTATATAGAGGCATAAAGTTATTACTTCAATAAAAAATATCAAACATAATAATACTCTGCCAAACAACTACCTCTCTGCATAGTTTCGTCAGGAAGAAACGTTGTTTATCAAAATAGATATTAAAGGTACATAAATTCATTGGCGAGGCAACAGTACCACAATTTTAGAGTTGTCATTATTGATGATTAATCTTCAGATGGAAGTGTGGAAGCGATTAAAAAGTACCTTTAATTAAATTAAATGACCTAACTGAGGATGAGGACGACTATTGTTTCCAATTAAAAGAGAAAGTATGCTCTATATAATAGAGATTTAGCTATCATGCAGCATTGCTCCTCTGATTCCATAATTGTAGAGCTTGACACTGATGATGAGTTTATTGGCAGGCAAGTTCTCAAAACAATTAACGCTGTATACTCTAATGAACCAGAAGTTTGGGCCATGTATTCGAGCTATATTTATTGGTCACCCACTGCTGGATAGCCAACATAGGGAATTTCGGCAAAGATCCCAACAAAAATATTACAATAGGGGACATACAGGCTAACAACTGAGTGGTTTACTTCAGCAACACGCACTTTCCGTAGAAAACTTTATTAAAAAATAAACAAAGCTGATTTTAAAGATGAAGAGGGCAATTTCCATAAATGGACTTCTGATTTATTTGTGCATTACTCACTGATAGAGATGGCAGGTCTTCAACATTATAAGTACATACATGAAATATTCTATTATTATTATCTGGATCATAATTCTTTTGCTGCTTAATAGAAAGCTATTAGCAGATTAGATGCCCTCTCAATAAAAAGATACAAACTACTAAAGAGTCTTGAATAATAAGCGGAGAGGATATAAGATAGAGAGAATCAAGATTGGCTAAAAGAGTAAAAGCAAAGATTAATAGATAAACTAAAGAGGGAAAATAATTGATATTATATTATGATATTGATAGATAATCATTATAAAACAATCTAAGTAATCTCGAAGATGATGTTTTTAGTGCAAGTCTGATTTTAGCATATTGTGGAGCAAAATTTGTTAATTGTTTCGATCTCACATCTCTTATTAGGTTGACGGCAGCTACGGCAATTTATCGATAACATGGCAGGGACAATCTATCTTTTTGATTTGCCCACTTTCCAGATAAAATTATCGTGTGTATAGGAGGGAACGGTCACTTTATCATTCTAAATTTATAAATAGCCATTGGGTCCCAGCCCTTTAATCTTTACGGTTGACCCAAATGGATCTATAATTTTCTTCAATCTAATCTTCTCGCAGTTCTCAGTTTTTATATGATATTTCAGAGATTTGAATTCTTATTTTTATAGCTATTCCTTGATAATGTTCCTTTATGTCTCGGGCATTTATTACATTTCTGAATCTTACTCTCTATTATCAATTTTCTATCTAATTTACGATATTTCTAAAATATTTGCAGTCAATGGGATTTTTTAATTCTATCCCTCCAAAACTTGGTGCATCAGCTCTTCCTCGTTTTTTGGTTAACTACTTAATAGTAACATTGTTTTTGCATTCAGAAATTATTCGCTAAAATTCTCAATCTAAGATCCTTAGTTTTTTTATTCTTCTTTTGGATCTTAGGCCTCTATTTATTTTTAATCGACCCACAATGACTCCTTTTTAGATTTTTATTTTTATTCCTCTTGTTATTATTGCTATTATTGCTCCAAGTGAATATCTTTTAGTATTTGTTAGGTAGCTTCCCAATTGCTCTATGATTTTTAGTTCGATCTCTATTCTTCTTATGCTTCCTCCTATATTTGATCATTTCGATCTATGCCTCTCATTCTTTATGCATTTCTGGACAATTTTTTGTCTTAGCATAGAAAATTTTTCGATCTCTCAGGTATATCTGTGAACATGATGTTAAAATCAAATTTCTCTTTATCAAAATAATGTGTGAGATATTCAGGTAAGGGTTAGCTTTTCTTTGAAACTATCACTCTTTTTTCTGATTCCTATGGAAATTGGGTTGGTTTTAGGCCCGTTTCAGGGTAGTTAATTATTTAGTCCCAAGACATGGATTGGCCTTAATTGTTAAGTGTCTCTAAATATTATATATAAGATATAAAACTGTGATAGAGAGTATAAGAAATATTTTTATTACTATATAGGCATCATTTACGTAGCCTGGAAGAGTGTAGCCCAGGTACGTAAATATTGTTCATCCGAAAGAGCGATTTTTATAAACTTTTTGATGATTTGAATGCCTATCCTTCAGGGTTTTATCGTTTTTTGCTTTTCTCTGCATTGGATAATATTTGGTATTTCGAGATATTTGTAATTGATTGGGGTCTCTTCTTTATTGTGTATTCCGGCCTATTGAAAAGTTTCGTTTCAGTCTATTTCCTGATTTGCTTTAAATCTATTGTTTAGTAATTATTTCTTTATCCCTTTGGTAAACTTACTTTACTCATTTGAATACTTGTAGCAGTCCGAGCTGTTTTTGAGGGATTGTACTGGGGATCGCTATCAGTTTGCTCGCCATTTTGCCAATATCCTTTGTACATACATGAATCCCCGTCAAATAATTCTCCATATCCATTTCTATAATCATTTTAAAAGTTCCCTCTATAAATCCAACCATTTTCCCATTGATAAACCCCGTATCCTGACTTCTTATCAGTCGAATAGTGGCCTTGATAGTTTTAAGAATATTATTGATTGCTTGCACTCCACATTCCATATCCACTTCTTAGACCTTGTTTAAAATCCCCTTTATAATAGCTCCCATCGCTCCATTAATATTAACCAAATCCTTATGGAAGACCATTCACATACTCTCCCTTATAATAGTCTCCATTTCCATAATGTTAAGTTCCAAGTCCATGCTTCAGTCTATTCTTAAAAGTTCCTTTATATAAATCACCTAAATAAAAAGCTTAATACCATTATTTTTTTGGTGAACACCTTATCCGTCAGGAAGACCTCCCCACCAATCGCCTTGGTAATATTATGTATTTTTTACTGGTTCTTTTGACTTGTTATTAAGACTAAACCAAAAAAATTGCCCTTTTCCATGTTTTTTATTATTTAAGAATTGACCAATATACAAATTTCCATTTGAATAGATTTAAATTCCACACCCAGTTCTATCATTGTCTATGAACTCTCCTTCGTAAAGCTTCCCTTCTTTATAGACACAGATTCCTATTCCAGATTTTTTCTTTTTGTCCACTTGGCCAAAGTATATCTTCCCATCATGCTTTATCAATTTGAGATTATTTGAATCTAATAAAGTATTCAGGGTGAAGAGCTCTTGAGGGAAAAGCCTGTAAGTTGTAAAATAATCGCATAGCTACTGCTGAGACATCTCCCAGATTTTTTACATTATTCTTTGCTTTTAACTGGAATGCACTCGAAGCATTTCAACATTAAGTCTTTTATTCTATATTTATTGAATGTTATTCTGCTTAGAAAAAGATAATTAAATTTCTGGGCCCTTCACAACTTTTTTGCTCCTCATAATAAATTTATCTATTGTAATGCTTGAAACTATTCAATAATACAATCACTGAAATAATATGAAAAAAGTTAATCAATTCAAAATTCATTTTTTTTTCATCATTTTCTTTTTTTATTTCTTAGGAATCTTATCCTTTCGTTTTTCTCTTTTCTATTCTTTTACTTTATGTTTCCTTTCCAGTTTTGAAAGACCTTCGTATTTTTGCTTTCCTCCTTACTTTTTTTATTTAACATTCTATCCGTCTGTTTACTTCTATTCATTTTACGAAGATGATGAGGAATCACTATCAGAATCATCAGATTTCTCATTCTAATTTTATTTTATACTTTGTATTTTGGTATCAGGCTCTAGTTTGATATCTGTGATTGTCTGATGGGCAATTTTATTATCATATATTTGCTTTTCAACTTGAGCAAGTGGAATACTAGATAGATTTTGATGAATTTTGATTTTGTCAAAAGCCATATCATTAATTTTCTACCCATCATATTGTTCTATCAAATCCTATAGTATTTAGATCTATTTTCCCTTTGAAATATCGAGACTGACAATAAATTGAAACACTTGAAGTTCAGTAAAGACCTTCACTCCTTTTTTGTTGAAGAAATCATTTATATTTTTTATATCTCTTTGCAAGAAATTCAATGCTTGAGGATGGTCTTTTTCAATTGATTGGGAAACATCAATCATATGGATTTTATTTTCATAGTAAAGCAAATTGTATTAACTTAAATCTGCGTGAATTAGTTTGCATTCTTGATAGAGGAGTCTCATAGTTGACAACATCTCCAAATAAATCGAAGAAAATTATTCGGGTGATTTTTATATTTACTTTAATTTTGGCGCAGGGATACCATCTTTACCAATAAAATCCATTACTAAGACATTGGTCTTGACTAATAAAGGGACAGGACAGGGAATGATGCCTTAGATTCTATTTAAATTTCTCAATTATTTTTAAGCCCACATTTTCACCATCTTACGTGGATTGGTGGAGCAATATCCTCTTCTAAATCTAAATTAGCCCTGGACATATCTCTAACGATCCTTAAAAACAAGAATCGAAGTTTTATATATTTTAATCGCATATTATTTCTTCCCTTATTAACTATTCTTTACTCCATAGTAAACATTAGCCTATTTACCAGTGGAAATGCAGCCATTAATTTCAGTAAATGTGCCATTAGTAATTAGTTTTTTTAGTATGTTGATGGTCCTTGGGTCGAGGACTTGCTCTACAGTCGCCCTTTGCACTTTATCTTTATTCTTTTTCTATTTTACCATTTCTTGATTTTCGCAGGCTTGCATTTTGCTTAAGCACATTTTCTGATCTAATTTTGTGAACTGATTTTCGTGATAAACTTTATGAGAATTTTGATTTTGGAAAATAGCACCATCTGCTTTCATTTATATTTCATCATATTCATTATCTGATGAGCTATCCTCGGAATATTCCTCATTATAGTTATACTAATTTGTTTTGATTTCATTTGGATCAAATTCATCCGCATTTAAGCTGATTTCTGAATGTTGAAGACTCATTA
>ERZ724508.1635-NODE-1635-length-12905-cov-3.786693_pt1 | contig 12905 bp, 9 predicted proteins | sample MGYA00376041_ERZ724508 | MGnify/ENA primary metagenome ERZ724508 (study PRJEB28724, sample SAMN07190887) | wastewater metagenome | isolation source: effluent of sewage treatment plant in Hong Hong | place: USA: Christiansburg, Virginia | collected 2016-03-01 ...
TGCCATAGATATGGACATTTCTTAATGATAAAGAAAAGTGCCAGAAGTGCTTGCATATTACCTCATGCTCTTGCGTGCTGGTATGGGATTGTGGCTTGGTGCTCGCAGTGGCGGGCTTGTGTCCGAGGTCGGGATGCTGGACTTGACCCGAAACGAAAAGACTCTCAAATCGAAGGTCAACATGAGCAAATACCAGCAGAACCTTGGTGATTCTACGGTGCTCGTGTTCGATACCATGCTGGCGACAGCTGGTTCGATGTCGCGAGCCATTTCTCATATCAAGCGCAATGCGAAGCCAAGGCGCATAATCGCAGTCTGCCTGTTGGCAGCTCCGGAGGGACTTGAACTCATGAAAACCAAGCACCCTGATGTCGACATGGTTGTCGGGGTGATCGATGAAAAACTCGACGATGACGGCTTCATCTATCCTGGTCTTGGCGACGCGGGTGACCGCTTCTTTGGCCACTACGGCTGATACGGCAAACGGCCGGCATCCCCCTTTCGGGAGTGCCGGCCGTAACTAATTTTAATATTTAGATCAAAAACTCAATCACGTCACCATCTTGCACGATGTACTCCTTGCCTTCAGCGCGGAGTTTGCCGGCTTCACGAGCCTTCGCAAGTGAGCCGTATTCTACCAAGTCAGCGAAAGTCACTACCTGCGCGCGGATATACTTCTTTTCAAAATCAGTATGGATAGCTGCTGCCGCTTTTGGCCCTGTTGAACCAATTGGTACGGTCCAGGCGCGAGTCTCCTTTTCACCAGTGGTGAAGTAAGACATAAGACCAAGGCGGGTGTAACAAGCCCGAATAAGGGTACCAATACCACTGTCCTGCGCACCGTACTCACGACGGAAATCCATTTTTTCGTCTTCGGCAAGGTCGCGTAGTTCGTGTTCCATACCTGCGTCCACTACCACATACTCAGCACCGGTAGTATCAAAGAAATCAAGGAGCGCATGCCACCGTTCGTCACTTTGATCATCGAGGTTCATACCACCATGCTTCTTGTTACAGATATACAAAAACGGCTTCATGGTGAGAAGGTGGAGGTGCTTCACCGCCTTTTGCTCGTCCTCATTCATCTCGAGCTGATTAGCCAGAAGACCATCAGCAAGATGCTGCTTGAGACGGACGAGGAGGTCGCGTTCAACCACGGCGTCTTTGTCCCCACGCTTGGCGTCACGTTCGGCGTTACCGAGACGCTTTTCGACTGTCTCAGCATCGGCGAGCACAAGTTCGAGGTTAATGACTTCGATATCGCCACGGGGGTCAATACGACCGGCTACGTGGTGGATGTCTTCGTCTTCAAAAATACGCACCACCTGCCCAATCATGTCGGTCTCACGGATGTTGGCGAGGAACTTGTTGCCGAGGCCTTCCCCACTGGCGGCACCTTCGACGAGGCCGGCAATATCAACGAACTCAATCACTGCTGGGATAATATCGTGTGAGCCACTAATAGCCGAGAGAGTCGCAAGACGACTGTCAGGTACGGCCACAATCCCGACTGCAGGGTCAATGGTCGCAAAAGGATAGTTCGCAATAAGAACCTCATTGCGAGTAAGGGCGGTAAAGAGAGTTGATTTGCCGACGTTTGGGAGGCCGACAATGCCTACCGACAGTTTTGAACTGGACATAATAAAAAGGTGACGGAATCTTAGCTTTATTTTGACGTAAAGGCAAGATAATGGCGTCGTATGACCAGGTCTCAACTAAGGGTAATGCTCCTTCTACACGCAATTCACCTGGCACAGCAACGACTTTTGTTACTGTGTCGAGTACAAATTGACGTTTATCTTCAAAGCTCATGTCTCTAAGTGCTGACTGTGCGTAGAATACAATTTTCTGCGCTAGATACGGATCAACAATGCCTGGACCTTCCGAAGTTTGTGTAGCAAGCAACTGATTGAGTTTTACCTTAACCACAGACAATCTCTCTTTATTTTCTTTATTAAGTTCCCCAAAACGTTCGTAATCAAGTGTTCCGCGCTGAAGTGCAGTTTCTAAGCGAGTCCTTGCAGTAAGGAGCGATTCTTCTTCTTTTTGTAGCGCTCTTATAGCCAGCTCAGCTTCATTAACAGGCTTGCTCATGGATCCAGACATGTACTCATCAACAGCTTCTTGAAAAACTGTTGGGGTGCTGACTAACGCACTCAGATAGCGCCAAACCGCTTCATCAGAATCAATGGCTCGAACACCACCAACATCACAGGTACTTAAAGGAAAGTTTGATACCCTGTCTGAGCAACGGTAGTAAAGATTACCCGAGGCTTTTGCACCTTCGCCACATCGAGCATAACCACAACTACATTCAATTCGACCTGAGAGTAAGTAACTGTGGGGATCACGGTTCCCTTTTGCCTCTCGTCTATTTCTCCTCAGTTGCTCCTGGGCACGTTGAAAGAGCAAGACGCCTTCCTGTCCCTCAAGAATTGCAGGTACGCTCATGATTTGCCATTCACTGCGTGGCTTTATTATCCGACTAGTTTTTACAATATTTTTCTTTCGGAGCCGTTTAATTTGTCGCTTGGGTTCTACTGCAATAGAAGAAGCGTAGCGTAGATTACCGATATACACTTCATTATTGAGCATATTGTAGATACTGCTATGAGCCCAAATGCCACGCGTACTCTTGCGAGGTTTTATTCCCAGCTCCATCAATTTTTTTATAACCTGCCTTGCTGAGTAGCGTTCGTTGCCAACAAGGTGAAAAATTAACTTCACAACTACAGCCTCATCGGGATTGAGAACTAGTTCAGTATCTTTATAGTCAGCTCTTCCCTGCCATCCCACCTTTGGAATAAGGGTATATCCGTATGCGCTAACACTATTCATGATTCGACCTTGTGAAGCACGATGTTTCTTTCCTTCAAGAAACTTTCGCACCGTTCGTTCGCGGTCATCATCGTCAACTGCAGCCATTACACGATTCAACAGTTTAGGTCGCCCGTTTGGTGAGCTTCCGTCAGTGTAAAGAATTTGTTTTCCTGCCTGCATTATATTGTCTACGATTGTGATACCGTCGCTGAAGTCACGTGATAGACGGCTTGAATCAAACGTAACCAGGATGTCCCACTTATTGGTTTGAGAGTCTTGAAGCATTTGCTGCAACATCGGTCTATTCATATTAGTACCGGTGTATCCATCATCAGCATACTCAGCAACAATCTCGTAGTTACCGGGACCATATTTTGAGTCAAGGAATCTTTTTATTGTTGCGCGTTGAGTTTTAATCGTCTCATCACGCTCCTGTCTATCAGTTGAAGTTCTTAGGTATATGCAGACGAGCACTATAGCTAACGAAATGAGGTTGTTCATAGTTTGTTTTTGTTGATGTAGTCAATAGTAATTTCGATAACGCGGCGCAAAGCATTGTCACGACGGTATTTAAGTGAAGCGTCTTCATCGAGTATGTACTTCACTACTAAGGGCTTATCGCTGACGTGATTCAGCTTCATGAGATAGGTTTGGAGCCGAGTACGTGATTTAGTCGCCATAATTCAGGAAGCTAATTTTTATGTCATTTTCCCTTACCAATGCGCTAAAACCGTACATGTTGTCGATGGTATCTGGAAGCATGCTCCTACCCTGCATGTACACTTCGGTGATTAAACCGCTATTAATATCGTCAGTGAGTGCCTTAAGGGCTGGCCGGTTATCACCATATGGATAATAGCCGTTATCGATGTATAGAATTACCTGACTCGAATAAGGTTTCCCGCTGTCGGCTAACAGATTTGATAAGTTCATCGCAACAAGATCGTTTAAGTCGTACTCGTCGCCGTCTGGTGTTGCTACGTAAATAGCAGCAAATTTTACATTGTTCATTGTGAGTAGTTTTAACCAGCAGTAGAAACGCACGGATTACGTGTTGCGTTAAAAACACGCTCTATGCTGGTGTTGTTAATTATTTGGCACGTCTCTTCTCGTCGGAGGGAATGGGCTACCACTAAAATGCATGGTATACGCCCTCCATTGCATCGTTAGTTCATTAAGGTAAGGCTACGAACCCTCGGTTCATATACTTGCCTCAATACACTAGTGAATCTTGCACACCTTCTGTAATTCCCAAAATACTACGTTGGAAGTACTGCCGCCGATATGTAAAAAGATTCGAAATCTATCGGAGCGGCTACGTGTCGTAGAACACGGATGTAATTTTATGGAGACATCACCATGCGTAGTCGGTGTCACCTCGTTCCTCTACGCATCACTGCTTAAGTATATTGTTCAAGAACTGTGTCTGGTCGCCACTGATGGCTACCAAACGTGTGATCATTTTAATACCAGACTAGGTTAAGTCAAGTAACTTTAAAATGTCCTACGTGAAAGACTACATCGCATCTATGTATGCCAACACCTTTGCCTCCATCTCCTCCTTATACAGCTTGAATTTCTTTCGGTCATGTATCCAGCACGGTTTTGGGAACGGAACCTGTTCACCTGCGATACCTTTTTCATACCACGCTTGAACATCTGCCTTATACAGTTGTCGCGCTGTATCTGCATCCACAGCTATAGGCTCACTTGTTTGTGGTCCCGTGTATAGGCATCGTTCACTACCAAGTAGCTCATACTCCTCAGCATTATCAAATATGGGGTTTCGAATAAAGTAATAGTTGTTCGGCAAGCCTCTTCCCTTTTGGTTTACTCGTATCATTCCATTTACTACAAGTTCACGCTGCCAGTTGTATAGAGTTTTATGACTCACTCCGCCGAGTAGTGCGCTTAGCTTGTTCCTTGATGGGTATGAGGTGCCGTATGATCCTGCTAGACCTGCTAGTGTTGCATAGAGAACTTTTGCCCCCAGAGACAAACGTTCATGTGCTGCGACTGCTTTTGGTAGTCGCCAAAATGACTTGAATGCCTTATGCGGGTTAAACTCATCGTGCTTTAATTTTGCTTCTTTAGGTTTGATTGTGTTCATGATGTGAATGTTTAATTACTAACATTCACTAGTTTGCCAGAGTACCAATTTTACCTACCAAATCAGTCAATTATTACCAGCAAGAGAGGTAGCGTATTACCAAAGCAGATAGATAGAAGAATAATAGAATTACTTAATAGAATACCGCAGTGTAGCAGCATCCCTTTCGTTCGGCTGGTCGCCTTTGGGGGCTCAAGCCAGCACTCACTTCGGGATGCTTGTAGCAGTGTTGTTGTCGCAGCAGTAAAGAGCGCAACTACACCCATGAGGAAAAATGGGACTTAGATACGATTGTTACGTAGCATTTAATCCCGCTTCGAATACATGCATGTACGACATTAAATCCCGTTATGAGAAGATCGCCACCAAGTATCCGTTTTATAGCACCTACACCGTTTTTGCTGAGACTATCCGAAACACCAACCTGACTGAGGCTAGTGTACGCCGCTATTTCCATCGGCTCGTTGATAAGGATGATTACGCCAAAAATGAGCGACCGGCAGTGTTACGCTATTTAGTCACTATTGCGAAACGAGAGAAAACTAAAACAGCCCCGGGGACGACATGAAATGAGGGTAAAATTGCGTTCTGGCGCGCGTAAAAGCACTAAGATGGGTTCTGGCCCTCACCGCTCTCATTGTCACGTAAATCGGCCACTCTACGCATAGCTTGTCGGTGGGCATCGTCTGAGGCAGTAAGTGCATCCATAAATGCTCGACTAGCCTCTTCATCATCACTTGCAACCTCCTCCTCTTCGTTGATCTGAGATACGGTAGCACTGTACTCGTGAGAGATAATCTTAGCGAGCCATTCAAATGAAGCCTCTCCTCGCTTACGTATCACTGAGGTCATTTCTCCCGCGTGGGCTAGGACATTACGAAACTCTTTGAGGTCGGCGAAGTGCTTTTCAATCTCTCCTTTTGAGGCAAAGTAGTACTCGAACGTTGGCCACTGCATTTGAATAATTTTCTGGTAGTCCATGATGTCGCAGTATGTAAGTAGCTGGAAGCTAGTCATTGGCAACTTTGACTCTCCAGGGTGTCGCTTGTGGCGGTATCCAGTCTTTTGCTCAACAGCGTTGCGTATATCCTGCGGTACACTTGACCACCACTCTGCACCAAGTGCGTCAGTTAACTTGGTATCAATGAATGAACGCAGGCTTCTTTCAAGTTGCTTTATTGCTGCATCTGGTTGGTCTTGGACCTGCTGTTCAAGATCAGTGATTACTCCTGTGACACGCTCAATCTCCTGCATGAACATCGCAGCTCGCATCTCAATAAAACCGTTGTAGTCGTTGGACCAAATTGGTGAGTCAGCTTCTGGTGAAATGAAGTGACTCTTCAGCATGCTGTTAAAGTTGGGGTTCTCCGTTTGATACTGTGTAAAGTAAACTTTTGGTTCCTTGTCTCGAATTTCATTATTGAGTTCAGCCGGAAGGAAGGTAAAGTTAACTAGTTGTCGAGTATCTTTAATGTCTAACCGCTCAAGGAATGCTCGTGGGAAGATGTGATGCTTTTCGACATCATTGAAGCTAGAGCAGATAGAGCGATCTAACACAATTGGACTGTCGTTGCGGAAGTGTTGTGGACTACGCAATGAGAGCAAACACAGGATACCGTTTTTAATTGCTGAGTTGGTATGGATACGGAGAGTGGCAATTCCTTTGAGCGTGACAGTAAGAGGATAATCTACCGTGACTGTCTCGCCTTCAATTGCGGGGTCGAAATACTGCACTCGATCTTGACTAAGGAGTGTCAGGGTAGAACTACTGTACCGCTGTGAGAAGGTAGCTCGCCAAAACCATTGCTCAAGGAATTGTCGTTGAGAAGAAGAAAGCGATCGTCCTTCATTCTTGATAAACATGTACGCAATAAGTGAAAGCATTGCTGGGTATGGCATAAAGTCATTTACACGCACTCCGAGATTCTCTGATACAAAATCAACAGCCAGTTTTAGTCCATTTTCAACCTCTTTCCATCCGTCTACAATTTCTTGGTTAGTAAGCTGCAACTGAAACGATTTTGTACATATACCTTTTATTACAAGCGCGAGTGTTTGCGTTACTATCTCTTCATCAAGCTTCCCAAAACCACGTGATTCAAAGTGCTTATTTAACTCAGTTATTTTATCTTTCAGGTCAAAGTTAGTGCTCCAGGTGCTAGCAACTACTAAATCAAACAGGTTGAGGCGCTTACCGCCCTGGTTTATACGCTCAAAAATGACGATAGCCTCTTCGAGACTCTTCCCTTCTACTTCAACGATAGACAGCGGGTATGTTGTGAGGGCAATCTGACACTCGTTCAAAGCCCGTCTTCGTTGCTCGGATAAGTTGTCGTAAATTTCGTAAATGAGCTCCTGATCAAACAAACGATGCACAGAGATATAGCGTGACTTGTTCTCTCCAAGACGTGTAACTACAAACTCTTTCTTATCTAAGTCGAAGCAGATTTTTTTATAGTCACGCGGCTTCTTACCATCACGTTCAATGGTTAAGCCACGAGCGACGCAGTGTAGCGACGTTAAGCGCTGTTGTCCGTCTAGAACTAATTTGATTTTGGTGTGAGGATCAGGTTGTGGTAGTTCAAGCTGAGGTAAGTCTTTATACAAGTTTGAATACTCACTTGGTGGAATCCAATAGAAAAAAGTACCAATTGGAAACTTGCGGTAGATACTGTCGAGTAGGTCTTTTACACGCTTGGGTTCCCATACGTAGTCACGCTGAAAATGAGGAATACGAATGACACCTTTGCGGGCAAACTCCTGGAGATTGTCGTTCAAGTTAGTTCCACCCCTGACTTCGATTTTTGAGCTAGTTTCCATACTAATAATTTATGTTTTTAAATTCACTATTCTCTGGGTGTTTGAGTCATAAACGTAGTGCACAATCTCGCCAGAATGTACCAAATCAACGACCTCTCTTATTACATGCACTGGTACTGAATACCATTCCATAGGTTTATACTCCCTTCCTTCTTTATCAATTATATTTAGATCAAGTGCGGCGTCCGCAAACACTCGATGTATCATGTGCTCAACTTTTTGTGGGTTGTAGTCTCCGGTGAGCCTGTAACTTTCGATTAATTCAACCTCTGCCATTAAGTACGTTGGATCGTCTTTAGCGTTTGCGATTCTTTTTTGTACAGGTGTTGTTGAAAATCCAATCTTGTGAAGGTTTGCAATTGTGCTAATTTTCGGATCGTTACTTAGTGAACGGACAACATAAAGATACCCTGCGACATGTTCATCATCGTCAGATGCAAAATCGAGTGTTTCATCTACGCCTACTACGCAATAGCCACCCTCATAGAGACGCTGCGCCAAAGAACGTTTGTACATGTTAGATTCGGTACCATTCTCAATTATCACTTGTAGTCGCTGTTGCTTATAGCCTACCTTTTGGTCAATTTCTCCTTCAGCTACTACATACACCATTTGCCCGCCATTTACATAGAACCTACCGACTTGCAGTTGCTCAATAGAAGTAAATTGAATCAGCTTACTTTCACCTACTTTTAGCTTCTTCTGTGTCTCTTCAAAAAGAGGCCTGTACACTGAAAAGTCTTTAGCAGGCATTCTTATGGCTCTTTCATCACTTAGATTCACAACCTGCCTCGGTTTTACATTCTTCAGTTCAAAAATTTTGTTTTCATCACCACTAAAGATTCCGAAGACATCGTTATCAAGTAGTTCCTCAACAGTTTTTGGTGCATCGGGTTGCTCTAGTAAACCTAAGGAATCATACTTCTCCAAAGCGGTTACTTTTTCGTGGTTGCACTTAATTGATTCGAGTCGTTTCGCGAGCAGCTGCTCTCCAAAGTCATCTGCATCTATCTTTGGCTCACGGTCATTCTTCGATACAAAATCTACAATCTCAAGAAAAGATTGTGATAACCTGTCGTCTGCTGTCGGCCCTTTTGTTTTGTCTTTAGCCACAAACAAAACAGCATCTTCTGATTCAAAGAGTTCTAGTAATTCTTTAGAAAAATCTTTATTCTTCATGATTTTTAACCTCTTTATCTCTCAGTAGTTGCGAACGTCTAGCTGTAAGATACGCCTGCGCTTGAGCCAGTAGTTTCTCGTTTTTATCGTTTGAATTAAGTCTGGGGTACTGACCATTATGACTTATAACAAAGGACTTAATTTGAGGCACAAGAGCAAGTGCGTCTTCATCGGACATATCAATACGTGAACCAGCAATTGTGTCTTGAATTACTCTGAACACGTCAGAGCCAATCTTCTTAGCCAGTACCTCGAAGGCATGTTGAAACGGATTCACTGAATCAATCAAGTCGATCGTCAGGTCGTCCAGGTTAACGAAACTATTAGCCATAGTTATGAACTTTTTATCACCTTCAGATGTTATCTTGCCAGTTTTAAATGCCAGGTTGCTAGCAAGATATTGCCGCGTAACCTCAATTTCGTCGTCATTAAGACCAGGGAGTCGTTCCCGAATAATTTTTGACTGGAGATGCTTTCGATATTCTGGGGAATGATTTGCTGCCACTGATCTTTGGTATTGAGTATCTTGAAGCACTGCAGCTGTCAGATCTTCAAGCTCAGTCTCTAGGATTCTTTTCACTTTCTCATTTGGAGCTTGCCGCAATCCCTTTACAAACACTTCACCGGCAGCTGTCTTTTGATTTGGTGTAGTTCTTGGCTTAAAAGTGAAGTTAGGTGCCAAAACTTGTTCCATGAGTAGGGACGCCGTAATTGCCTTCAGCATGTTATTTACTGAAATTTGCACATCACCTTGCGTGCCATTTGGTTGAACAATTAAGTTAGTGAACTGTGCGTGGGTTTTATTGTAGCTATCACGAGTGCATCGACCAATAATCTGGACTATCTCGGTGAGACTCGCTCGATACCCGATTGTGAGTGCCTGTTCGCAAAATGGCCAATCAAAACCCTCTTTCGCCTTGCCAAGCGCTACAATAATATCAACCCCGTTAATGTCTTCCCGAGCCACTTCAGCTAAGTATCTATCCAACTTACTTCTGTGAGTCGGCTCATCTTCAACCAAGTTGGCAACTTTTAACTTCCTGCCATCTTCAGTCTGCAGAATCTCTATACCAGTATCTGGGTCTTGCTCAAGCCATTCCCCAATAATTCCATAAATCTGCATCACTTCTTCGTGTTTGCCGATCTGTGTCGACTCTTTAGCATTTACGTTTGGAATATGAATGATGACTTTCTTGGTTGTATCTAAAACAGCATCAAGTGCCCCAGCATCAAGATAACTACCGGTGTAGAAGTGGTAACCGATACCGAGAGTTTTAAGGAACTCGTACCCATTTAGCTGCTCGTAGTACGTGTAGGTAACCTTATCAAACTTTACTTCCTCCTCAGCGCTAAGGATAGGTACAGCATCACCTCTGAAGTAAGAACCCGTCATCGCAATCATTTGTACATTTGAATCACGCATGACGTTCGTTATAAGCCTGCCAAGTATGCTGGAATCACTTGTAGAGACGTGATGAAATTCGTCGATCGCCAGAACACAATCATTAAACGCTGAAGCAGGTAGTTCTTCAAAAGCGAAGCGAATTGTGGCGTGTGTACATACCAATATCTTATCGTCACTTCCCATGAAGCGTACAAATGCCTTCACTTTACTCTTATCGTCCGTACTTCCAGCACAGAGATTATTACTCTGCTCCACTTCCCAGTCCGCAAAGAAACCATCTTGAGTAAGTTTAGTATTAGAAAATGACGCACCAATAGATGTTTCTGGAACCGCAATAATTACCTTCTTCAAGCCTTGGTTTACGATCTTATCAAGCGCAATAAACATCAACGCGCGCGACTTACCCGAGGCTGGAGGGGCTTTGATGAGGAGATACTTACTACTGCGTTTTTCATAAGCTCTCTGCTGCATTTCACGCATACCGAATTCATTCAAGCGCTTGCTGGCACCAGTTTGTTCGTATTCGTTTTCGATGATATTTATTGTTTCTTTGTTCATACTAATTCTTTTTCTTTAGCAATCATCTCTTCATATAGCTTGAACAAGTCAGCCAACCGTTCTTCATTGTTAAGATATGGTTTTTGTCGGTAGAGCCTATCCACGAGTAAATCATTCTGGTGATGTGCTTCTTGCAGATCGTCAGGCATTCGACCGCGACCATACATCTCTGCCAATGTTCTTTCCGTGTAGTTTTGTCTAACAAGTAAAATATTTTTTGCTGAATTTTCTAAATCCTTAATGTCTTTATCTGACAAATCTCTTATAGGAAAAGTGTTGTAACATATTTCAGAAGAATAACTGTACCTTGTTTCCAGCCTACCACATACGGCACTTAACCAGGCCATATGCATTAATGAGGTTAGAATTGCAAAAACATATAAATGCGTGTCATAAACAGCAACTACTTTATTGGTTAAAATGGTGTCATTTGTAACTATGGAAATAGGCACATATACTCTATTTTCTGATGACACTATCGGGACTACAACCGAATTTGTTTTTGTTGTCTTCCGGTCGCGAAATTGGTGTGGTCGTGAAGCTAATTTGTTCGCAGATGGATCTCTAGACTCAAGCCTTGAATTTCTTGTTTTTTCTATCCGTATTCTTACTTCATTAATTTTGATAGCGTCAGATAGGTCTTCGTCATCAATCCACAAGCACCAACGATCTAGTGACTTGATAAGTTCATCAGAGCCCATTAGCTTTTTAATGTATTTTTCTGCTTCAGGAGCAATTTTCAGTAGACTAAGAACCTCTTCCTTATCTAGCATTAAGCTTTGAGCATGACCCGTATAGTTACCTGAGCTCATTATAGGAAGATTCGAAAGAGCTTTTTTCCGACGATGTACTACTGTGCTTGTGCCAGAGGTTAAATATGCACTTATGATATTTGTATTTTCTGCAAACTCTTTATAAAACAGAGTCTTACTGTTCTTACTAAGATTTCTCAAAGAAACAATGACACATGATACACCGGCCACATCTCTTGCATTGTTTGACCATTTGAATGCCGTGTATGCATACCCTATTTCTACCTCAGTAAGCACTTTAGGCCAAAATATACCAACTTGATCACCTTGGCATATGGAGCTGGTTGAAACAAATGAAAGTTTTGAAGAATGGTTACCTTTAATGTACTGGATGCCTTTATAGAACCAAATTAGAACGTAATCTAACACTTTATAACCGTTGACAGAATCGGGTCCTGCAAAAACAAAATCCATATCATCTTTCATCCTCTCTGTTTGTTTTCTTGATCCTGTGTATTGAGGGTTTCCAATCAAATAAATTTCCTCCCATACATCCTCAGTCAAAAGATGGTCCATTTTATCTTCCGTTACTATCAACTGCTCTTGCTGCTCAGTAATGAGACTTCTCTTTGTCGGTTTATTTGGGCAAACTTCTTGCCAGTCAACCCTCGCAGCATTTCCATGTATGATATTCGCTTTATCTTTAAGCGGGATGAGTTTGATTTCTTGACCAAATTGCTTTTCAAACTCAATGTTCATTTGATGCTTCGCCAGATACAATGAAAGCACTGCCACCTCGCAGGCAAAGTCATCTATTTCAATGCCGTAAAAATTATCGAGTTCAATTTTTGATTTAAGTCTTCCTGCCAAAATATTACGCTTGTGTTCGTCATCAAAAAGTCTTTCTATGATTGCGTGTTCTAACTTACGAAGCTCCTTGTAAGCAATAATTAAAAAGTTGCCTGAACCACAAGCTGGATCAAATACTTTAATCTTTGATATTCGATCGTGCAGTTTCTGGAGCTGCTTTGGGTTATCATAATGCTTATCAAATTCATCACGTAGCTCATCTAAAAATAGTGGCTCGATCGTCTTCATGATGTTTGGAACACTCGTATAGTGCATTCCATGCGTGGACCGATGTTCTTCGTCCACAATACTTTGAAACATTGAACCAAAAATATCAGGGTTTATTTCTGCCCAACTCAGCGCACCACAATCAAGTATAAGCTTGCGTGCTTGAGCATTAAATTTGGGTATT